>Ga0137308_101131_pt1 | contig 30127 bp, 33 predicted proteins | sample Inofrocosms_June_FD_97181 | JGI IMG/M metagenome (GOLD analysis project Ga0137308, IMG submission 97181) | Mouse cecal microbial communities from Vienna, Austria - N-Acetylneuraminic and N-Acetylglucosamine D2O microcosms_June | ecosystem: Host-associated > Mammals > Digestive system > Large...
TCTATGAGAGCATTGTGAGGCGGGAAGGGAAAACGGCGGCGCGCCTTGCGAAGGAACATATTGACAATCAGGAATCGGCGATCATGAGCCAGCTCCACAACTGGAACACTGATTAAAGACAAAAAAAACGGCCATACTTCTTAGAGAGATCAAAAGGAGTATGGTTTATATGATAGAGCGACAAAATGAAAAACTTTTTATGCAGGCAGCGGCGGTACTGGGAGGCTTACTGCTTTCTCTGGGGTTTTGGGGGATTGTTTTTCCACAGTACCTTTTTACGGGGGATTGCGTCAGGGTAGTAAATGAAGAGGGACAGGATGTCACGGAAGAGACGGAGGATGATAAAAATCTCTACAGTGAGATCAGCGAAGCCGGACCGGAACAGATTGAAGTCAGGATAAGTATTCTGGAATGGGCAAAAAGATAAAGCGTGTAGAACATCCGCAGAAAGACACGGCGGATAAAGAAAGGATATAGTACAGCAATGGACAACAGGAAGGAAGCGCCGATCGGTGTATTTGATTCCGGTGTAGGTGGACTGACGGTGGTAAAGGAGATTATGTATCAGATACCGAATGAAAAGGTGATCTATTTCGGGGATACGGCGAGGGTGCCCTATGGCAATAAAACAAAAGAAACCGTCACAAAATATGCACTTCAGATCGTGCGTTTTCTGAAGACACAGCATGTAAAGGCGATTGTGGTGGCATGCAACACGGCAAGTGCCTATGCCCTGGATGAGATAGAACAGGCGGCGGATGTGCCGGTCATCGGTGTAGTGAAGCCGGGGGCAAAAATGGCGGTGGAGGCCACAAAGAACGGAAAGATCGGCGTGATCGGCACCCGGGGGACGATCGGCAGTGAAACCTATACTACATATATCAGACAGTTGAATCCGGGTGTGGAGGTGATCGGAAAAGAGTGCCCGCTGTTTGTGCATCTGGTGGAGGAAGGGCTCTGGGAAGACCCGGTGACGGAGGAGATCGCAAAGCGCTACCTGACGGATCTGATCGATGTGGATATCGATACATTGATTTTAGGCTGTACCCATTATCCGATGATACGAAAGACCGTGCAGCGGGTCATGGGGGAAAAGGTGCGGCTCATCAATCCCGCCTATGAGACGGCAAGGGAGTTGAAAAAGCTGCTTGGAGAACATGAGATCCTGAATGCACAGGCGCCGGGGCTGGGCACGAATATGCATCGGTTTTTTGTCAGTGATGCGGCGGAACGGTTTCAGATTTTTGCGAATTCTATTTTAAAATACGGCATCCTGTCCGCGAAAGTTATCCATATCGAGGAATATTAGACAGTTATGATAAAAGAAAAAAGCAGAGAATGCCGGGTATGGGTTACCTCACATCAGGTAAACACAGAGGGCGAGAAGCAGGTTATGAAGACAGAGAATAAGGGGCGGCTTTCCGAGAGAGAGGGCGTCCTTTATGTGCTTTATGAGGAAAAGACAGAAGAGGGAGAAGTTGTAAAAAATCTGCTGAAAATAGAAAAAGAACTTCTCCGTGCCAGCCTGAAAAAATCCGGTGCGGTTTCCTGGAAAATGGTCTTTGAGCAGGGAAAATATGAAAAATCAGAATATCAGACACCCTATGGCACATTGGAGATCGGGGCTGAAACAAAAGAGGTAAAGGCAGAAAAAAAGGAAGAAAAAACCAGTCTGCAGCTTGTTTATACCCTTTTTATACAAGGGGAAAAACAGGCGGACTGCAGACTGGAAATAATGATCCGATAAAACCCGGCAGGATTTATTTTACCTGACCGACACCGGCTTTTTCCTGTGCTTTTTCAAGAAGCTGTTTGAATCTGCTTTTCTTTTTGGTGTTCTGAGGCGTGGTGTTCCTGCCGTGCATACCTTTCACAGAGGTGATGTAGATACCGCTGACAACGGCTTTTACCTCCTTTTTAACCGGAATATCATCAAAAATCTTTTCGTCCGCAACAAGGGAAACGATCTGAGGACCGACCTTTGCTTTTACGATAGGAAGCTTGGAGCGGCGCATCAGTTTCGGCGTCTGGTCGATAACTGCCTGAGGCAGACCGGATTCGGTCAGCTTCATCCGCTTTTTGTCTATGATCAGCATACTCACGTTTTGTTTGTATGCTTCAATCTGCGCCTGCTGTTCCGCTTGTTTCTTCTGTGCTTTTTTTCCGAGAAAATATAAGACAACGATAGCCGCGACTAAAATAACGAGTATGACGATCAGTACAATGGTTCCTGTGCTCATGAAATCTCCTCCTTGCGCGTACCCTGCGTGTACGCAATAAAAGTATTTTAGCATTTATTCTGTATGATGGCAAGATTTCAGGAGAGATTTTTGGGAAATACTTTGTAAGAACGGATAAGTTGTGATAAAATAAAAAACATGTTTTATCTAATTATTATTTGGGAAAGGAATCATATGGTATGAAGAAAAAGATGATGGCGGCTCTGATGCTGCTTTGCATGATCGGCATAGTGACAGGATGCGGGAAAAACAACGTTAAGATCGCGGATCTGAAGGATGTGGAGGTGGAAAAATATGTGACGCTTCCGGACTATAAGAATCTGCCGGTGACGCAGCCGGAAAAAGTGGAAATAACGGATGCCTATGTAAAAAGTTATATCAGCAGCCGGATCGACGCGGTGAGCGATCTGCGCGAACTGACAGGTACCGTGGAGAGCGGGGATGTGGTGAACATTGATTATGCGGGCACGATCGACGGAACGGCATTTCAGGGAGGAACCGCCCAGGGCCAGCTGCTGGAGATAGGTTCCGGCGGTTTTATAGAAGGGTTTGAGGACGGACTGATCGGCGCAAGCGTGGGAGAGACAAAGCAGCTTTCCCTGAAGTTTCCGGATAACTATGACGGTGCGGAAGTGGCAGGAAAAGACTGTGTTTTTGCGGTAAAGATCAATTATATTTTATCGGAACTGACAGACGAGAATGTAAATCTGGTGGACCCGGGTTATCAGAACGCGGATGCCTACCGGGAAGATGCCAAAAATATGCTGATAGAATTTACGGAGTATCAGTATGAGAGGGAACTGGAAAACGGTATTGCATCAAATCTGATCGCCGAAAGCACTTATCAGGAAATACCGGAGTCCCTGGTGGAGGATTATAAGAGCAGTTTAAAAACGGATTTTGAAAATGCGGCAGCAGCGGCAGGCGTGAGCCTGGAAGAATATATGGCAAATACGTACTATATTTCCGCGGATTCGCTGGAGGATGAACTGGGAAAGATCGCGGAGCGGTGTGCCAAAGAAGGGCTTGCGCTGCAGGCGATCGCAGATCAGGAGGGAATTTCCGTGACGGATGAAGAACTTGATGCGGCGATTGCGGAATATACATCTGCTGCGGAGGATACTGGAGAGGAACCGGAGAAGGAGAATGTGCGGGTGAATCTTTTGTATGATAAGGTGTACGAGTTTCTGACGGACATTTATAGCGCATAGAAGTAAGGGTTAGGTAAGAGTATCGGAAGGACAGATGCGGAACCGGAAAACGGCATATGTCCGACAGATGCGGAACTGGAATAGGAGGACAAGGACATGGAATTAACGGAAATCCGGGAGTTATACAGAAACAGGGAAGAATATATCGGAAAGAAAATAACGGTGGGCGGCTGGATCAGAAGCATCAGGGATTCGAAGACCTTCGGGTTTATCGTGGTAAATGACGGAACCTTTTTTGAACCTCTGCAGATCGTTTACGGCGATAAGCTGGCTAATTTTGAGGAGATCAGCAGGCTGAATGTGGGGGCTGCCGTTGTCGTGACAGGTATGCTGGTGGCAACGCCGCAGGCGAAACAGCCCTTTGAGATACAGGCGGAAGAGGTTTTGGTGGAAGGGGCTTCGGTGCCGGAATACCCGCTGCAGAAAAAGCGCCACAGCTTTGAATATTTAAGGACGATCCCCCATCTGCGAGCCAGAACCAATACTTTTCAGGCTGTGTTCAGGGTGCGTTCACTGATCGCTTATGCGATCCATACCTTCTTTATGGAGAGGGGGTTTGTCTATGTGCATACGCCGATCATCACCGGTTCGGACTGTGAGGGCGCGGGTGAAATGTTTCAGGTGACAACGCTGGATATGGAAAACCTGCCGAAGAGGGATGACGGCAGCATAGACTATGACGGGGACTTTTTCGGGAAGCAGGCAAACCTTACGGTTTCCGGTCAGCTGAATGTGGAGACTTACGCCTTTGCTTTTAAGAATGTATATACTTTCGGTCCGACTTTCCGGGCGGAAAATTCCAACACCACACGCCATGCGGCGGAGTTCTGGATGATCGAGCCGGAGATCGCCTTTGCGGATCTGAAGGATGATATGGTTCTGGCGGAGTCCATGATCAAATTTATCATCCGCTATGTGCTGGAAAACGCGCCGGAGGAAATGAAGTTCTTTAACAGTTTTGTGGACAAGGGGCTGATCGAGCGCCTTGAGCATGTGGCAAATTCCGATTTTGCCCATGTGACCTATACGGAAGCGATCTCCATTCTGGAAAAGCACAATGATGAATTTGATTACAAGGTTTCCTGGGGCTGTGATCTGCAGACGGAGCATGAGCGCTATCTGACGGAAAAAGAATTTAAGCGCCCTGTTTTCGTGACGGATTATCCGAAGGAGATCAAGGCTTTCTATATGAAACTGAATGAGGATGGAAAGACAGTGGCGGCGATGGACTGCCTTGTACCCGGTATCGGTGAGATCATCGGCGGGTCCCAGAGGGAGGACGATCTGGGGACCTTAGAGAGAAGGATGGAAGAGATGGGGCTGAAAAAAGAGGATTATGATTTTTATCTGGATCTTCGCAGATATGGCTCTGTCCGCCACGCAGGTTTCGGGCTTGGCTTTGAGCGCTGCGTAATGTATCTGACCGGGATGGCGAATATCCGTGATGTACTGCCGTTCCCGAGAACGGTTAAGAATTGTGAACTGTAGGCTGAAGAAAGCGGAGGAAGGGTAGAAATAAATTACCTTGCCCCGGACATTTTCCCTATCGGCTGACTGTGGTTTTAACCGGAGGATATTGCCTTTCGGGGCAGCAAGAGCATAACTTTCAGGAAAAACGGAAAAGACAGGAAAGTAAATGAAGAAAAGAATCAGAAATACAATATGCCTGCTGGTGTGTCTGCTGCTGTTATTGGAAAGCAGCGGGAGCGTTCAGGCTGTGACGATCGAGGAACTCAGGAAGCAGATAGAGGAGAACCAGAATCAACTGAATAGTGAAAATGAAGTGATCTCCGGCTTGCAGGATGAGCAGGATCTGATCGACGAGGAGATCAGTGATCTGGATGCGGAACTGGTAAATCTGTATACGGAGATCAGCGTGCTGGAGGATCAGATTCTGGAACAGGAAGGGAAGATCGCGGAAAAAGAAGCGGAGATCGAAGTGGCGCAGGAAGAGTTCGAGGCGGCGGAAGCGGAGGAGAGACGCCAGTATGAGGCGATGAAGGAGAGAATCCGTTTTACTTATGAACAGGGTGAGAGTTCCTATATTGAACTGCTGTTGTCCAGCGGAAGCTTCAGCGAACTGTTAAACCGGGCGGAATTCATCGAAGAAGTTGCAGCATATGACGATAAAATGCTGGCGGAGTATCAGGCGATCAAACAGAAAGTGGCTGATATGAAGGCGAAGCTGGAAGCGGACAGGGAAGTGCTGGTGGAAGAGAAGGAAGCGCTGGAGGCGGATAAAGCCTCCCTGGCAGAGCAGCAGAGTTACTTGAACGGCATTCTGGCACAGAAAAAAGCGATAAGCGCCAACTATGATGCGGAGATCGCGGAGGCGAAGAGCCGCGCGGCACAGTTTAAGCAGCAGATCGCGGCGGACACCAAACAAATCCAGCAGATTCAGGAGGAGGAGCGCAAAAGACTGGCGGCGCAGAACAGCAGCGGTACAAAGACCACTGCTTCAAATCCCAACGCGGCAAATACCATAGCGGCGGCGCAGGGGATCGTGGCGCAGTCGAGCGGCAGCGGCAACGGAAAGTCCATTGCAAATTATGCCTGTCAGTTTATCGGAAATCCTTATGTGTCCGGCGGCACCAGCCTGACAAACGGGGCGGACTGCTCCGGTTTCATTTACCGGCTGTATGCGGATTACGGATACCGGGTTCCCCGGACATCTTCCCAGCTTCGGAGCGTAGGCACCGGCGTTTCCTATTCGGAGGCGCAGCCCGGTGATATTATCTGTTATGAAGGGCATGTGGGGATGTATATCGGCGGCGGCATGATCGTCCACGCAAGTACGGCAAAAACCGGTATCAAGGTCAGTAATGCACAGTACCGGCCGATTCTGGCGGTGAGAAGGGTGATGTAGCAGACGGAAAAGGGAAAACAATCAGGTTTTTATTGTTTTTCTTGAGATGCTCAGGAGGTACTATTTAAACCGGACCCAAAGGCCGATATTTTATTCTGTGATTTTAGCGGGAGTTTATGATATAAAGAATTTGAAACAGAAAATACGTCCGGAAGAGAAACATCAGTATAACAGCCCATGGAATATTGCGGCGAGGTTTAATATTGATACGAGTTTTTCGGCACGGCAGATCGCAGAGATGATACAGGAATATGAAGAAGATACGCAAACAGGCATGAATGTGCAGGATATTTCTGCGTGCATATATGAATACACTTCAGGATATCCGTATCTGGTATCGGCTGTCTGCAAAATAATGGACGGGGAATTGCCGGAGAGAAAATCCTTTCCGAAGGAAAGCAATATATGGACCAGAGCAGGCGTGGGGGAAGCGATAAAAGTTATATTGAAAGAGATTAGTTCCTTTTCGGCAGTATGATCAAACAGTTGAACGGCAGCGAATATCATGAACGGGGAGAAGAGCAGCTGACAGAATATTTGAATTATTACCATAAGAAAAAAGGATATTTGGTCAGCTTTAATTTTAACAAGAAGAAAGTGTCGGGAGTAAAAGAGGTGAAGATTGGAGATATGACGATAGTGGAGGCAGTTGTTTGAGGATCATAGATATACTATGCAGTAAATTGTGTAAGAGACGAAAAAGAGCGGGTACTTAAAATGGTAGATAAGTACCTGCTCTTTTATGATCTGTCAAATCTATCTATTCTGATATAGTCCAAAAACCGATTTATATCATAACTCATCACAAGCCGGTCCGGAAAACCGAACACTTCCCGGCAGGCGTTCAGCAGAATCTCGGAACCTTTGACATTTCCCACATTTTTCGGACCGTGGCTGTCGCTCGAGAGCAGCACGGGCACTTCGTAGCGCATACACTGATACAGCATTTGAATATTATTCTCGATCGTATTGCCCCGGTAGCCGCCGGGCATAATGGAGGAGTTGTTGATCTCCAGCATCACATGATGGGCGGCTGCGGCTTCCGCCAGCGCCTTATAATCCACAGGAAACTTCACATCGTCACAGTGGCCGACAATGCGAACCTTCGGCTGATCCATAGCGCCGATGTAGGCATTGGTATTTTCCAGCATATTGCCGGGTTTTATATTTTTTGTGTGCATGCTGATCACGGCATAGTCCATGCCGCTTAAAATGCCCTGCTCTAAATCGACTCTGCCGGAATAATCCAGAATATTCAGTTCCACGCCATAAAGCATCCGTATTCCGCAGCGCATTTTCGGCGCCATCTGCAGATTCTTAAAATAAGAAGGGGTTCCCGCGCAAAGTGTGGCGGGACCGTGGTCCGAGATGCCGAGCAGGGAAAGCCCCTGCTTTTTTGCAGCCTTTGCCATATCCGCTATGGTGCAGGCGGTGCCGTGTCCGCTGGAAATAGAATGGGTATGTACATCAAGTTGGATCATGATGATCACCTCACTGCCGGGGGATGATGCCGTGGACTGCCCGGACAAGGTGTCCTGCAGTCCGGAAAACATGCTCCCTGATAACAGTATGCGCCCGAACCTGTGGTTTGTCAATGAAAAAAACAAAAAACCACAAAAAATATTTAGAAAACCAAAAAAACATTCAAAAAAATATGACTATTTTATTGACTTCATATAACGGGGAGCGTATAATGGGAACAGGCATGAGGTTTTATACTTGATATTAATCTTGATAAAAATCTGAGAGAAGGAGGGAGCAGAAAATGAAGTATTATTCGAAGGCAATTCCGAAGAGCGAGCGGATCACCAGACTGGTGGAGCATCTCTACGCTAAAATGCCGGAAATTGAAGCTTCGAGAGCCGTGTTGATCACAGAGTCCTATCAGCAGACGGAAAACGAACCGATGGTCATCAGGCGCGCAAAAGCGTTTGAGCATATTCTGGACAATATCCCGATCATCATTCGGGATGAGGAGTTGATCGTGGGTTCTACAACGATCGCACCAAGAGGCTGCCAGACTTATCCGGAGTTTTCCTGGGAATGGCTGGAGGCTGAATTTGAGACGGTGGAGACAAGGGCGGCAGATCCGTTCTATATTTCGGACGAGACAAAGAAAAAGCTGCATGAGGCGAACCGGTATTGGAAGGGAAAGACGACCAGCGAGCTTGCGACGGCTTATATGGCGCCGGAAACGCTGACGGCGATGGCGCACAACGTATTTACGCCGGGAAATTATTTCTATAACGGCGTAGGCCATATCACCGTAAAATATGAGCAGGTGCTGGCGATCGGTTTCGAGGGGATTATAAAGATCGCCGAAGAACATCTCGCAGAGTGCAAGGTCGGCGACGGAGATTACGCGAGACGTTCCCGTTTCCTGCAGGCTGTGATCATAAGCTGTAAGGCGGTGATCCGTTATGCGGAGCGCTATGCGAAACTGGCTGCAGAGATGGCGGGAAGATGCGGCGATCCGGCAAGGAGGGCGGAACTGTTAAAGATATCCGCAAACTGCGCGAGGGTGCCGGCAAAGGGGGCGGAGAGCTTCCACGAAGCCTGCCAGAGTTTCTGGCTTGTGCAGCAGCTTTTGCAGCTCGAGTCCAGCGGGCATTCCATCTCGCCGGGGCGGTTTGACCAGTATATGTATCCTTATTTTAAGAAGGATCTGGACAAAGGGGCAATCACCAGAGAGTTTGCGCAGGAACTGATGGACTGTATCTGGGTGAAATTAAACGACCTGAATAAGTGCCGTGATGCAGCAAGTGCTGAGGGATTTGCAGGATACAGCCTGTTCCAGAATCTGATCGTAGGCGGACAGGACGAAAACGGACAGGATGTGACAAACGATCTGTCCTTTATGTGTATTACCTGTTCCATGCATGTCTTTCTGCCGCAGCCGTCCTTGTCCATCAGGGTATGGAACGGTTCTCCGCAGGATCTGCTGATCCATGCGGCGGAGCTGACAAGGACCGGTATCGGACTGCCGGCTTACTATAATGACGAAGTGATCATCCCGGCGCTGATGAGCAGAGGGCTGACGCTCGAAGATGCCAGAACTTACAACATCATCGGCTGTGTGGAACCGCAGAAAGCCGGAAAAACGGAAGGCTGGCATGACGCGGCGTTCTTTAATATGTGCCGTCCGCTGGAATTTGTATTCACAAACGGTTATGACAAGGGTGAACTTGCGAGTATCCAGACCGGCGATGTGGAGAACTTCAGGACATTTGACGAGTTCTATGATGCCTATAAGAAACAGATGGATTATCAGATCTCACTGTTAGTCAATGCGGATAATGCCATCGATCAGGCGCATATGGAAAGATGCCCGCTGCCTTTTGAATCCTGTATGGTGGACGACTGTATGGCAAGAGGGATGTCTTTGCAGGAAGGCGGAGCTATCTACAACTTTACAGGGCCTCAGGGCTTTGGTATTGCCAATGTGGCGGATTCCCTGTACGCGATCAAAACGCTGGTATTCGATGAGCATAAGGCGACATTGGGAGACTTCAAGCGGGCGCTGGCGTTAAACTACGGAAAGGGCTTTGACGAGATCACGGTGGCGGAGATGACGGCGCAGATTGTGCAGGAACTGAAGCAGGCAGGAAGAAGTGTTTCGGACGAGGATATCGCTGTGATAGCAAAGACTATCATGGATACAAAACTCTCCGATGCGGATCAGGCGATGTGTGATAACCTGTACGATATGATAGACGATCTGCCGAAGTTCGGCAATGATATCGAGGATGTGGACGCTCTGGCGAGGGATGCGGCATATACCTACACAAAACCAGTGGAGAAGTACAAAAATCCCAGAGGCGGCATGTTCCAGGCGGGCGTATATCCGGTATCGGCGAATGTGCCGCTGGGCGGACAGACCGGCGCCACACCGGACGGCAGGTTGGCGCACAGGCCGGTGGCGGACGGCGTTTCCCCGTCTTCCGGCAAGGATGTGCACGGGCCGACGGCGGCGGCAAACTCCGTTGCAAAGCTGGATCACGGCATTGCCAGCAACGGTACGCTGTTTAACCAGAAATTCCATCCTTCCGCATTGAGCGGTGAAGAAGGACTGAACAATTTTGTCAGCCTGATCCGTTCCTACTTTGATCAGAAGGGGATGCACATGCAGTTTAATGTGGTATCGAGGGAGACACTGCTGGATGCGCAGCAGCATCCGGAAAATTATAAACATCTTGTAGTCAGAGTGGCAGGGTACAGCGCGCTGTTTACCACACTGTCAAGATCCCTGCAGGATGATATTATCGCCAGGACGGAACAGGGCTTTTAAGGAGACAGCTTATGGAAAATGTCAGAAATACCACTGCCGCAAAGGCCCCATCTGCTGATACTGCATCCGATAAGGCGTACCTTCATACAAAAGGAAGGATCTTTGATATTCAGCGGTATTCCATCCATGACGGAAAAGGCATCCGGACCATTGTATTTTTAAAGGGCTGTGTGCTCCGGTGCAAATGGTGCTGCAATCCGGAATCTCAGGAGTATCAGATCCAGACGATGACGGTGCAGGGAAAGCCAAAGATCATCGGCCGGGATGTCACGGTGGAGGAAGTGATGGAGACCGTCATAAAGGACGAACCCTATTACCGGCGTTCCGGCGGCGGGCTTACCCTTTCCGGCGGCGAGAGCCTCTGTCAGGCGGAATTTGCCAGAGACCTGCTCCGGGCGGCGAAGGCGCGGGGCATGAATACGGCAATGGAAAGCATGGCGGGCCTGCCTTATGAGAAGATCGAGATGCTTTTGCCCTATCTGGATCATTACCTGATGGATATCAAGCATATCGATTCCGAAAAACATAAGCGGTTTACCGGAAGAGGGAATGAGCTGATGTTGGAAAATGCCAGAAAAGTGGCGGAGTCCGGAAAGACAAAACTGGATATCCGGGTGCCGGTGATACCGACCTTCAACGATAAGCCGGAAGAGATCAGGGCGATCGCACAGTTCGCGGATAAACTGCCGGGGGTAAAGAAGATCCACCTGCTCCCGTATCACAGACTGGGACAGGATAAGTACGACGGACTCGGCAGGAAATATGAAATGGACGGCATACTGCCGCCGGACAATACTTACATGGAGATGCTGAAACAGGTGGTACGGCAGAATTCTTCCCTGTATTGTCAGATCGGAGGTTAGTGTGGGATATACAGATAATTTAAGCCCGGAAACAAAGCAGCGCATTGTGCAGGAACTGGTGCCCGGCAAGCAGATCACGCTGGCGCACATCATCGCCAATCCGGACCGGATCTTATATGAAAAACTGGGACTGGACCCGGCGGTGGATTACGCGAAATCAGCCATCGGCGTGCTGACGGTATCGCCGGCGGAAACAGCCATTATCATTGCGGATATCGCGATGAAGGCATCCGGTATTGAACTGGGATTTGTGGACCGCTTCAGCGGCTCACTCATTATCACGGGCACGGTATCCGAGGTGGAGGCATCGGTACAGGCTATTTTGGAGTATGCGGACGAGACGCTGCACTATACGATCTGCGGGATTACACGGACATGAAAAAAATAATATTGGTTGGAAGAAGCGAAGCGGGAAAGACCACCTTGACGCAGGCACTGAGAGGGGAGAAGATACAGTATCATAAAACACAGTATGTTAATTATTTTGACGTGATCATCGATACCCCCGGCGAATATGCCCAGACGGCGCATCTCGGAAGAGCGCTGGCGCTCTACACATACGAGGCGCAGGTGGTGGGACTGCTGCTTGCGGCAACCGAGCCCTACTCCCTGTATCCCCCCTGCATCACCTGTATGACAAACCGGGATACAGTGGGCATCGTCACAAAGATCAATGATCCGAAGGCGAGAGTGGAACGGGCGGATAAATGGCTCCGGCTGACCGGCTGTAAAAAGATTTTTTATGTGGATTCCAAAACGGGAGAAGGCATTCCGGAGATTCTGGAGTATCTGGCAGAGGAGGGGGATGTCCTTCCGTGGAAAATGTGAGAAGATTTTCCGCGGTGCTAAAATACACCGCCTAAGAAAATCCAAGTCTCGCACAGGAGAATGATCTTTTGGACATGCTCTCAGGTTTTGGATTCATATGGGGAATAAAACCAACAAAAACAACACAAAAACATGTTGACTTTGTTGTGCAACAACCTTATACTAAGGATATAAAGCAACAAAATCGACTGAAATCAAGGAGGAAAGATTTTTATGCAGAACGAATTTGAAATCAAAAAACAGATTTGTGACATCGGAAAGAGGATCTACAACAGAAACATGGTTGCGGCAAACGACGGCAACATCTCCGTAAAACTGAACGACCATGAATTTCTGTGCACACCTACCGGTGTTTCCAAAGGTTTTATGACACCCGAGTATATCTGCAAAGTGGACGAAAACGGTAATGTGATTCAGGCAAACAAAGGTTTTAAGCCTTCTTCCGAGATCAAGATGCATATGAGAGTCTATGCGAAGAGACCGGACGTAGGGGCGGTTGTGCATGCGCATCCTACTTTTGCAACCTCTTTTGCAATCGCGGGTATTCCGCTGACACAGCCGATCATGCCCGAGGCGGTTATCGCTCTTGGCTGTGTGCCCATCGCTGAGTACGGCACACCTTCTACAATGGAAATCCCTGATAATGTAGAAAAGTATCTTCCTTATTATGATGCGGTTTTGCTTGAGAGCCACGGCGCGCTGACATGGAGCACCGACCTTCTTGCTGCTTATCATAAGATGGAATCCGTAGAATTTTATGCGGAACTTCTGTACAAGTCCAAAATGCTGGGCGGACCGAAGGAATTTGATAAGAACACGATCGAAAAACTGTACGAGATCAGAAGACAGATGGGCCTTCCCGGGAAGCATCCTGCAAATCTCTGCATGAACAAGGATACCAAGAACTGCCATAACTGCGGCTGCCATTCTCACAGTGATAACGGCACAGGTTCCGTATCTTCCGTGGCAAAATCCGCAAGCCCTGAAGTGGTGGCTGAGATCACAAAGAAAGTAATGCAGCAGTTAGGGCTGTAAACATATGAATCAGGAAGAACTTATTAAACAGACAATAGAGTCCGTTCTAAGCGGCGGGAGCACACTGCAGGATATGAATCTGAGAACCGCCAATGCCCTGATCGGCAGAGTGCAGGAAAAGGCAAGAGAAATGGGAATCCCTGTGGTGGCGGCAGTATCCGATAAGGCCGGCAGGCCGGTGGCGGTGCAGTGCATGGACGGCGCGTATATCGGAAGTTTCGATGTGGCGCTGAACAAAACCTACACCTGTGCGGCATTTAAAATGTCTACGGAAACCCTCGGGAAGCTGGCACAGCCGGGCGGATCCCTCTACGGCATTCAGTTCACCAACGAGGGAAAGATCGTGATCTTCGGCGGCGGGGAACCGCTCTATCTGGGCGGCAGGCTGATAGGCGCATTAGGAGTGAGCGGCGGCTCGGCAGAGCAGGATACGGCTCTTGCGGCATATGGAAAGGACATCTTGAAGGAGGTAGTAACGTGCCTATAAGTGAAAGCATGGTACAGGATATTGTATCAGAAGTTATGGCAAAGATGCAGATCGCTGACAACCCTTCCGGCAAACACGGTATCTTCAAAGATATGAATGAAGCTATCGAGGCGGCAAAGAAGGCACAGAAGATCGTCAGAAATCTGTCCATGGATCAGAGAGAAAAGATTATCTCCAATATCCGTAAAAAGACACATGAAAGTGCGGAGATCCTTGCAAGGATGGGCGTGGATGAGACAGGAATGGGAAATGTACCCCACAAGATCTTAAAGCACCATCTGGTGGCAGACAAGGTACCCGGCACAGAAGATATTACAACAGAAGCATATACGGGAGACCGCGGGCTTACCCTTGTGGAAATGGGACCCTTTGGTGTGATCGGCGCCATTACGCCCTGCACCAACCCTTCCGAGACGGTACTCTGTAATGCGATGGGAATGATCGCGGGCGGAAATACGGTAGTATTCAACCCCCATCCCCAGGCAATCAAAACATCAATGTATGCCATCAATCTGGTAAATGAGGCTTCTTTGGAAGCGGGAGGACCGGACAATGTGGCATGTACGGTGGAAAAACCGACACTGGCATCCAGTGATATCATGATGCACCATCCGGCGATCCAGCTGATTGCGGCAACCGGCGGCCCGGGCGTTGTGACGGCGGTACTTTCCTCCGGCAGACGGGGCATCGGCGCAGGGGCAGGCAACCCGCCCGCACTGATCGACGAGACGGCGGATATCAGAAAGGCGGCGGCGGATGTGGTAAACGGCTGTACCTTCGATAACAATCTGCCCTGTATCGCGGAAAAGGAGATCGTGGCAGTGGAGAGCATTATCGATGAACTGCTGCATTACATGGTAAATGAACAGGGCTGTTATCTGGCTTCCAAAGAGGAGCAGGATAAGCTGGCGGCTACCGTGCTCACACCGAAGGGGGCGCTGAACAGAAAGTGCGTGGGACGTTCCGCGAAAGTACTGCTTTCCATGATCGGCGTGGAGGTGCCGGATAATATCCGCTGTATCACCTTCGTCGGCGAGAAGGAGCATCCGCTGATCACGGAAGAGCTGATGATGCCGATCCTCGGTATCGTTCCGGCAAAGGATTTTGACGATGCCGTGGAAAAGGCTGTATGGCTTGAGCATGGCAACCGTCACTCCGCACATATCCATTCCAAGAATGTGGACCGGATCACGAAGTATGCGAAAGCGATCGATACGGCAATTCTTGTAAAGAACGGACCTTCCTATGCGGCGCTGGGATTCGGCGGCGAGAGCATCTGTACATTCACGATCGCCAGCAGGACAGGTGAAGGCCTGACCAGCGCGAAGAGTTTTACGAAGAAAAGACGCTGCGTGATGACGGATAACCTTTGCATAAGGTGAAAAGATTTTCGGAATAAATACCATTAGCCCGGCAGGGCTGATGCGGAACTGGAATGGAGGTATAGATAGAAATGGCAGTAAATTCAAATGACGTGGAGCAGATCGTCAGACAGGTACTCGCCAGCATGACTGACGGCAGTGTCAGAAGCGCTGCGCCGGCGGCGGCTCCCGCGGCGGGCAGTATCCCCAAAACGGGAAAAGTGGCAGTGCTGACACAGTTGAAACACTTTGATATCATGGAATATCCGATCCCCGAGGTGGGCGATGACGATGTGCTGGTAAAAGTGGAAGGTTGCGGCGTATGCGGTACGGATGCCCACGAATATAAAAACGATCCTTTCAGCCTGATCCCTGTAGCACTGGGGCATGAAGGCACCGGTGAGATCGTAAAAATGGGTAAAAACGTAAAGAAGGACAGCGCGGGAAAAGATGTAAAAGTCGGCGACAAGATCGTAACCTGCATGATCTTCAAAGACAACCCGGATATTACAATGTATGATTTAAACAAGCAGAATGTCGGCGGCGCTGACGTATACGGCTTACTGGCGGAAGACGCATCCAACTTTAACGGCTGGTTTGCGGAGTACATTCTGATCAGAGGCGCGTTAGGCTCCACATTCTTCAATGTGAGCGATCTGGATCTGGATTCCCGTATCCTGATCGAGCCCTGCGCGGTACTGATCCATGCGGTAGAGAGAGCGAAAACAACAGGCATTCTCCGGTTTAACAGCCGGGTGGTGGTACAGGGCTGCGGCCCCATCGGCCTGATCTGTATCGCGATCTTAAAGACCATGGGCATGGTGAACGTGATCGCTGTGGACGGCAACGAACAGAGGCTTGAGTTTGCAAAACGTCTCGGCGCGGCAGGCAGCGTGAACTTCATGAACTACAAAGGCATTGAAAATCTGACAAAAGGCGTGGAGGAAGCCTTCGGCGGACATCCCGCGGATTTCGCGTTCCAGTGTACCGGCTCACCGGTGGCACATGCCAATATCTATAAATTTATCAGGAACGGCGGCGGCCTCTGCGAACTGGGATTCTTCATCAACGGCGGAGACGCGACGATCAATCCGCACTTTGACCTTTGTTCCAAAGAGATCACACTGGTAGGCTCCTGGGTATACACCCTGAGGGATTATGTGACCACCTTTGATTTCTTAAAGAGCGCAAAAGCGATTGGTCTTCCGTTGTCGGAACTGATCACAGACAGATATCCGTTAGAGCAGATCAATGAAGCGCTGGAGAAGAATCTGGCAATGACAGGACTGAAGATCGCGATCATAAATAAATAAGCATAAGCGCTCATTTATTTATGACAGGAGAAAAATGGAAACAAAAGGCGTGTTTCAATTTTCTTCGCACTAAGTCGAAGGAGTATAGGCGATGGAAGAAAAAAAACTGGAGGAAGTGAAAGACGAAAGAGCCGTGGGCATTCTGGAGGTATTCGGGCTTACAACAGCTTTTCTGGCAGCCGACGCAGGCTGCAAGGCGGGCGATGTAACGCTTGAAAACTTCGATAAGAACAAACCGGCAAATGCGGATGCACTTCCGGTTCCACTGCTGGTAACCATCAAATTCCGCGGAACAGTGGCAGACGTGGAAGCAGCTATGGAGGCGGCAAAAGAGGTGGCCGCAAGCGGCGCGGGGATCGTGCAGAGCTACGTGATCCCGAGGCCCACACCGGACTGCTGCAAAATGCTCAAACTGAACGCATTTGATAAACGATGAAAATTACTTAGAATGAGTAATTTTCAGATACTTCGGAATTTTTGTAGAAAATTGCGAAGTTTCCCGGAATATCTGGGGATTTTCGTAAAAAACTGCGAAGTTTCCCGGGATACTTTGGAGATTCGCAGGAAGTTCCGGAGAAGCCCGAATAACATATTAATTTGTGAAAACGAAAAAGGAGAAATTCATTATGGCACAGGAAGCTTTAGGAATGATCGAAACAAGAGGACTTACCGCTGCAATCGAGGCAGCAGATGCAATGACCAAAGCGGCAGAAGTATCTTTGGTTGGTACAGAGAAGATCGGCAGCGGACTTGTAACCGTTATGGTTCGCGGTGACGTAGGGGCCGTAAAGGCAGCAGTGGAATCCGGCGCATCTGCGGCAAGCAGGCTTGGCGAACTGGTAGCACAGCATGTTATTCCCCGTCCTCACAATGATGTGGAAAAGATTTTACCGACTGTTTAAGGAGTAACTGATGGGAAACGCATACGGCTTTATTGAAATACAGGGTGTCGTACCGGCAATGACCGCACTGGACATCATGTGCAAAACGGCGGAAGTAGAGCTGGCAACCTGGGAGCGCAAGCTCGGCGGACGACTGGTGACGCTGGTCGTACAGGGGGATGTGTCAGCAGTGACACAGGCCGTTGAGACAGCCGCAAAAAACGGCATAAAGAAGCCGGCGGTACAGGGCGTTATTGCAAACCCTCATCCGGAGATCGTGAGGCTGGTGAGAAAATCCGCCAGCAGGTTCAAGGATGCGGAAGCACTGGAAAAAATGTGAATAAAACAAAATGAAGGAGGAAATTCATTATGGCACAGGAAGCATTAGGAATGGTTGAAACAAGAGGTCTGGTAGCATCTATCGAAGCGGCGGATGCTATGTGTAAAGCAGCTAACGTTACACTGATCGGCACAGAGAAGATCGGCAGCGGACTTGTAACTGTTATGGTACGCGGCGATGTAGGGGCTGTAAAGTCTTCTGTAGAAGCAGGCGCAAACAGCGCGGCAAAATTAGGCGAGTTGATCGCTACCCATGTAATTCCTCGTCCTCATAACGATGTTGAGATGATCTTACCGAAGGTAAAATAGGACGGTACAGCATAATGACTCAGCCGGGCGCAATATGACTCAGCATAGAATGCCCGAAGGCGTGTGCTGGAAAAGGCGCGGCTGAGTATCAACAACGGGATGAAAAACAGCACAGGCTATGCAGCGCACAAGGCGATCTGCAGGTGCAGAGCAGCCGTAGGCCGTCTTTCAGGCAATGTGCGCGGCAGGGTTTGTGCGGGACTGGAATAGAGGTGTCAATTTGGATACGAATAATATAGAACTGATTACAAAATTAGTGATTGAAGCCTTAAATAAGCAGGAAGCGGAGAAGAGCGAAAAAGGTTATCTTGTTCCTGTAGGGGTATCCAACCGCCATGTCCATTTAACACAGGAGCATGTAGAGACATTATTCGGGGAAGGCTATCATCTGACAAAGAAGAAAGATCTGATGGGCGGACAGTTTGCATCGAATGAACTGGTAACGATCGTCGGTTTAAAACTGCGTGCCATTGAAAATGTCAGGATTCTGGGGCCCTGCCGCAGTAAGAGCCAGGTGGAGATTTCCGCAACGGACGCAAGAACACTGGGCATTAAGGCGCCTGTCAGGGAATCCGGCAATGTTGCGGGCAGTGCGCCCGTCGCACTGGTAGGCCCGAAAGGGGTTTTATATCTGAATGAGGGCTGTATCGTGGCGCAGCGCCATATACATATGTCCCCGGCGGATGCGTCGGCATCAGGCTGTAAGGACGGCGATATTGTATCGGTTATAGCAGATAACGAAAGAGGAACGGTTTTCAATCATGTGAAGATCCGTGTGCATGATTCTTTTACGCTGGAAATGCATATTGATACGGATGAAGCGAACGCGAGTAAGATCGCGCAGGGTGATACGGTGAGGATCATCAGATAATAAGAGTGCCGGATAACCGGACGCCATGGCGGAAATAGCCTGTGCCAGACAGGGGCGGTGCAGGGATATTTTTGCCATGGGCGGCGGTTACCGGTGAGAAGGATGCCCAAAGGCGGAGGTTGAACCGGAAAAGGCGGGATAGGAGTCGGATATGATAGCGGCTAAGGTGGTAGGAAGTATCGTTTCTACGAGAAAAAGTGAAAATCTGATCGGGAACAAGTTCATGATCGTGGAGCCGGTGGGGGCCATGAAAGGGCACGGAGATCAGTTTGTGGCTATTGATAATATAGGCGCAGGAGTTGGCGAGTATGTGCTGGTCGCGCAGGGCAGTGCGGCGAGGATCGGCTGCGGGCTGGACAGTGCGCCGGTGGATGCGGCAATCGTTGGCATCATTGACGATGCCGGCGGGCTGGAGTAAGATGAAAAAGAGGTAAATATCCAAAGTTGATTGGGAAGTCAGGCGGATATGCGTATAGATCTGTTTGATATTGAGGAAAAAACGATGGAATTACAGGAATTGAAGGACCTGCTGCAAAAGAGCGGTATCGTGGGAGCCGGCGGAGCCGGGTTTCCTACTTATGCAAAACTGGATGAGCGTGCGGAGACGATTCTTTTAAACTGTGCGGAGTGTGAGCCTTTGCTAAAGCTTCACAGACAGCTTTTGAAAGAGCATGCTTACGAAATATTAAAAACATTCAGCATGGTTGCGGATACTGTTCGGGCGGGCAGCGGTATAATCGGTATTAAAGGTGAATATAAGGAAACAATACAGGCTTTGAGGCAGTATATCGGGGAGTTTCCGAAGCTTTCCATAAAGCTTCTGGACAGCGCTTATCCGATGGGCGATGAAGTGGTATTGATTTATGAGGCAACCGGCAGGGTGATCAGGCCGGGCGGGCTGCCGATAGAAGCCGGAGTGGCGGTATTTAATGTAGAGACGATATATAATGTATATCGTGCAGTGGAATTCAGCGCGCCGGTGACAGATAAAGTGGTATCTGTCGTGGGAGAGGTGGAACATCCGGTATCCATCAGGGTTCCGGTTGGATGCAGAATAGAAGATGTGGTGGCGCTGGCAGGAGAGGTCACGACAAAGGAGCCGGTCTATTTTATCGGCGGGCCGATGATGGGATTTATCGGTGAAAAGGATATGCCGGTGACAAAAACCACCAATGCGGTGATCGTACTGCCGAAGGATCATCAGATCGTACAGCGGAAAAAGAGCAAGGCTTCACTGGAATTAAAGCGGGCGGCGTCTTCCTGTTGTCAGTGTGAGACCTGTACCAGCCTTTGCCCGAGGCATGCGCTGGGCCATCCCATTGAGCCCCATCTGTTTATGCGCTCGGCTGCAAATCAGGATTTCCAGCATATTGAGGCATTTTTGAATACCTCATTCTGCAGTTCCTGCGGCGTGTGTGAGATGTATGCCTGTCCGCAGGGGCTGGCGCCGAGGAGCCTGATCGCGGAGTGTAAGGACGGCTTAAAGAAGGCTGGTGTCAGACCGCCGGCGGATGTGAAGGCGGCACCGGTGAAAAAGTCCAGAGAGTATCGGAAAGTGCCGGAGATGCGGCTGGAGGCACGGCTTGGGCTCTCCAGGTATAATGTACCTGCGCCGTTGCGTGATGAGACGGTATCCATGCCGAACGTGACGGTGAAGATGAGCCAGCATATCGGGGTTCCGGCATCCCCTGCCGTGAATGTCGGGGATATGGTAAAGACAGGGGACGTGGTCGGAATGCCGGGGAATGGCCTGAGCGTTGCGGTTCATGCATCGATAGACGGGAAGGTAGTCGCAGCGGATAAAAATGCGGTAACGATTCAGAGGGTAGTACAGTAACCGGCTCTTACGGGGGCTGACGGAGAGTAAGACCCGAGACAGTATGGAGGATAATGGAGAAGATGGGCAAAGCGATTGGAATGATAGAATTTAAAACGGTTTCTTCCGGTGTGGTTGCTGCGGATCATATGGTAAAGACTTCGGATGTGGAACTGATCGAGGCGGAAACAGTCTGCCCCGGTAAGTATATAGCGATCATTGCCGGAGATTTAAGCGCTGTGGATGCGGCGGTGAACAATGCCATCGCCCAGAGCGGGGAAAATCTGATCGACAGTTTTGTGCTGGGAAATCCTCATGAGTCTATTTTTCCGGCGATTTATGGCACAACACATTTGGAGAAGGTGAGAGCGCTGGGAATTCTGGAAACTTTCGATGCGGCGGCAATCATTCAGGCGGCGGATGTGGCGGCAAAGACGGCTATTGTGGATCTGATCGAACTTCGTATTGCGAAGGGGATGTGCGGAAAGTCCTATATGTTCCTGACCGGCGAGGTGGCGGCGGTGGAAGCTGCCATCGACAGGGCTATCGCGGAAGTGGGACCTAAGGGAATGTATCTGGATTCTTCTGTTATTGCGCAGCCGGATGAGCAGGTTTGTAAGTCGGTGCTTTAACAGGGTTGTATCGGAAAAAGTGCCATATCAGGATGCGATGAACTATCTTAAATGTAGCAGGGAGTATTTTTTAGGAGAGAGGCCGTATGCTTGCACTGGAAAGACGTAATTTGATACTGGAAAAACTGCAGGAAGAGAAGCGGGTGGTGGTCAGTGAGTTAAGTCAGCTTTACGGGGTGTCCGAGGAGACGATCCGCAGAGATCTGGATAAGCTGGATAAGGACGGGCTGGCGGTGAAGAGTTACGGCGGCGCGGTGATCAATGAGAACACCAGCATTGATATGCCGTTTAATATCCGGAAGAAAAAAAATGTGGCAGGGAAACGGAAAATCGCGGAACTGATCGCGGAGATGATTCAGGACGGCGACCATATTGCGATAGATGCATCGACGACCAGCGTTTTTATTGCGAAGGCGATCAAGCAGAAAGAGAGGATCACGCTTGTTACAAATTCGATTGAAATCGTGATTGAACTTGCGGATGTCAGCGACTGGGATATTATTTCTTCCGGCGGCAGGATGAAGGAGGGGTATCTGGCGCTGGTGGGGCCGAAGGCGATAGAGGCGTTGGATACCTACAATGTGGAGATAGCCATTGTCTCCGGAAAAGGGTTTGATCTGGAGCGGGGACTGACGGACAGTAACGAAGAGTTTGCACAGCCAAAGCGTATTATGATGAAGTCGGCAAAGCACAGGATCATTGCGGTGGACAAGACGAAGTTCGGAAAGACGGCATTTGCGCAGATCGCAGGTTTGTCGGAGATGGATATCGTGGTGACGGACGAAAAGCCGGGGGATGAATGGCTGGAGAGATTTAAACAGATGGGAGTGCAGTGTTATTACCCGGGGAGGTAGTAATATGCCATTGCAAGAAGTGTGAAGGGCTTTAAAGGTTCTGTTGTCCCGGCAGTTTTCTGGAAGAGTTTTTGGAAAGCCGACAGTAATAAATAATTGTATAATTAAGAAAAAATATGTTAAAAACGGGCTTACAGCAAGAAGCCCGTTTTTAACATATTTTCAATAAATTCCATCACAGAGGGTGTGGTGTAATCACACAGTTCAGGGATGCCGGGGCGTGCGTTTTCCACGGCGACGCTGACACCGCTTTCGTTGAACATTTCGATATCGTTATAATTATCCCCGAAGGAGAGGATTTCGTCCCTGCGAATGCCAAGATGATTTGACAGTGCCTGCATGCCGACGCCTTTATGTGCATCAGAAAACAGGAAATCAAGCCACAGGGAGCCGGAAGTCACCACTTTGACATTCCAGGGAAAGGATTCAGAACGTGCAAACTGGCTCTGCCAGTAAGCCTGCCGGTTTCTTTCTTCCGTTCCTTCCTTTTCAAAAAGTGCCAGTTTGATAACGGGCTCTCCGATATCGGTCAGATCAGGCACGACTTTATACCGGTTTTTCATCCCTTTGATGTATTCCTCAAATAAAGGTTCTTTTGGACGGATATAGCTGGTAAACGCGCCGGAAACAAGGACTTCCGTGCCGGGTTCTTCCTCGAGGCGCCGGATAATGGGAACGGCTGTTTCCGGCGGAATTACCACTTTATGTAAAACTTCACCCTGATATATGGTCAGAGCGCCGTTTTCACAGATATAGGCAATATCGTCCTTTACCGGAGCAAAAAGCTGGCGCAGATTGTGATACTGCCTGCCGCTGGCTGCGGTAAAAATAATGCCGCGTTCTTTTAATTGTCCGATTATTTTTGGAAAACCTTCCGGCAGGGATGCCATATTGCCGGATACTAAAGTACCGTCTAAATCACTGGCGATTAATCTTATCATGGGAGTTGTCCTTTCTTATGATCAAAATGGTTGACTGAATCGGCCTGTCATTGTTGCAGGCAAGTATAGCCGCTTATCAAAATGGTCAGCTATCCGTCTGCCTGTTTCGGATATAGGAAAACTCAGATATTTATTAAAACAATATACTTTGAGCAGAAGTTATGATTCCGGCGGCACTGCTGCCTCAGGGTTTTTGGGGCATGAGGCGGTCCGGTATGCTTTCGGTGTCATATGAAAATGTTCCTTAAATATCCTGTGAAAATAACTGGTGTTATCATATCCTGCCAGCATAATGATATTTTCTACGGGAAGCCTTGTGGTAGTCAGCAGAAACGCCGCCTGATTGAGCCGTTTGATCTGTAACAGGTTTTTGAACGTATGTCCGGCATGGCGTTTGATCAGCTTGCTGATATAGTAGTCCGGCTGCCCCGTGAGGGAGGAAAGTTCTTCTAATGTGCCGGTTCTGTAATTATCTTCGATATATTTTAGGGCGGTGAAGATCAGGTTCTGCTCGTATTGATCGGGATCGTTTTTATTGATCTTATCGCTCTGGTTCTGCAGAAGAATGAATAAAAGCCCCATGGTGGTCTGATTGATATTCCGAAAATTTTTCTGCTTTGTAACAAGGGAGTAGATCATATTCTCGATCAGATTTTGAATCGGCAGTTCGTCCCGCACCTGAAAGTGCAGATAATCCACAAGCCCGCTTTCTTCTTTCAGGGAACCTACGAGAAAATCATGGAGTATGCTTTCTTCTTCCATCATCAGAAAAGCTCTGTCAAAAAACTCCGGCAGTATCATAAAGTTGACGGCAATGTCATTTTCACCTGCCGGAAGAATTTCCTGGGTGGCATTCTGATTTAAAAAGAGCAGTTCGCCGGTCTCCAGTTTTACGGTATTGTGCCCGTTGATGATATGTGTGGTGGAACCGCTGCACATGTATATGATCTCCACATAATTGTGGCGGTGTACCGGGAAATGGATAAAACGGGTATGCAGCCGGATATCGATCAGCTTTCCTTTTTCCAGCATTTTACCGCTGTCCACAACGAAATCCGCTCTGGAGGTATACAGGTCTTTCTGGACATCCTTGCTGCCGTCTAAAATTGCCTGCTCCTCTTTGGATATGGGTTTTAGTTTTTCCAGTAATTCAGCATTCATATCAAATAGAATTGTATAAGATTCTCATTTCAAATGCAAGTGTTCCATAGATGGATTTGAAGATTTTATTGCATCAAATCTGCAAATAAGGACGGTAAATTTTGCAAATAAAGTCCTGTTATAAAAACGGCGGATAAGTTATACTGTAAAATACAGGAAGCCTGAAAGGAAAAGTATATCAGGTTCAGGGGTGTATAAAAGAGAGAAGGAAGGAAAAGAAAGCATGGGAAATTACTATCTTGCGGTGGATATCGGGGCATCCAGCGGACGGCATATTCTGGGCGCGGTCGAAAACGGGAAGATCGTTCTGGAGGAGATCCATCGTTTTGAGAACGGTATGGTAAAAAAGGACGGTCACAGATGCTGGGATACAGAGCATCTGTTCAGAGAGATCAAAGCCGGTATTAAGAAATGTAAGGAGATCGGCAAGATTCCGGTGAGCATGGGGATCGATACCTGGGCGGTGGATTATGTGCTGCTCGATGAAAATGATAAGGTGCTCGGAAATACATATGGCTATCGTGATTCCCGTATGGACGGAATGGACGAAGAAGTATATAAGATCATTCCGGAAAAGGATCTGTATGCGAGAACCGGTATCCAGAAGCAGATGTTCAATACGATCTACCAGTTGATGGCGCATAAAGTACAGGAGCCGGAACTGCTGGGGAGGGCGAAAACCTTTCTGATGCTGCCGGATTATTTCCAGTTTTTGCTGACGGGCAGCAAGGTATCCGAATATACCAATGCAACATCCGGGCAGCTTGTAAGCCCTGTAACAAAACAGTGGGATATGGAACTGATCGGGATGCTGGGGTATCCGGAAGATATATTCCTGCCGCTTTCCATGCCGGGTACGGTGGTAGGAAAGTTCTCGGAGGAAGTGGAAAAGGAAGTGGGCTTTAGCTGTGAGGTAGTCCTTCCTGCAACCCATGATACGGCTTCTGCAGTGATGGCGGTACCTACCCAGTCCGATGAGTGCCTGTATATCAGCTCCGGCACCTGGTCTTTGATGGGGGTGGAAAACAAAGAGGCCATCTGCAGCATAGAGAGCATGGAAAAGAACTTCACCAACGAAGGCGGCTATGAATACCGTTTCCGTTATCTGAAAAACATTATGGGGCTCTGGATGATCCAGTCGGTGCGCCATGAGTTAAATGATGTATACTCTTTTGCACAGCTTTGCGATATGGCGGAAGAAGCGAAGGATTTCCCGTCCAGAGTGGATGTGAACGATAACTGCTTTATGGCGCCGGAAAATATGACGGAAGCGATCAAAGAGTACTGCAGAAATACAAACCAGCAGGTACCGGAGAGCATAGGGGAACTTTCGGCTGTCATTTACCAGTCCCTGGCGGAAAGCTATGCGGAGACAGTGAAGGAGATCGAAGCGCTGACGGGCGTGCACTATCCGGCGATCAATATCGTGGGCGGCGGTTCCAATGCGGTTTATTTAAATAATCTTACCGCTGAAAAATCCGGCAGGACGGTCTATGCAGGCCCCGGCGAGGGAACGGCGATAGGCAATCTGATGGCTCAGATGATAAAAGCCGGAGAGTTTGCCGGACTGAAAGAGGCAAGGGCAAGCGTTTTTGAATCTTTCGGCGTGAAAACCTATAAGGCGCAGTAAGCGGTATCGATTCAGCTAATAACGGATAGCAGTATAAACGATATCAGCCCGAATGACATATGCAGCTTCATAAATATTAATTCCCGCAGTATCTGCCGATTATCTGCGGAGAATGATCATATAACAAACAAAACAGGAGGAAACAACAAATGGCAAAAAATTATGCAGCAGCCAAAGAAGCTTATGCGGCTTATGGCGTGGACACAGACAAGGCGATCGAAACATTAAAGAAGGTTCCGGTATCTCTGCACTGCTGGCAGGGAGACGACGTGATCGGTTTTGACCACGACGGCCCGCTGACCGGCGGTATCCAGACTACAGGCAACTATCCCGGAAAGGCCAAAACGCCGGAAGAGTTATTTGCGGATATGGATAAGGTGCTTTCTCTCTGCCCCGGCGCAAAGAAGATCAATGTACATGCCTGCTACGCAATCTTTGAAGAAGACGGTTTTGTGGATCGTGATAAGATCGAGCCGAGACATTTTAAGAAATGGGTAGAGTTCGCTAAAGAGAGAAACATGGGCCTTGACTTCAATCCCACATTCTTCTCACATCCGAAGGTAAAGGACGGCCTGACACTTTCAAGCCCTGACGAAGAGACAAGAAACTTCTGGATCGAGCACGGAAAAGCATGTATCCGTATCTCCAACTATTTTGCGGAAGAAACAGGAGTGCCCTGCGTGATGAACATCTGGACAGGCGACGGCTTCAAGGATGTTCCGGCTGACAGGATGGGGCCCAGAATGCGTTATAAAGAGTCCATCGAAGCGATCCTTTCCGAGCCCTACGATTTCGCGAAGGTAAAACCCTGCGTAGAGTCCAAGGTATTCGGGATCGGCGTGGAAGCTTACACAGCAGGGTCTGCCGAGTTTGCGCTGAGTTTTGCGGCAGCACACAAGGAAAAATGCCTGCCTCTGATGGATAACGGCCATTATCATCCGACAGAAGTGGTTTCCGATAAGATCCCCGCGCTCCTCTGCTTCTTCCCTGAATTGGCACTGCATGTGACAAGAGGCATCCGCTGGGACAGCGACCATGTAGTTGTATTGGATGACGAAACAAAGGAAATCGCAAAGGAAATCGTAAGAAACGATGCGCTGGATCGTGTATATATCGCGCTGGATTACTTTGATGCGGCGATCAACCGTGTTTCCGCATGGACAACAGGCTTCAGGAGCATGCAGAAGGCTCTTCTGATCGCGCTTTTGACACCAAATGCAGAGTTGAAGGAACTGCAGGATAAATCACAGTTCACCAAACTGATGGCGATGCATGAAGCGATAAAATGCCTGCCCTTCGGAGAAGTATGGGAACAGTACTGCGAAGAATGCGGCGTAAAGGGCGAGAACGAATGGTTTGAGGAAATTGAGAAATACGAAGCGGAAGTACAGAGTAAGAGAGCATAAGAGAAGGTAAAAATAAAGCAACGAAAAGGGCTGCGGCAAAAGCTGCGGTCTTTTTCGATTTTCGATTGAAAAAATTCGTTTTTTTATATAAAATGGATAAAGTGTAAACAGAAATGCTGATTGACAAAAGAGGGGAGCAGAATGAAAATCGGATTTGATCATGAAAAGTATGTAAAGATACAGTCCCAGCACATCCGGGACAGGATAGCGCAGTTTGGGGACAAACTGTATCTGGAGTTTGGGGGTAAGCTCTTTGACGATTATCATGCGTCCAGAGTGCTTCCGGGATTTATGCCGGATGCGAAGCTGAAGATGCTGATGGAGCTGTCAGATATGGCAGAGATCGTGCTGGTCATCAGTGCGACTGACATCGAGAAAAATAAGGTGAGGGGCGATCTGGGTATCACCTATGATGTGGATGTGCTGCGGCTGATCGCGGAATTTGAACAGCGGGGACTGTTGGTGGGCAGCGTTGTCATTACCCATTTCAGCGGCCAGACGGGCGCGACGCAGTTTAAAAACCGGCTGGAGAAGAAAAACATCCGTGTGTATATGCACTATATGATAGAAGGGTATCCTTCCAATGTGCCTTTGATCATCAGCCCGGAAGGATTCGGCCACAATGATTATATTGAGACAACGAAGCCGCTTGTGGTAGTGACGGCGCCGGGACCCGGCAGCGGAAAGATGGCGACCTGTCTCTCTCAGCTTTACCATGATAATTTAAGAGGGATCAAAGCGGGATATGCAAAATTCGAGACATTCCCGATCTGGAACCTGCCCTTAAAGCACCCGGTAAACCTTGCCTATGAAGCGGCGACGGCGGATTTAAACGACATCAATATGATAGACCCGTTCCATCTGGAGGCCTACGGAGAGACCACCGTAAATTACAACCGTGACATTGAGATATTCCCGGTACTCAGCGCCATCTTTGAGGCAATCTACGGGGAATGCATCTATAAGTCTCCTACGGATATGGGAGTGAATATGGTAGGAAACTGCATTTCGGACGATGAGGTCTGCAGGCAGGCGTCCTGTATGGAGATCATCCGGCGCTATTACACGGCGGCAGGAAAAGTGGTCAGGGAAGAGTCGTCGGAAAATGAGATCTATAAAATAGAACTTCTGATGAAGCAGGCAAAGATCACGACTGCGGACAGAAGGGTGACAGTGGCGGCGAAAAAGCGGGTGGAAGAGACCGGACGCCCCGCCGCGGCAATAGAACTGCCCGACGGACATATCATTACATCAAAAACGTCGGATTTTCTGGGCGCGTCCGCGGCGCTTTTGCTCAATGCCCTGAAATTCCTCGCAGGGATCGAGCATGATGTGAAGCTGATCAGCCCGGAAGCCATCGAACCGATACAGGAGTTAAAGGTGAAATATCTGGGCGGCAGAAACCCGCGCCTTCATACGGACGAGGTACTGATTGCGCTGTCCCTTGCCGCTGCCGGCGACAAAAACGCAAGGGCTGCCCTCGAACAGCTTCCAAACCTGAAGGAATGTCAGGTGCATACGTCTGTGATGCTTTCGGAAGTGGATATCAAGACATTTAAGCGGCTGGGCGTGGATCTGACCTGCGAGCCGGTGATCAGTAAAAAGAAATTGATAGATAAAGTATAAAAAATATAGTAAAATATTCTGTGAAAATGTACGCCATCAGGGACCTTAATATCCGGCCTTCTGATGGCGCAGTTTGATTTTTATTTCCGCCCCTTGCTGAGTTTATGTATCTCTTCCATATCGCTCTTTGTAATATTAAGATGGTTCTTCATCTCATGCACGGCGCGCTGTGCATCCCTGTTGTGGAAACAATCCAGAATCCTGCTGTGCGGTTCCACGGCATTTTTATAAGTTTGTTCATTCGTGAAAGAATCACCCCGGTAAGCCCTGAAACAATTTAAAACCTGTTTATTGATATTGATCAGCAGTTCATTATTTGTAAAGGAAACAATTTCTTTGTGAAACAGTTCATCCAACATGATCAACTGATTCATATTATGCATTTCATTTGCCGCGAGAAAACGTGAGTGGATTTCATCCAGATTAAGAACCTGCCTATCTGTGGCTCTCTCGACAGAGAGGCGGATCGCGAGCGTTTCGATGGCCATCCGGACTTCCATAAAATCATAGAAATTCGGATTTTCCACATCATACCAGTTCTTCTCTTTTTCATTATTTTTGGGCTCGGCGACAAAGGCACCTTTTCCGGGCAGCATATCTACATAGCCGAGAGCCTGCAGAACTCTGAGAGCTTCCCGGACACAGGTCCTGCTTACCTTCAGGTCAGAGCATAACGTCATTTCTGTGGGAAGCTTATCGCCCGCCTTATATTCGCCGGAAGTGATAAGTTCCCGGATGCTGTCAACAACAGAATCCGTAATCGAGATGCGTTGAATTTCTTTCATATGTTTGATTCCCCTCACATTGTAATATTGTATGATTACTTTGCTTTTATTATAAGGGCTGTGAAAATAAATTGTAAAGTAGTTTATACAAATATATAAAAAATGAATTGTACATTTTTGACAAAAAAGACATGTTAAAAATAGATATAGTATACAAAAATCTATTTTTCTATTGACAAAAAGCAATATAACTGAGATTATAATTATATGACGTCATACAATATTACAATAATGCAATATTACAAAATAACTATGATCAAGGAGGTATGGACGATGAAAGCGGCAGTAATCACGGAAGAATACAGTCTGGAAGTGTGGGATGTTCCTGAACCTGAACCGGGGGATTATGAAGTCCTTTGCAGGATCACATACGGGTCAACCTGT
>Ga0137308_101133_pt1 | contig 30076 bp, 24 predicted proteins | sample Inofrocosms_June_FD_97181 | JGI IMG/M metagenome (GOLD analysis project Ga0137308, IMG submission 97181) | Mouse cecal microbial communities from Vienna, Austria - N-Acetylneuraminic and N-Acetylglucosamine D2O microcosms_June | ecosystem: Host-associated > Mammals > Digestive system > Large...
GCCGTTGGATTTTAGCATCTTAATGTTCTCATCCAGAATCTGCCTGCGGATGGAGCTGCCGATCAAGTCAAAGCGCTGGCGCAGGGTCTCCGCAGAGGGGATGGCGTAGCAGATGCCGAGGGCCGCCTTATAAAAATCCGGGTCGTCATCCATTTCATGCACGGCATCAAAAGAGGGCTTGCCCATGCATTGCATGCCGATATATGTCAGCATGACATCACCGTTCTTTATCTGATGCTGGGGATGGTTACAGTCAACCTTCATGTTATTGCAGCTTTTGACGAAATCGCTCTTGCCAAGGATTGCGCCCACAACAGCAAGCCCTCCGCTTGGAATGATGCGCTCATTTGTAAACTCAACCGTGATATTCTTTCTCATGGTGACCTCCGGGATTTATTTTTTCATTAATCCCAGTATACCATGACCCTCAAGATACTGCATTATTTTTCACCCGTTGGGTACACAATTTTGAACTATAAAACAAGCAACAAACACCGAAAATATGCGGTGTTTGGAAAACAATTTGTAACGAGGTTCACGGATTCAGGGTATAGTATGTGTATGGAAATTGAACAAAACCGTATTGGAGGTCCCTGTGCTTTTTTGTACAAAAAATGGGCGCAAATCGCCTTGAAAGTCCCTGCGCTGTATGATAAAATCAAGATGTATTGCGTTTAGTATTCTCCGGCAAAGAAACCGGGGACTTTAGAAGCATGAAATCTGGCGGTTAAAGAAATACGAGCCGCTATAGACGGTGGAGAGATAGGGGTACCCCTATCTGCGAATGAGCAAACTCATTCGCAATACATTTTGGGAGCGCGGAGAGTGTGTCGGCGAAGGGGGGATCGAGAGGTGGCGGATATCACGCAAACTCCTGCCCCGCAGAAGGATACGGCACAGACGGAGATTGTTGGAAAGAAAGACAATGCCGCAGTCCCGGTCCCTGAAAAAGTGAAGGTCTGCTGTTTCTGCGAACGCTGGGAATCTGGCGGGATTGAATCCTTCCTTTGTAATGCGTTGTGCCACATGGACCTCTCCGGCTTAGAAGTTGACATTGTTGCGGCGCAGATGGGGGACAGCATTTTTACAGCCCCCCTCACAGCTCATGGCATCCGGTTTTATGAGCTCTCTGGCAGGCAGAACAGCGTGCTTGAGAACCACCGCCTGTTCTGGAAACTTCTGGCGGAACGGCAGTATGATGTAGTCCATCTGAATATTTTTCATGGGCTTTCTCTCTGCTATGGATTCCTTGCGCGGCAGGCGGGCATTCCAGTACGGATCGCCCACAGCCATAATTCTGCGCTGCGAAAGAGCAGGGCAAGACCATTGAAACTGCTTGTTCACTATATCAGCAGAGGATTGTTCAGCTTCAGTGTGACAGACTTATGGGCCTGCTCAGGGATGGCAGCAAAATTCCTTTTTTCAAAAAAGGCACTGGTGAGCAAGGACTTTCTTTTCATTCCCAATGGGATTGATGTGGAGCGCTTCCAGTTTAATGCCAGCGTTCGGGAGAAGGTACGGGAAGAACTGGGACTGCGCAACAAATATGTAATTGGAAACATCGGACGGCTCTGTTATCAGAAAAATCAGGAATTTCTGATAGAGATCTTTTCGGAGCTCCTTCGCGGGAGACCGGAAAGCTGCCTGCTTCTGGTTGGAGCGGGTGAGGCGGAGCCGATGCTGCGGAAAAAGGCTGAGGACCTTGGCGTTGCTGGAGCCTCCATTTTTTATGGCACGTCTGCCCGCGTGGAGCAGCTGATGTGGGCCATGGACGTATTTGTCATGCCCAGCAGATTTGAGGGACTGCCCGTTACCGGCATTGAGGCGCAGGCATCCGGACTGCCCTGCGTGTTTTCGGATGCAGTTACACAGGAGTGCCGGATTTGCGGAAGCACTCAGTTCATATCCCTTTCAGAACCGGCGGAAGTGTGGGCTGAAAAGATTTCACATATATGCGGCTGCGGAAACCGGGAAGACGCTGCTTCCGCCGCGCAAGAGGCCGGATTCAGCATCGTGGATGTAGCTCTGCGCATAAAAAAATCCTATTTGAGGGCGGAAGGCTATGGACGGTCCGAAGATTTCAGTGATCATTCCGATTTACCGGGTGGAGCAGTATCTCTGCAAGTGTGTAGAGAGCGTACTGGCGCAGACCTATCACAACATGGAGGTCATTCTGGTAGATGACGGTTCCCCCGATGGGTGCGGAAAAATCTGCGATGAATATGCGGAGCGGGATGAACGGATTAAGGTCATCCATAAGCCAAACGGCGGCGTGGCCTCTGCCCGCAATGCGGGGCTGGATGCCGCCACAGGCGAGTGGATCGGCTGGGTGGACAGCGACGACTGGGCAGAGCCCGCACTGTTTGAAACGCTGCTCCGGGGGGCGCTGGAAACAGGCGCTGAGATTTCGGTCTGTGGCCACTGGGAAGAGTACCGGGGGCGCAGGGAGGCCAGCGGCTGGCAGGAGCGGCGGGTCCTGGATACCGAACAGGCGCTGGGGGAGCTGCTCGAAAATGGAAGGATGAAAAATCTGCTGTGGGACAGGATTTTTCACCGGACGCTGTTTGTCGGCCTCCAGTTCCCGGAGGGAAGGACCTATGAGGACATAGCGGTCATGCACTGGCTGTTCCTGCGGGCGGAAAAGGTGGCCTGCCTGCCGGAGGTCTTGTACCACTACCGCCAGCGGGAAGGAAGTATTGTAGATAATACATCTTTGGGAAACCGGATCAACCACTATATCGCATCGAAGGAGCGGTATGATGCCCTTTCGGGTGAGTGGCCCCAGTTCAGACAGCTGATGGAGGCGCAGTGCGTGGCTTCTGCGGTGGGAATCTGGGCGGGCTGCCTTTCAAATCCCAGGGGAAATCGAGAAAAATATGTGAAGGATCTGCAAGCTGTCGCGGATTTTTCGGCTATTCACTACCAAAAGGCGCTGAAATATATGGACCTGGGGCTGGCGGGGCGGATGGTTCTGCGGCTGACTCAACATAACAGCTGGTGGGCATTTGCGGCAGCTCGCGGAGTGGCGGCGCTTTATAGGTGGAAGCATGGCAGAGAACTATAAATATTTAATGGGAGAGACGGAGATGGACGGGCAAAGAGAGTTCCCCTTTGAGTTTTCGGTGGTCATGGCGGTCTACAATGTGGAGCCCTTCTTGCGGGAGGCAGTGGACAGTCTGATCGCCCAAAATTTTGGCTTTGAAAAGATACAGCTCATCATGGTCGATGACGGCTCCACTGACGGCAGTGGGGCTATTTGCGATGAGTATGCGGAGCGGTATCCGGATAATGTGATGGTGATCCATAAGGAGAACGGAGGGGTCTCTTTAGCTAGAAACGAGGGATTGAAATATATTCAGGGTCGATACATTAATTTTATGGACGCGGATGATAAACTGGGCAGCAAGGTCATGTCTATCGTTTACAAATTTTTTGAAAATCACAAGGATGAAACAGATGTAGTTGCGATCCCTATGTATTTTTTTGACGGAGCGTCTGGCGCCCATAAGCAAAACACAAAGTTCCAAAAAGGCTCGCGAGTTATTAACTTGATACAGGACTGGCAGACGATCCAGTTAAGCTGCTCGTCGGCCTTTATAAAAGCGGAAGCAGCATCAGGGATGCATTTTGACCCCAACCTTGCCTACTGTGAAGACGGAAAGGAAATGCTGAAAATACTTCTGCAAAAAATGACATTAGGAGTTGTGAGGGGGAATCGTTATTATTACCGCAAGCGGACACTAGGTGAGCTTTCTGCAATTCAAAGTTCTGAAAATAATATCAAATGGTATACGCCTTATTTAGAGGGATTTACGGCATCGATTCTCTCCATCTGCCAGGAACAGTTAGGATATATTCCTCGTTTTGTGCAATTTGCTTTAATGTATGATCTCCAATGGCGCATAAAACAAGAGGTCATCCCGGATGTTCTAATGAATGAAGAGGAGATATCAGCATATAAATCGTTACTTTTCTCTCTTCTTAAATTTTTTGATGACGATATTATTGATGCACAAAAAGATATCCAGATTGAACACAAGGCATTTATTTTCAAAAAGAAATATGGAAGAGATGCAGACAGGATGTGGGGGCATAATGATGTATTATTACACTATCAGAATACTTGTATTTGCCATTTAAACACAAATAAAACGCATTTGAACTTTATTTCTATTACCCCTTCGTCTATTTCCTTAGAGGGATATACAGTACTGATCGCAGAGGCGTATAAGGACGTACAGGTCTATTTGGAGGTCAATGGGGAGCAGATACCTTGCAGTCCGGTGAGCAGAGATTTAGATCGAATATCTCTGGGAGAGCCGATTTATTTTGCATATGGATTTCAATGCACCGTTCCCGTTGATCCTACGGTCGAGAAATACGTAATATCAATATTTTGTCAAGTAGATGGCAAACGGATCAATAAAAATAGGATAGTATATGGAAAGTATTGCCCGGTATCTACGCAGTATGCAAATTCCTATTATTATCAAGAAGGGTATGTTCTCACAGCCGCCCGCTCACGACTCTATGTAGAAAAATGTGGGCGAAAAGGACACCTAAAGAGAGAACGTGCATACCTGAAAGAGCTGTGGAGGCAGAAATCGACTGGGAGCAGGAAAGCGGTGGTTTCTAGGATTTTGACTGCCATAGTAAAGCCCTTTTTGCGAAAAAAGATTTGGTTGATCAGTGACCGGGTCAATAAAGCAGATGATAACGGAGAGGCTTTTTTCAGGTATGTGTCAAAGCGATCTCCCAAGGAAATAAAGGCCTATTTTGCGATCTCGCCAGAGAGTCCTGATTATAAGCGGCTGAAAAGAGTTGGAAGTGTGATCCCATTTTTGGGATGGCGATATAAACTTCTATACCTTTTAGCGGATAGTGTGATCTCTTCTCAAGGTGAAGAATATATCTTCCACCCATTCCAGCAATATTCTGGACTCTATCGGGATTTGGCCCAGTCTCAAAAATTTGTTTTTCTTCAACATGGAGTAACAAAGGATGACTTATCTGGATGGTTAAATCGGTATAATAAAAATATAGCGATGTTTGTGACAACAACAGTTCCAGAGTATCGATCTGTTTTGGAGTATCGATATGATTATACGCCGGATGTGGTGAAGTTGACAGGACTTCCGAGATACGACCGGCTGTATCGCCAGGAGAAGAGATTGATCACGATCATGCCGACCTGGAGGGCATATTTAGTAACGGGGATTGATCCCAATACTGGAAAGCGGGAATTAAAGCCGGGATATTGTTCAAGTCAATATTTTGGTATGTATGACAAGCTGCTAAACTCTCGGCAACTATTTGATGCCGCTGAGAAAATGGGGTATACGATTGCGTTTCTCTCTCATCCTGGTATGACTGCTACGTTAGACATGTTGGAAAGTGATCAGAGATTAAAGCTACTGGGAGAAGAAACACCGTACCGAACCATTTTTGCGGAAAGTGATTTGCTAATCACAGACTATTCTTCGGTTGCATTTGATTTTGCTTATCTACGGAAACCAGTGATCTATTATCAGCTAGACAAAGACGAGTTCTTTTCTGGAGCGCATACCTATGAGAAAGGGTATTTTGACTATGAGAAGGATGGTTTTGGTGAAGTAGAGTATTCCGTAGAAGCGCTTGTGGATCGGATCATCGACTATATGCAGAATGAGTGTGCATTGAAGGAAACGTATAGGAAGAGGATCGATTCAACATTCCCCTTCTCTGACCAAAATAACTGTCAGCGCGTCTATGAGGCGATCTTGAAGCTGGACAAACAAACGCCGCGATCCGAATAGGGGGCAGTCATGGAAAAGACATGCTTTTCAAAACAAAACTCCCTCGCAGTCAAGGGCGTAGCCATCCTGATGATGCTCTGGCACCACTGCTTTCTGGCAGGGCGGTTTGAGGACTACACCATTGATTTCTGGCCCCTGGCGCAGAGTCAGGTGGTCAACATAGCGGCGTTCTGTAAGATATGCGTCAGTCTCTTCGCATTTATCTCCGGATATGGTCTGTTCCTTTCCTGGAAGAGGTTCAAAAAGGGAGGGCAAGATCTTAATGGCTGGCTGAGAGAAAAACTGGTGCGGACGCTGTCGAATTACTGGTTTGTGGTTGTATTGGCTTGGGTCGTCTGCACGATAGCAGATGGTCGGCCATATGCTGTCTACGGCTTCGGTGATTCAAAATATGCGGGGGCCTGGAAGATGGGGATAGATTTTTTGGGTCTGAGCAACTTCTTCGGGGTTGCGAAGCTGGGGGAAGACTGGTGGTACATAAGCGCCGCTCTAGTCTTTGCTGCCCTGCTCCCGATCCTAGACGTCTGCCTTGAAAAGCTTGGGTGCTTTTGCACGATGTGTCTACTATTTATCATTCCTCGAGTGTGTGGAGGATACCCAAGCAGTGTAAACTTTTTGAGTTTTTTGCCCATATTCTGTTTTGGGATGATATTTGCAAAAAACGACTTGTTTACAAAATGGCGGAATGTCCGCGGGGGGGGGGTGAATGACCGCGCATCAGGAACTATTTGCACTTTGTTCCTAACAGCGGCTGTGCTGCTGGTCTATAAGCTCTATTATCATTTACCAAACAAAACTTGGTGGGATATAAAATGGAGCATTTTTCCGCTGGTTGTGATCCTCTTTATTTACGATGTACTTATCCCTCTCCGACCGGTCAATGCGATCCTCCTATTTTTAGGTAGACATGCGACCAATATTTGGCTGGTACATGCCTTTATCCGGCACTATTACTGCCAGGACTTTATCTACGGCCAAGGCCATTTTGCGTTGATCATCGGGATGCTGCTTCTGACCTCGCTGGGGCTGTCGCTTGTGATCGAGCTGTTAAAGAAGGGCCTGCGGTATGACGCTTTGATCGATAGGCTTTCAGGCCGGTGAGACCGGAAAGGAGCTCTACCATGATCCAAAAACTCAAACGACACCAATTCCTCTTCGAGGAACTGGTCAAACGCGACTTCAAAAAGAAGTACAAACGCACGGTCCTGGGCATGGCCTGGAGCATTCTGTCCCCGTTGCTGACGCTGCTGGTCATGAAAATGGTATTCACCCAATTCTTCGGACGCACCACCCCCCACTACACGACCTACCTCTTCTGCGGCAACCTGATCTTCTCCTGCTTCAACGAGTCCACCGGGCAGGGGATGACCTCCCTTATGAGCAACGCGGGCATTTTCACAAAGGTGAATGTCCCCAAGTATCTTTTCCTGCTCTCGAAGAACGTGCAGACGCTCATCAACTTTGGCCTGACCCTCTGCGTGTTTTTTCTGTTCTGTATTCTGGACGGGATCACGTTCACCTGGAAATTTGTCCTGCTGCTCTATCCTATCGCCTGCCTGGTGCTGTTCAACATCGGTATAGGACTGATTCTGTCCGCGTTGTTCGTCTTTTTCCGGGATATTCAGTATCTGTGGTCGGTATTTACCATGCTGCTGATGTACATGTCCGCTATTTTCTATACGATTGACGGGTATAGCTACGAAGTACAGTGTTTATTTCTTGCAAATCCAGTGTACCTTTTTATCCGCTATTTCCGAAAAATCGTGATTGAAGCAACGATTCCGACGATTTGGTTTCACCTGCTGATGGGGATGGACGTGATCATTGTCCTAGGACTTGGATGTTGGATATATAAGAAGTACAATCACAAGTTTCTGTATTATGTGTGATTCAAGCGTTGTGCTGTTATATCGTTTTGGAGATCTATAACCTGCGAATGGATTTTTAGGAAGGGGGTAGCAAAAATTAAAAACAGGGGACCTTATTAGGAGGAGTATATGGAAGAACTAAAATCCTTTTCTGACGGCTCCAATTGCTTGATGGATAACCGGATTGTTGTTAATGCTAACTTGTCAGAAATGAAGGGTAGCACAAAGATATCTTTCTTCGGGAGAAATAATGTTTTGTATGTTGAAGATGGTGTATCTTTAAATAATTCTACCATTAGATTCCTGGGGAACAATTCGGTAATCTATTTAAGTCAAGGAAATCATCCGTATTCAATTAAGAGTGATATTTATAATAACTCCGTGGTCTATATCGGTAAAAATTGCTATTTTAATGGAGGCTTGCACATAATAGCCTCAGAGCAACAAAATATCATCATAGGAACTGAGTGCTTGTTTTCCTTCGGGATTTTTGTTCGGACAGCCGACCCGCACCTGATTTATGACAGCACGACAAAAAGACGGATAAATCCTAGCGCTTCAGTTTTTATTGGTGACCATGTATGGGTTGGACAGGATGTGCTCATTTTAAAAGGAACTTGGATTGGTTCCGGCTCAATTGTTGGAGGTGCTACGTGTATTGCGGGTAAAATGATTCCATCGAATGTGACAATAGGCGGTAATCCAGCGCGTATTATTCGTGAAAATGTATTCTTTTTGCCCAATTGTGTTCATAGTTGGACGGATGATGTTATAGAAGAGTATTCGATAAAAGAAACCGATGAATATATATATTTCCCAACTGAAAACACATTAGAGATAGCTGCTGTGGATTCGAAGCTGAAAGCGGCACAAAACGTTGAAGAGCGTTTGAATAATGTATATCATTTACTCGCAATGAACCACGATAGGAACCGATTTGCAATTTCTACCAATAAAAAGGAAAAAAGTCAGGGGAAATGGGAAGAATTAGACGCGGACTGTCAAGCTTGAAATAGCTACTCCAGTAGCCAAGCCGTTTCCGCTTCTGAGGACGTGGAGTGTTCGATCGGCCAAAAGAGAAAAATCTGTATTACGCACAATAGAGGTGACTATGAGTTTTTTAGAGGTACATAATGTTTCTATCCGCTATATGACTGGAGATTTCAAGGATATAGGACTAAAAGAATATTTTGTTCGCCGGTTGCAGAACAATTATCGCGTGAAAGAGTTTTGGGCGGATAAAAACATTTCTTTCTCCTTGGAAAAAGGAGATATGCTAGGGATTATTGGCACAAATGGAGCCGGAAAGTCAACTCTTTTAAAAGTGATCTCAGGCATCATGGAACCTACCAGCGGGTGGGTCAGACGGGAAGGCACGATTGCAGCGCTGTTGGAATTGGGCAGCGGTTTTGACGGTGATTTGACAGTACAGGAAAATGCGTACCTCCGAGGCGCTATGCTTGGTTACACCCGGAAATTCATGGATGAAAAATATGATGAAATTATTGACTTTGCGGAACTTCGGGATTTTCAAAACAGACCGTTTAAGCAACTCTCTTCTGGAATGAAAAGCCGGTTGGCTTTTTCAATTGCCTCCTTGGTAGAACCAGATATTCTTATTTTGGATGAAGTACTCTCGGTTGGTGATGGTGCTTTCCGAAAGAAAAGTGAGAAGAAGATGAGGGAGATCATCGCAGGCGGAGCAACAACAATGTTGGTGAGCCATTCAATTGCCCAAGTACGTGAGCTGTGTACTAAGGTACTATGGCTTCATAAGGGGGAGCAGAAAGCATTCAGCGGGGATGTTCATCAAATCTGCAATAAATATTTGGACTTCCTGGAGAATAGGCAGGAAATAGCTGGAAATCTGCAAAACTATAGTGCATAGAGGGAACATCAATGAAAGAAAATGAAGCAAGATTTGTCTGGCCTGAGCTGATAACCCCGTGGAAGATGGCATCTCCGATGGCGAAAACAGCGTTTCTGTCGGCGTGCTTTTTGGGTGTTTTAACGCATATATACATTTTCACCAATTTGATTTTAAATCATGACAGTGTCTGGCGACTCTTTTACGATAATGCAAATCTTGGGCTCGGACGATGGTCGTTACAACTCTTATCTGAGTTCAGTACAAGATTTCAACTCCCGGTCGTGATTGCGGTAATTTCTATTTTGATGATGGCGCTTACTGCGGGAGTGACTGTCTCAGTGCTGGATATCTCCAATAAGGTTACAGCGGTATTGATCTCTGCCTTCTTGGTGACGATCCCGTCTGTCGCATGTATCTTTTCCTATATGTTTACTGCAGACGCATATTTTATTTGCCTCTTGTTGAATGCTCTGGCGGTATACGTGGCGAAAAAATATAGGTGGGGGTGGTTACTTGCCATCATTTTGTGTGCGCTGGCCTGTGGAGGATATCAAGCCTTTCTCTGCTATGCGATCGGCCTTTTCTTGATTGACTGCATCCTGGAGCTTTTTACGGATAAACCTGTCGATCAAACTGTAAAGCGCGGACTTACATATATTGGTATTATCGTAGCATCTCTGGTTTCTTACTATTTGATTATGATGGTCTTTTTAGCGATCAAAGGAACAGCACTCAGCTCTTACCAGGGATTTGATACCGTAGATCCAATGGATTTTGCAGGCTTTTTATCAAAGATACCCCAGGCGTATAAGGATTTCTGGAGTTACTTTAAGCTACCTCCATTCCGCACAAGCCCCTATCGGGTTATTCAATTGTTGTTCCTATTTCTAGCTGGAGGTGCTATGACATACCTGACAGTGATATCAAAGGTCTATCGGAACTGGAGAAAACTTCTGCTGTTGCTCTTGGGGATATCTTTGCTCCCGCTGGCGCTCAATTTTGTTACAATACTGGTCCAGGAGGGAACAGTCCATGCGCTGATGATCTATTCCTTTGTCCTGTTGTATGTCTTTTCGCTCAAAATCGTGGAAATGGCGTTGCAAAAAATGATTCAAAACCAATCATCGGACTGGCCGATATTGTACCTTTGTAGTGTAGCGCTGGCAGGGCTTTTGGTGTGGAACAATTTTTGCGTCAGCAACATGGCATATCTGAGGCTTCAGGTATGCTACGAAAATTCATTCGCCTTAGCGAACAGGATTGTTGCCAGGATAGAAGCATTAGACGGCTATTCTGCTGAACTTCCAGTAGCTGTGGTGGGGGAGGCTTCTCGGACGTTGTATGGCGGGACTGTCCAGGACTTTGCACAGATTAATTCTCTGACAGGGACAAATGACAGACTCCTGTATAGCCCAGAGCCACATATAAGAACAAGAACTTTTGTTGAGCACTATATTGGAGTACACATGCCAAGGATCAATGGAGAGCAGAAGGAGGTACTGAACAACTCTGAACAGATAAAGGAACTTCCCTCTTATCCGCAAAAGGGTTCTATAGTGATATATGATGATATTATTGTGGTTAAGCTAAGTGATGGAATAATACGTTGATTGGGTGCTTCTGGCGAAGGACATACATACGGCAAGTGGGCAAGCTTGATATTATAGAGGAACGTACCAAGCTAGGGAGGTGAGGGCTATTGACTGACTATCATGCTGATGACTACGGCTTATTTCCGACGCAGAGCTGGAGGATCATGGACTGTATCCGCGGCGGCGTTGTAAACGGTGTCAGCGTTATGCCGAACAGTCCGTATCTGTCGGAGTGCATGGAAATGCTCCGTCCGTTTGTGAAAGATTTAAGGATAGCTGTCCATCTTAACTTTATGGAGGGGCACAGCATCTGTACACCGGAAGAGATTGATCTCCTAGTAAACAAACGGGGAATATTTAACGTCTCCTTTGGCAAACTTTTGTTGGCCTCCGTGCTGCCTGGTAGGCGGCGATACAGAGCTCAGTTGAAAAAGGAGATTCGCGCACAGATTCATGCTGTCACCCCTTATCTGGAAGACCGTCCGCGAAGAATAGACAGTCATTCACATTATCATATGCTGCCTGTTGTGTTTGACGCTTTGATGGACGTAATTCAGGAAGAAAACCTGTCTGTTTCATACATACGGATTCCGGAAGAATACGTGAAAATTTACTTTTCATGCAGGAAGGAGCTGGTGCAATTCCTTCCCATAAACCTGCTGAAAGTACTGGTTCTGAATTTGCTGGCAAAAAGGAACAAGAGGAAGTATCGCAAATTTTTGGAGTCCTTGGAGCAGAGTGTTTTTTGCGGTGTCATGTATTCCGGACGGATGTGCAGTCAAAACATGGGCGTACTGCTTCCGGAGATGGAGCATCTGGCGAAACGGTGTGGAAAAAATCTGGAAGTTCTGGCTCATCCGGGCGGTGTATATGAACAGGAAGATATTGGACTGCTGACAAATGAGGGCGATGTTGCCTTTCTGACAAGCGGTCTTCGTCAGGCGGAGGCAGAGGCATTTATTTCCTTAAAAAGCCATACAGATGGCAAAAGTGCTGATGATCTGTGCATATGAAGGCTAATGAGTGGTTAGGAGAGGGAGTAAACAGAAGAATGGACAAAATATCAATTATAGTACCATGTTATAATGAGGAGGCCGCACTTCCGTATTTCTTCTCCGAAATACGGAAGGTTGCGGACAGAATGTCCGCAACCAAAAACCTTTGTTTCGAATTATTATTTATTAACGATGGTTCCAGAGACAGGACTCAGGAGCTGCTTCGGGAGTTTACGGCAGAGGATGACAGGGTCCGTTACATATCGTTTTCCAGAAATTTTGGCAAGGAAGCTGCGATGTATGCCGGATTTCGGCATGCCACGGGAGACTTTGCTGTGCTGATGGACGCTGATCTGCAACATCCGCCGACCATGCTGGAGGAAATGTATCTGGCCATCAAAGAGGAGGGATATGATATTGCCGCAGCCCGAAGGATCTCACGGAAAGGGGAGCCTCCGATCCGTTCGTTTTTCGCGCAGTGTTTTTACTGGCTTATCAACAAAATATCCAAGGCGGAATTCGTGGATGGTGCCTCCGATTTCCGGATGCTGTCCAGACGGGCAGTGGACGCACTGCTGGAGGTTGAAGAGTACAACCGCTTCTCCAAAGGAATTTTTGGATGGGTAGGCTTTCGGACCAAGTGGATCCCTTATGAAAACGTGGAGCGGGTAGCAGGAGAAAGTAACTGGTCCTTCTGGAAGTTATTTATCTATTCGCTGGATGGCATTATTGCTTTCTCCACCGCACCGCTGGCAGTTGCCTCGGTAGTGGGCTTCCTATTTTGTCTTGCAGCCTTTATTTGGATGATAGTTATTGTAGTAAGAACGCTTATCTGGGGAGACCCAGTGGCAGGTTTCCCGACGCTGGCCTGTCTGCTGCTGCTGATTGGTGGATCGATCCAGTTGTCGCTGGGGATCCTTGGGCAGTACCTGGCAAAAACTTATTTGGAAACTAAGCGTCGGCCCATATACATTGTCGCGGAAACGGAGCATTCTCATGAAAAGGTTCTTTGATTCGACGATGTTTCGATTCCTGCTGGTAGGCATTATTAATACTTTGGTGGGCTGTGGAACCATGTTCCTGCTCTACAATCTGGCAGGATGCACCTACTGGCTGTCTTCAGCAGCGAACTATCTAGCGGGTGGAACAGTTAGTTTTATCCTCAACAAGCACTTCACATTTCGGAACCACGAACATTCCTGGAAGCAGGCGGCTAGGTTTGCGGCTAATGTAGTAATCTGCTATCTGCTGGCCTACGGATGTGCAAAGCCTCTTGCTTTGCGTATCCTGGCCGGACAGGCTGTGAATGTGCAGGAAAATGCAGCAATGCTGGTGGGAATGTGTCTTTATACTGTTCTGAATTACTTTGGACAGCGCTTTTTTTCATTCAGAGCGGGAAGCGGAGATATGTCAAAAAATAGACGGAATTAAGAATAAGGCTGTACAGTCTTTATCTGGACAAGGAGCCTTTAGCCGGGAGCAGCGGCGATGAACCGCAGCCATAGCCCGCAGCCCCTTTGTCCCCCTTTATTCGGCGAATCCCCCGGCAGGGCCCGTCCGCCGGCAGAGCTGTGAAACGACCTGAAAGGAGGTGAAAGCTTGCGGGCAGGGCCCAGCGCCCTCCTGAGAGGCAGTTTGCGGCAGGCGCACTCCGCCAGGGGTGAAGCATATAGCGGCCAGCGGGAGCAAGTCCCGGCGGCCGCACACAAAACGATTCAATAGGAGATGCAACGCAACATGAAAAAGCAACCCATCACCAAGCTGGTGGCGCTCGCCCTGGCGCTCACCATGCTCCCTGCCACGGCTCTGGCTGTGGCTGCGGACACGAACGCTGCTCAGGGTGATTCCGTAAATAACGCCTACTATACCAACGATCCCGATACCGATCCGGATCCCGATCCCACTCCTGATCCTGATCCCGATCCTGATCCCACTCCCGATCCCGATCCCGTGCCCCCCATCGTTGACGACGATCCCATCGTTGATGACGTGCCTGCGGACACCACGCCCTCCACTCCCGCCAAGCCTGTGGCGCCCGATGCCGTCGTGGTGGAGACCATCGACAACGTGAAGACCGAGACCAATGAGAACGGCCAGACCGTCGTGACCGCGACCATCCAGGTCGAGGACAGCACCGCTCCCGTGGCGGTCTCCGAGGCGGCTGTTGAGGCCCTGGTGGGCCAGGCCAAGGAGGGCGACGTCGTTGCCATCGTGGCCGAGACCACCGGCGCTGTGTCCGCTCCTGCGGCTCAGCTGGCCAAGCTGATCGAGACCACCGGCAATCCCGTTTCCCTGGGCAACTCCGTGGCCGCTGTTGCGGTCAACGCCACTCTGGCCGAGCTGGCCGGCGGCGCTGAGGTGAAGGTCGAGCCCGTGAAGAACGAGGACGGCACCATCAGCGTCCCCGTGACCGCCGGCGGCAAGGTCATCGCCCCCGAGGATGTCCCCGGCGGCATTGATGTGGAAGTCCCCGTGCAGTACACTGCCGAGGAAGTGGGCGGCGTGAACGCCGTGAAGGCTGACAGCACCGAGGTGGAGCTCACTTGGAGCATCACCCTTGGCAAGCTCCAGGTCAACCTGACCGTCACCGGCTCCATCAAGGTCGTCCTGAACTAACAGACCCCGCGCCCCGGAACGGGACGCAGACAGGGGAGGGGGCTTCGGCCCCCTCCTTCTCAGGACCCTTTGCGCACAGGCGGGGAGGGCCCTGAGAAGGAAAACAAGACGAGGTGATCGATCATGGCTCCAAAGCTCCCGCTTCCCGCAGCGGTCCGGACGGCCGGGCGGGACCTGGCGCTGCTCTTGTCAGCGGCGCTGTTTTTTCTGACAGTCTGCCTCAGCTCCGCCGCCACGGTAAAAAATACTGCCATCGTGCTGATTTTTTTGACCTTGTCTGCCGCGTTCCTGTTTTACGGAAAGCTGAGAGACCGTCTCCGGCCCCCCATCCTGGCGCTGGGGCTGGTGGTGCTCATGGACGGCCTGTCCAATCTGTACGCGGTCTCCGGCAAGTTTGCGCTGTACGAATTTTTGAAGGTCCTGATCGCCTTTTGCATGGCGCTGCTGCTGACAGCCTTCACAGGGGGCCGGGACCCTGGCCGGCAGGCCGCGTGCGTGCTGGAGGGCTTTTCCGCCGCCGCGGGGCTGGTGAGCGTGGACCTGCTGTCCACCCGGTGGATCAGCACGCCGGTGCTGGGGCTCCTCAGCCGGTTCACGCCGGACTATACCCATTTGACCGCGGTGGAGGAGGGGACGCGTATGACCTCCCTCTTCATGAACCCCAATGTATTCGCGGGGATCGCGGGGACCGGCGTTTTGCTGAGCCTGGGTCTGGCTGTTTCCGCAGAGGGGAGGAGGGCGCGCACAGCGCATCTGGTGTGCCTCTTCGCCAGCGCCCTCTCTTTTGTGCTGGCCTTCAGCATCGGCGCATGCCTGACCATCGTATTGGGATTCCTGGCCATCCTGGTGCTGGAGCGTCCGGAGCGCCGGACAGGACTGCTCCTGCTGATGCTGGAGACCTTCGTGCTGACGGTCCTGGCCGTCTTTCCGATCTCCCGCACCTCGCTGACCGCGTGGAGCGGTGTGCGGCTGACGCCCCTGCTGTGTCTGGCGGGGGGCGCGGCGGCTTTGTGCCTGCTGGACCGGCCGGGACAGCGGCTTGCCGCCCGGCTGGCTGAGAAGCGGAAGGCGGTGTTCGCTCTGGCCGGAGGCATCCTGGCGGGTCTGGCCGTCTTTTTTGCCGCCGCGTGTCTGCTGACCGGGAGCGTGACGCTCCAGCCCGGAGAGGCCCTGCGCCGCTCGGTCTATCCGAAGCCGGGGAGCTATACGGTCTCTTCCCGGGCGGATGGACGGGCGTTTGTGCTGATCGAGAGCCAGAACCGCGCGGAGACCATGATGCACACGAGCACGGTGCTGTACCGCGGCCCGCTGGATCAGGCATCCTTCACCGTCCCGGAGGACAGCACGGTGGTCTATTTCAGCTTTTCCGCTGAGGCCACCGTCTCCGTGGAGACGGTGGCCTATACGGGGGAGGCCGGTTCCGGCAAAGTCCCTCTGGGATACCGCCTTTTGCCGGAGTTCGCCGCGAACCGGCTCCAGGGCCTGTTCGCCAACCAGAACGCCATCCAGCGCCTGGTCTTCTTCGAGGACGGCCTGAAGCTGTTTCGCCGCAGTCCACTGATTGGCATGGGGCTTGGTGTGTACGAAAACGGCGTGAAGAGCGTCCAGTCCTTCCACTACCTGACCAAGTACGCCCACAACCACTACATCCAGACCCTGGCGGAGACCGGGCTCGCCGGGCTCGTATTGTTTCTCGGACTGCTGGTCCTGTCGGCGGCGGCGGTCTGGCGGGGGCGGCGGGAGCCGCTGGCCCCCGCGCTGGGCGCGGCCCTGGTCTTTATGGCCGCCCACGGCGCGGTGGAGGTGGTGTTCTCCGCCTACCCCTATCTGCCTGCGGCATTTGGGGTGTTCGCCGCCATCAACCTTACCTGCGGCGGTGCGCTCCCGGCCCCGTGGATGAAGCGGGAGGGCGTCAGGTCCGGGATGCTGCTGGGGATATGCGGACTGCTGGCCGTTTTCGGCCTTTTGCTCAGCTGCAACATGGCGGCTCAGGACCTGTCCCGCCAGAGGGAGGACCTGTCCAATTTGCAGAAGGCCGTCCGCCTGGACCGCTTTGAGTGGGCGGACCATATGCTGGCCTATGTGATCCGCGGCGCGGACGCCGGGGCGGACAGCGAGGTGCGCCGCCAGGCGGATGCGTATGCCCTGCGGCTGGCGCAGCTGGACTCCAATGTGGTCCCGCTCTATCTGGCGGAGTACTACCTGAAGACGGACCGGCTGGCGCAGGGGATGGAGATGGCGGAGAAATATGTGGACTATGTGTCCTCGGACTCCGCTGCCTGGCAAAAGGCTTTTGACCTGCTGGCGCGGTATGAGGAGGACAGCGAGGTCTACCGGGCGGGAGTCCTGGACCTGGCCTCCCGGCTGGATGCCTGGAACAGGGAGAACATGGGGGAGATCACCGTAGATCAAAAGGCGCAGGAGCTGATCGCCCGGGCGCGGCAATAGCCGTCCGCCGGGATCACTTTGTCTGGAGCACGATTATGATAAAAGAGAACCAACAACTGTTTAACCGCCTCCATGTCCTCACGGACGCTCTGATCCTGTATCTGTCCCTGCCCATCGCGTTCTGGGTTCGCTTTTATGCGGTCAAAGGCGGGATCATCTCGGTGCCGCTGTCCAGTTACCTGGTGCTGGGAGTGTTCCTGACGCTGGCGCAGCTGTTCGCCTATGCGGCCGCCGGGCTGTATAAGTCCTTTCGCAGGACGCACCTGCGGAAGGAGCTGTCCAGCTTGTGGCTCTCCAGCGCTCTGGTCATGGCGCTGCTGCTGAGTTTCCTGTTTGTACAGCACTACATCGACTACTCCAGATGGACCCTGGCGGTCTACTTCTTTCTCAGCGTGGGCCTGCTCAGCGGAAAACGGATCGCCCTGCGCAAGACGCTGCGCCTCTTCCGCCAAAAGGGATATAACCAAAAGCATGTGCTCCTCCTGGGCAGCGGGCAGATGGCCCGGAGCTATCTGGAGAAGGTCCGGGGGGAGAAGGAGCTGGGCTATCACCCCATCGGCTATGTGGCTGTGCAGAGGTCAAAGGAGCTTGATCTGAAGTACCTGGGCAGCTTTGAGGCCCTGGAAACGCTCCTGGACCGGCACCGTCCGGACGAGGTGGTCTCGGCCATCGCGCCGGAGGACTACCAGCGCACGCCCCAGATCATCGCGGCCTGCGAAAAGACGGGAACCAAGTTGTCCATCATCCCTTTTTACGCGCCCTATATGTCCTCAAACCCCCGCTTTGATGACCTGGATGGGATCCCGATGGTGAACATCCGCCATATCCCGCTGGACAACTGGGCCAATGCGTTCTGCAAGCGGGCGATGGATATCATTGGCTCCCTGCTGCTGATCCTCATGACATCGCCGGTCATGCTGGCGTGCGCCATAGGCGTCAAGCTGTCCTCTCCCGGACCTGTCATCTTCAGACAGAAGCGGATCGGCCGGAACAAAAAACCCTTTTACATGTATAAATTCCGCTCCATGCGCGTCAATACCGGACAGGACACCAGCTGGTCCTCGGACAGGGACGTGCGGAAAACAAAATTCGGCGCGTTCCTGCGAAAGTGCTCCCTGGACGAGCTCCCGCAGTTCTTTAATGTACTCAAGGGCGAGATGAGCCTGGTGGGGCCCCGGCCTGAACTGCCGTTTTTTGTGGAGCAGTTCAAAGAGGACGTCCCCCTCTACATGGTGAAGCACCAGGTCCGCCCGGGCATCACGGGCTGGGCGCAGATCAACGGCCTGCGGGGCGATACCTCGATCAAGGCGCGCGTCGAGCATGATATCTACTACATTGAGCACTGGAGCCTCATGTTTGACATCGAGATCCTGCTGGCAACGGTATTCAAGGGGAAATTTATGAACAGCGAGGTACTGAGCTGACTGCGGCACAGAGGAGGCGCACGATATGGAACGAAAGATGCTGTTTGCCGCTTCCACCTGGTCCCACATCCAAAACTTCCACCTCCCGTACCTGCGGCACTTTCAGGGCCTGGGCTGGAGGGTCCATGCGGCCTGCGGAGACGCCCCGGCTTCGGCGCCGTATACGGAGCGGGTCTTGGAGGTCCCATTTACGAAATCTATGGGGTCGCCCAGGAACTTCAGGGCGGCGGCGCTCCTGCGGGAGCTGATTCGGGAGGAGGGGTACGAGCTTATCAGCGTCCACACCTCCCTGGCGGCTTTTTTTACCAGGCTGGCGCTGCTGGGGATGGAACGGCGTCCGCTGGTGGTCAACACGGTCCACGGCTATCTGTTTGACGGACAGACGCCGCTCCCGAAGCGGAGGCTGCTGCTGGCGGCGGAGCAGTGGATGGCGCCTGTGACGGACCTGGTGCTGACCATGAACCGCTGGGACCTCCAGACCGCGCAGAGGTACCGGCTGGGCGCGAATGTGGTACATATTCCGGGTATCGGAGTGGATTTCGCCGGTTTTTCGCGGGCGGCATCCGGCAGCCGGGAGAGACTGCGGGAGGCGCTGGGGATCCCGCAGGGGGCGTTTGTACTGCTCTATGCGGCGGAGTTTTCAAAGCGAAAGAGCCAGGAGGTTTTGATCCGTGCCATGAGGCGTCTGCCGGAACAGGCCGTGCTGGTCCTGACGGGGGACGGCGCACTGTGTGAGCAGTGCCGGCAAATGGCGCGGCAGTTTGGGCTTGACCGCCGCGTGCTGTTCCCCGGATATGTGCGCAACATGCCGGAGTGGTGCGGTATGGCGGACGCTGCCGTCTCCGGCAGCCGGAGCGAGGGCCTGCCGTTCCATATCATGGAGGCGATGTATGCCGGGCTTCCGATCGTGGCCAGCGACGTCAAGGGGACCAGCGACCTGCTGTCGGACCATGAGGCGGGTCTGCTGTATCCATACGGCGATGACGCCGCCTGCGCGGCGCAGATCCAGCGCCTGATGGACTCGGACCGCCTTCGGCGGCAGCTTGGGGCGCGGGCAAGGGAACATGTGGAGCAGTACAGCCTTGAGAGGGTCCTTCCGGTGGTGCTGGGGCTGTATGACGGCCTGCTTTTGGAGCAGACAGTGCGGCAGAGGCGCTGAGTGGCAGCGCCTCTGCCTTTTCAGAGGTAAAGAAGGCTTGGATCATTTGAAAGACAGCGCTCCTGTACCGCACAGCTAAAAAGCAGCAGCACGGCGCTGTGATACCGTGCTGCTGCCCGCAGATTTACAAAACTTCTCTATGTGTGCAAGCCATACGGCTCCAGGGCTTTTCACCCATCAGGCCAGCTCCAGATACAGATCCTTGTACTTCTTAGCGGAACTCTCCCAGGACACGTCCTTATCCATATCCCGCTGAACCATTTCATCCCAGCACCAGCGGTTCTCAAAATAGAAGGTCTTGGCCCTGTTGATAGCATCCAGCAGCAGACCGGCATCATAGCGGTCAAAGGTGAACCCATTCCCCCAGTTGGAGTACATGTTGTAGGGCTCCACCGTATCCTTCAAGCCGCCGGTCTCCCGAACGATGGGCACCGTGCCGTAGTGCATGGCGATCAGCTGCGTGAGGCCGCAGGGCTCAAACTGGGAGGGGACCAGCAGCGCATCCGCGCCCGCGTAGATTCGGTGGGCCCGGGTCTCATCGTACATGATATTGGAGCACACATTTCCCTTATACGCATTCTCATAATACCGGAAGGAATCCTCATAGACCCGGTCTCCGGTGCCGAGCACCACGAACTGGGTGTGCTCGTCCATGACCTGCGGGAGGATGGCGTTGACCAGATCCAGGCCCTTCTGGTTGGTCAGCCGGGAGATCAGCCCGATCACAAATTTGTGGCCGTCCTGTTCCAGTCCCAGCTCCTCCTGCAGCTTGCGCTTGTTCTCCTTCTTCCTGTCCAGCACGTTGGTGATGTCGTAATTCTCGTACAGCCGGGCATCGACAGCGGGATTCCAGATGTCATAGTCGATGCCGTTGACGATGCCCCGCAGTTTGCCGGAGTGGTAGCGCAGATGGGCATCCAGCGTCTCGCCATAATATGGGCTCTGAATCTCTCCCGCATATGTCTGGCTCACCGTTGTGATGATGTTGGCATACGTCAAGCCGCCCTTGAGCATATTGGCGTCCTGATACCCTGTCTTCAGAGCGCCCATGTTGAAGACATATCCCGGCAGTCCGGACCAGTAGCTGATCGTCGGGATGTTGTAGATCCCCTGGAAGCGCAGGTTGTGGATGGTCAGGATAGTCTTCGCGGTGGTCAGCTTTGTCCGGGCAAACTGCGTCCTCAGATACACGGGGACCAGGGCGGCCTGCCAGTCATGGCAGTGGATGATATCGGGGATCCAATCCATGTAGTTCAGCGCCGCCAGGGCCGCTTTGGCGAAATAGCAGTATCTGGGGATATCCTCGATCAGATTGGTGTACGGATTTCCCACGCTGAAAAACTCCTCATTATCAATGAAATCATACACCACGCCGTCCCACACGTACTCCATGATCCCCACATAGAAGGAGCGGCCATCCGCGCAGAGGTCCATCTGAAAGTCGCCGCGGTAGATCATTTTCTCCTGATACTCCCACGGGATGCACTTGTAGCGCGGAAGGATGACCCGCACATCGCAGTTCTGCTTCACCAGCTCCTTGGGGAGTGCGTACATGACGTCGCCCAGCCCGCCGGTCTTGACAAAGGGGTAGCACTCCGAACCGATAAACGCGACGCTCCTTCTGGGGGACACCCAGGTTTCCTCCGGCGCTGCCGCGGACGCAGGCTCCGCCGTCTGGGCGTCCTCTGCGGCGGCTTTGGCAGGTTTCTCTGGCTGAGACGTTTTTTTCGCGGTGCTCCGGCGTTTGACGGCGGGAGCGTCCTCTGCGGCAGGCTTTGCCGTTTTTTTCGCGGGAGAAGCTTTCTTGACGGTCTCTACGGGCTCTGCGGCAGCCACAGGAACTTCCTTGACCGCCTCCTCGGTCTTTGCGACGGCAGGAGCTTCCTTAGCCGCCTCCTCGGTCTTAACGGCGGCAGGAGCTTCCTTAACCGCCTCCTCGGTCTTTGCGGCGGCAGGAGCTTCCTTAACCGCCTCCTCGGTCTTAACGGCGGCAGGAACTTCCTTGACCGCCTCCTCGGTCTTAACGGCGGCGGCAGGAACTTCCTTGACCGCCTCCTCAGCTTTTGCCTTCGGCAGTTCTTTCGCAGTGGCTTTCGTTTCTTTGAGAGCCGCTGCGCCGGTCTCTTCCTTCACAGCTTTCGCTGTGTTCTTTTTTGCAGTTTCAGCCTTCTGCTCTACTGCGGCTGCTTCCACTGGAGCGCCGGACTTTTTGCTGCTCATGCTCCCCTTCTTTTTTGCCATTTGGTACCTCCTATCAAATCATCAGATGTATCTGTTTTTAACTGTGGATCAGAGTCTATCCTCTTCCTATTTTACATCATATGGCAGGAGAATACAAGGCCTATCAAAGAAACATCCACGCCCGCCACATAAATCTTTCTCCGCCTTCAGCATTTCCCGGATGTATTCGCCGCCGGGAAGGGTAAAGCTCCTTATCCGGCCTGCATCCTGAGATGAGCGGGTCACCTCCCACCGGCGCATACAGCCGGCATACTGCTGAGAGTGCGTATCTTTGCCCAGCCCAGGGACACAGAACCGCTGTATCTGGTTTCCGCATCAAAATGGGCTGTTTTGGCGGTATAATTTCGGGGAATATATTGGGGAAGTGTGCACTGTCCGCCGCTTCCACACGAGTTTGGGAGGTTATCGCATGAAACGCAGAGTGTTGAGTTTCATTATCGCTCTGGCGCTGTGCCTGGACCTGTTTCCTGCGGTGTGATCTGCCGTTGACGCGGGGGAGGGGCGGCGGGCTGCGTCCGCACCATCCGGCGCACACGAATGAATGCGGGTGCGTTTTGCCAGTACCGGAGGGGGAATGCACTCATACCCACGACGATGACTGCGTCCACGGGTAGACGGCTGAGTGCCGCCTGAATCCGGACGAGTCCGAAGAGGCCGGGCAGGAGCAGGTGGGCCTGTTCCCCTGTGTGTCCCTGTGGGAGCAGATGGACGGGATGGACGCTGCGGTGCTCGGAGACGGGACTTATACGCTGGATCAGGATGATAAACGTGCCGAACCTTAGGTGATAGAGGGCACAGGCGGATTAACCGTTGAAGCGTACAGGGAGGCTGCGGACGGCTACAGCCAGTCCAACACGGACAGTGCGCCGTTTGATGCGAAGCTGGACAGCGCCCCAGCAGGGAGGACCTTGACCTATGACGGAACCGATCAAGGACTTGTCACCCCCGGCAGCACAAAGGATGGCATCGGAAAAATCGAGTACAGACTGGAGCGGCACGGCACATATTCGGAGAGCATCCCCACGGCTAAGGATGCAGGCATATACACTGTCAGGTACAAGGCAGCGGACAGCGTGAATTACACGGGCATCCCCGCCGCGTGGGTCAAAGCGGAGATCCAGAAGGCGAGGCCGAGCATTAGTATAAATCCCACAGCATCTGGTACTGGTTTGTGCTGCTAAAGCTCTTGACCGCCTGCTGCTTGTCCTAGCCCTTGCCCATTTCTTCTTTTCCTGCGGCCTTGGCCGTAGTGTTCCCTTCCTCATTGGACTTCGCCTCTGCTGGGCCGATTTCGTCTTTTCCTGAATTTGCTCATTTATCATAGAAACGAGCAAAAAAAGCGATAAAAGCGAGAGCAGAGAGGACGAGGAAAAAGATGCCCTGGAGAGAGCGAACGCGAGAGGCATCCTGGAAAGCGGTCTTGATATCAAGTCAATAGAAAACAGTCCCCGGAACGCAGGGCGTCATAGCGCTTCCTCTTTCTTGGCGTAATAATCTCAATATCTTAATACTTTTTCAGAGAATCAGCCCAATCAGCATCACAATAAGCCTGGTCAGCAAGCAGGCGGCCACAGGCGACAGGAGCGCAGTCTCTGTCGATCTGCTTTGCAGCCAAGAGATCAGGACAGGACGCCGGAGAAATTTGCGCGGCCCGGAGAAGGGAAATTCGGCCAGGTCTGAGCATGACAAAGACATGGAGCTTCACGCCATAATACCACTCCTGCCGTGCGGCATTGTAGCATTTGTCACAGAACCCGGCTCCGACTTTTGTTCCCGCGCTGTAAGAACGCCTGGCAGCTATGACAGGGCAGGAGTCCACGGCATAGCAATGGATATCGCCGCTCTTTTCCGTCGCTTCCTCCGCCCAGATCTCCGCCAGTGCCTGGAAAGCAGGCGTAAGACAGTTCAGCCGCCTGCAAAAAGCCTGGTAACTGGGCAGGACTGGAAACCACGCCAAAAGATGACTTTTGGTATAGTTGTAGATCGCCTTTCGCGTTGGTAACTGCTGTGCTTTCCTCCAGAGGTAGGCTGTGATCAGCTCCTCGTCGCTAAATTTTGGACAGTTATTGTTGCTCAGACGTTGCTTTCCTTCTATAAATCTGCTATCATTGCATTGGCAAATGGTGCAGTATAGTTCGATGAGTTTTTCTTCCACATAGTCATTCTCATCCCTACTCCATCATTTGTCACTTCTTTTCTTGGGTAACTCTTGATTCACGCTTGTAGAAAAGCCGTTAGAAAATCCGCAGAGAAAAAGTGAAACTCCGTGTGAGCGAACGCGAAAACAGCGCTCCTGCTTTTGGTACAATGACCGTGCCAAGGCGGGAACGCCTTTATTTTGTAAACGGAAGGAGTCTTCACATGGAACTCATGATCGACCATGCTTCCAAGCGGTTCAATGACAAAACAGCCGTCAGCGACATCAGTCTGAAGCTGACGCCGGGGGTCTGGGGCCTGCTGGGGGCCAACGGCGCGGGCAAGACCACTCTCATGCGGATGATTGCCGGGATCATGCCCCCCACCTCCGGGCAGGTGACATATGACGGCGTGCCCGTCCAGACGCTGGGGGAGCGGTATCGAGACATTTTCGGTTTCCTGCCCCAGGACTTCGGCTTTCCCCCGGAGTTTACGGTCAAGGACTATCTGACCTATGCTGCCGCTCTGAAGGGGCTCCCGGAACGGCAGAGCCGCCGGAAAATCCAGGAGCTGTTGGAGCGGGTATCCCTGCTGGATGTCTGCAACAGGAAAATCTCGAAGCTCTCCGGCGGCATGAGACGCCGGGTGGGGATCGCCCAGGCCCTGCTGAACGACCCGGAGGTCCTGATCCTGGACGAGCCCACCGGAGGCCTGGACCCTGGAGAGCGGGTGCGCTTTCGGAATCTGCTGTCAGAGTTCGCCCATGATCGGATCGTGCTGATCTCCACCCACATCGTTCCCGACGTGGAGTACATCGCCGCCTGCCACGCCATCATCAAGGGCGGCAGGCTGCTGGCGACGGGGACCACGGAGGAATTGACCAGGCTGGTGGAGGGTAAGGTCTGGAGCTGTACCCTCCCGGCGGAGGCTGTACCGGAGTACGAGAGCAAGCTGCAAGTCACCAATCTGCGAAACGAGAACGGCGGCAGTGTCTCCGTCCGCTATCTGTCGGACCGGCCCTACAGCGCCGCCTCCATCCCCGCGACGCCCCGCCTGGAGGATTTGTATTTATGGCTGTTCCCGGAGAGCAGTGGAGAACATGACAGGAGGGTTCGATAATGAGAATTTTTTGTTTGGAATTGAAGCGGGTCTTGCAGGCAAGGCTTACCTGGATTCTGCTGGCGCTGGCGTTGATCCTCTCTGTCCTGCTGGCCTATCTGCCGGCGACCTACTGTTACAGCAGCTACACGGATGAGGCCGGGAATGAGGTCAACCTGACCGGACTGGCTTCCATCTCCTATGAAAAAGAGCGCCAAGCGGATGCCAGCGGCATTGTCACCCCGGAGCGGGTGCGGGAGGCCGTGGAGATTTATCAAGCCTGCCTCACATCCTACGGCGTCACGGAGTCCTACGACCTGCCGGAGGGCGTCTATGAGGAGGAAATCCTTCCTATCGCCCCGCTGCTCCACGGTGTCAAAGAGGCATTTGCCGACCCAGACACCGGCATGGCCCCCACCATCATGGAGATCGATCCGGAGAAAATTGACGGCTACTATTCCGTCTGCGAAGCCCGGATCGCCTCCCTGATGGCGATGGAACAGCCGGACAGTCCGGCGGCACAGCGCAGGGCCGTGGAGATGTACCGGAAAGTGGAAAAACCCTTTGAGGTCTATCCCGGCATGAGCTCCACCATCCTGGACTACCAGAATATTATGGGATTTCTGGTGCTGCTGTTCTGCGTGGTGATTGCCGCCCCGGTGTTCTCTGCCGGCTATCAGTCGGGGGCGGACGACATCCTGCGCTGTACCAAGCACGGCCGGGTTACGCTGGGCGTCTCCAAGGTGTTCGCCGCCCTGTTCGTCAGCGGCGCCGCGTTCGTGACCTGCGCCGCCGCGCATATTCTGGTGGTCAACAGCCTGTTCGGCTGGGAGTGTACCAAAACCTCGGTCCAGATGCTCTACTCTATTGTAACACTGACCAGCATGAATATCGGGGAACTCCAGCGCCTGTTCGCAGCGGCTGGTCTGCTCTCGGTGCTGGCCTCCGTCAGTTTCACGCTGCTTCTCTCCTCCAGGTGCAAAACCTCCGCGGCGTCTCTGGCCTCCGGGCTGATATTCTGCATCGCGCCGGTGGTGCTCTCCATGACAATGCCGGGGGCGCTGTCCACCTGGCTGTGCAGTATCCTCCCCGCCAGCGGCACCAGCATCCAGGCCGGTATCCTCTACGCCATTACCGGCTTCAAGTTTTTGAGCCTGGGCGAGCTGGCGGTCTGGACGCCCTGGGCCATGATCGGGGCCTGCATCATTGAGATACCGCTGTTCTCGTTCCTGGCGGTGCGCTCTTATTGCAGGCATACGGCAGCCTGATCCCAGACCTATCCGACAAAAATACTCACTGCTCCGGCCATCAGGAGCATGACCGCCGGTACAACATATTTTCGCGGGTGGTGCCAGAGGTCGCTTTCGATCTTCCACCCCCGAATGGGGCAGTACCACTCCAGCAGGACGGAACCGGCCGCGCTCAACAAGGCGAATGCCGCCGCCGTCAAAGCATGGAGCTGGCAGATCCCGCCGAGCTGGATCTGCCAGCTGCACAGGAACACAATGTCCGCCGCCAGATTGCACCCGAAAAGAAACAGGCAGTAGGGGACGCAGAACGCCTCACGCTGTCCCGGCAGGAAGCGCACCGCCTGTTCCAAAGCCGGGTCGCAGGACAGCAGGATGCAGATGGGGGTGTTCAGGGAGAGGATGGCAAAGCCTACGGGCAGGGCGAACCGGGCCTCCATCTGTCCAAAGAGCACCGGCAGGACGCAGGCCACACCCCACATAACCGCTGTGTTAACCAGATAATTCTTGTGGGACATCAGATAGCGGAACAGGTAGCGCCATACGGAGCAGCGGCGGTGGACTTTGACCGTCCGCCTGCGGGCCTCGGGCCGGACATAAAAGGCGTAGGCGTCCGTGCGCCCCAGGCGCAGGGGATAGAGACAGAACACGATCACAATAGCGGCCAGGGCACAGAGGACACTCCCCAAAATCTCCGCCCAGCTCCAGCGGCCCAACGCCCAGACCACAGCAAGCAGTCCGGCAGTCTTGGTGAGCAGGGTGTAGGTCCCCAGAGCGGTCACGTAGGAGAGGATCAGGCTGTGCCCCGCAAAGGGGAGCATGAACGCGTTTTGCAGATTCTCCCGGCTGTCCTCCGAGGAGAGGGCCTGCCACATGACCCCGGCAGAGAAGGAGCCGCTCATCAGATACAGGATGGCGGGGGCGATCTGTACCTGGAGCCCGGCGGTGTGCAGGCCCCAAAAGACCACCAGCTCCAGAAAAAGCGCCCTGGCGAGCCGCTCATATTTTACGCCAAACAGCTTTTTGGCGGTGACTTCAAAGCTCATTTTCATCATGCAGTGCCTCCCGAATATTCTCAGCGCTGATCTGACTGCCCTCAAAGCTCCGCCGGACCTTCCCGTCCTCCAGCACCAGCACCCGGCCGGCGGTCAGGGTGATGCTCTCCAGGATGTGGGAGGAGAAGAGGACCGTCCCGTGGTCCTTGTACCCAGCGATCAGCCGGTAGAGATACTCCGTGCTCTGGAAGTCCAGCCCGTTCACCGGCTCGTCCAGCAGGAGGAGCTCCGGTTTCAGGGCGAAAGCGGTGATCAGAAACGCTTTTTTCTTATTTCCGGTGGACAGGTCCTTCAGCAGCGTGCCGGTGTAGTCCTCAAAGTGGAAGCCCCGCACCAGCCGGTCCGCGTCCGGCAGTTCCTTTTTGTACGCCGCCGCCGCGTAGGACAGGTACTCCCGGAAGGTGAAATACTGGAAGGAGTTGTCCTCGGCAAAGACGGTATAGCGGCTCAGCTTGAAACCCTTGTCCCGGAACGATGCCGGCCGGCCGTTCAGGCGGATGCTGTCACAGCGGAAGCCCTCGTGCAGGCCGGACAGGGTCTTCAGGAAAGTGGTCTTCCCGGCCCCGTTCAGACCGATGAGCCCCACCACCTCATGGGGCCGCAGCTGGAGGGAGAAGCCAGACAGCACGTCCTTCCCCTCGCTGTACCAGGCGCTGAGGTTTTGCAGCTCCAGGATATTTTCGCCCACGGTCAGTTCCCCCCTTTGTCGTTCTTTGCCTTTTTCCAGGAGGCCCAGGCGGAATACCCGAAGGCCGCCCCCATTAGGACGTAGAGTCCGGCCCACTCCAGGTTTCCGGTGACGCCGCTGAAGACCGCCGCCGCGAACCAAACGAGGGCCAAGAGACCGCGAATACAGACGTGACGCATACTTGTTTCCTCCTTGAAGAAGCGTTTTCTTTCCTGTACCTGCATCATACCAGAAAAACCGGCGCTGTGCGGGAGTGTCCGCAAACGGTCGGTTTTTGGCCGCGAAACGGGGCGCTTATCCGCTGTGGATAAGCGCCCCGATCAGTTGGATTTATCTTGTTGCTTTTCGGTCCCTGTAATCATAAATTGCCAACACAAAAGCGAAGGAAATACGCTGTGCCGCCATAATTCGGACCATTTGCAATTATACGGTTGCCCTCTATCAAAATAAGTTTATCGCTCCGACAGGAACGCGATGATCTGTTCACTGATTGCTTTGTACTCAAAATCATGAACATAATGAGGACAGTCCAGTTCGATATATTCCCCGCCTTCAACCGATGAAAGGTATCGGATCGGGATTTTTCTCCATGTCGCTTTATCAAATCCTGTTCCGCCAGAGCCGTCCGAAAGAAACAGGAGCATCGGAAGCTGCGGGACCCCCATACTGTCCACCTTTTCAGCATTTTCCTTCACCCGCCCCATTTCGTTCAGCATGGTCACAGTCGCGGTCCGGCTGAAAAAAACGGCCCTGTAAATCTCTTTTTCGTTCTCTGACAATGTGCCATACTGGATGGCATCACTGTCCGAAATGCCAGGGATCAGGCGGGTGATACCGATATGAGCCGCCCAGCCTGCCGCGCGCATCAGCGGAATATTGATGTTCATGGTGTCATAATACTCCGGCACCGCCATATCAAGCCCAATAATAGCGGATACCTCGTCCGGGTATTTCTGAGCCCAATAGAGGGCCTCAAGACCTGACATGGAGTGGGGACAAAGAACGTAAGGCGCATTCAGTCCTGCTGCGGCCAGAGCGGTTCTGGTATCTTTCAATATGGAATCAAGGTCTCTGTCCCTATCGACAACATCGCTGAAACCGTATCCGAATTTCTCTACAACTGCAATCTGATATTTGTCGCTTAAAAGAGAATAGAGGGACTTGAAGTCCAATATGGGAGAGCAGGTCCCCCCGCCCGACATAAAAACCAGCGTTGTTTCGCCGGTCCCTTCCACATAAACACTCATATTGTGTCCGTCAACTTCAACCATCTGTCCCAAGGGCAAACGCAGTCCAGCCTCCGCATTCAAGCGGATCTGGTGGTTGATATATACAGTGAGCAGCAGCATCAGTACTGCGAAAATCACAATAAAAGTTATTTTGAGGATTCTTTTGATTCTACTCATCATAGTCCTTCTTTTGCACATAGGCCCACAAAGCGCCGTATTTATTCATGAATCTCCTCCATTCCCTGATAGGACAACGTCGCCACCGCCCGGAAAACCGCCCCGGAGACGCCCGCCTGCACCATGCCTTCGTACTTCTCCGCGGCGGTCTGGGCACTCTTCAGGCCCCAGCCGTGGAGCCCGCCCCCGGTCTTGGTGGTCTTCAGTTCACCGCCCTCCCGGACAGGAGCGGCGGCGAAGCTGTTCTCCACCTTGATGACCAGCATCTGGTGGATGCGGCGGATGGTGAGGTCCACCGTCCGCCCCGACCGCTCCGGAACCTGCCGGGCCGCCTCGATGGCGTTGTCCAGGAGGTTCCCCAGGATCGCGCACAGGTCCACGCTTCGTATATTGGTGTGCCGGGGAAACTCCACCCGAGCCTGGAAGCGGATGCCGTCC
>Ga0137308_101134_pt1 | contig 30056 bp, 24 predicted proteins | sample Inofrocosms_June_FD_97181 | JGI IMG/M metagenome (GOLD analysis project Ga0137308, IMG submission 97181) | Mouse cecal microbial communities from Vienna, Austria - N-Acetylneuraminic and N-Acetylglucosamine D2O microcosms_June | ecosystem: Host-associated > Mammals > Digestive system > Large...
ACATGTACTTACCGGAAAGGGACACATATGAGCAGAGAAGAAAACAAAAGCGGAATCGTAATCATGATTGCCAATCAGAAGGGCGGGTGCGGGAAGACAACAATAACTCACACCTTATGTGATATATTGGGAAGATATGGGTATAAAGTATTGGGAATAGATATGGATGGGCAGACACATTTTTCCATGTATGCAGGAGCAGTGTCGGCGGGCGAGATGTCCCAGGCTGACGAGAAGAGCCCAACCATTTGCAGGGCTCTTTTAGGGGAATGCAGGATAGAAGAATGTATTGAAAAAAAAGAACACTTTGACATTGCACGAGGGGACAAGAGGATGGATTTTGCCCAGAGAGTCTTTTTAGAGGCCGACGACCAGTACCGCCTTTTGGATGCAGTTGAAATCATACGCAGGGATATGGACTATGATTTTATCCTGGTGGACTGTCCGCCGCAGAGGGGCATTGTGCAGGAAATGGCAATGGTAGCGGCTGATTACTGCCTGATTCCTTCCTTTGTGGATTATGGGAGCATTTCCGGCGTAATCAATTTGGGGAAGGATATTGTTGCCAAGAAGAAACGGAATTTGAGCCATGCCGAGATACTTGGGATTATATATGGCAGATACAGATATACGAAGTCGGATAAGGATTCTGTCGGGGAGTTGGCGGCCATTGCGGAAAAGATGGGGACATCCCTGTTTGATATCTGTATCCGGGACAGCATTGCAGTGCCGGATAGCCAGAAGAATAACCAGACGATACAGGAGTACCAGCCCAAGGGGAAGGCTGCGGCGGATTATCGGTTTATCTGTTGCCAGATGCTGGAACGTATGGGCATTGAGAATAAGAAGATGAAACGGGATGTAAAGCGGGACATGAAACAGAATGCATAGCATATTTCAGGAGGTGGAGAAATGGAAAGGCAGCAGAGACGCAACAGCCTGATAGCCGCAAATGCGCCCAAGGAAAATCCCAAATTTGCTTCTGCAAATTTTGACGACAGCCCTTTGGAGCAGATTGATGAGGAACGTGAAAAAGAGAGGGAACAGAAAGAGATAAAGGAAGAAGGAAAAAAAGAAACTGCCAAACAAAAGGAAAAGACAGGGAAAGCGGATAAGGAGGTGCCGCAGAAGCAGGAGAAGAAAACAGAGGCAAAAGCAGAGGATAGCGGAACAGCCAAAAAGCGCGGACGTAAAAAAAAGAATCCTGATGAAAAATGTATCGTAAAAACATACAATTTTACAGAGGAAGCAGTCCATTTCCTGGAAGTCTATTACATGTTCCATAAAGAAGAGGCCCCTGGAATGATAATCAGCCAGGCGATTATAGATTATATCAAAAAGAAAGACCCGGAAGTAGAGAAAAAAGTTAAAATATTATTCAGTTAATGGCATATGGCGTTCTCCAAATACAAAGTTCAGCCGATTTGGGGACGCCATATTTTTAGAATAAAGGAAATATCAAAAAAAAGCCTATTGGAGCATAGCATCCTGGTCATATGATGTAATAAGCAGGGCTGACAAGCAAGATATTCAATGGGTATGCGTGGATGTTTGGCTCCTTGACAATTCTGTCCCTATTCTATCAATATTATAAATTAAAAGATGGAGGGATAGCAGATTGGAAAGAAATAATGAAAGCCAGATAAAGATAGATATCAATGTTTTTGAAAAGTACCATGTCAAGGAGCGGATGGATGGGGTTTCACCCGAAAACCTCATTGAAGCGGCAGGACAGGGGACAGATTTGGAGGAAGGGTATGAAGACCGTGCTTATGCATTAAAAGCGGCTGCCATGGAATATCTGGCAAAAGCCCCTGTCATTTTCCTGAAAATATTATTTGTGCTCATTTATGCGGAATGTGCGGTGAAATTGTGGCGCATCCTGCTGGCAATTTATTATGTAGATGGGCATTGCCTGAAATTAAGCCTGTGGGGTACGTTTCTGGGGTGTGCATTGCCATTTCTTATTTGGTATATTTCCACTTATAATAATGAGTTTAATTTTACTGAAGGTAAAATCAGGAGGTTTAAGGCCTGTCTTCTGAATTTAGTCATAACGGCGGGAGGGTATGTATTTGTATTTGCCAGATTTATCATAGCGCCGGTGTTCCTGAAAATTCCAGTAAACAGGGAAATCACGGTTTCTATGGTATTGTTTTTGGCAAGGCTTGTACTTGCGCTTATCTCATTAGGCGCGGTCTTGTTTTTTGCAATTAAATTATTGTCTTTTGCCGGGCAGGAAGATATAAAAGACAATATCATAAAAGTCCGTATCCGGCAGGAACATGACTTTCGGCAGGGAAAGAAGTTTCTTTATGACATGAACTTTATCCGCAGGCTGGAGGACGGCAGTCCAGTCAGGATAAAAGAGGAGGACAGATTCCTCCATACAGACCTTGACGGAACAACCGGCACGGGAAAAACATCAAGCTGCATTGTTACGGCGGCAGCGGATGACATGGATCAGAAACGCTATAATGAGCAGTATTTAAAGAAATGTATGCTGAATATGCTTCGAGATGGGCAGGTAGTGGTAAAGGAAAGGTTTGACGATAGGGATTTTTCCTTAAATTGCTTTGAGCCGACAGAGAAGGGAAGAAAAAGATTTGATAGGCTGGCGGCAAGGATAAAAGATGCGGGGATTACCTTGATGGCGCCCAATGCTTCGCTGGCAGACGAAATATATGAGCTTGCGGTGGCAAGAGGATTCCGTGTAAACCGGGTAGACCCAACACTTGACGGGCTGGGAAGGCATAAATCTGGGTTCATAGGCTTTAATCCCCTTTTCATTTCGCCGAAGCTTTCCCCTTTGCAGAGAACGATAGAGATTGTAAACAAAGCACGGACATTTGCGGATGTCATGCAGGCGCTTTATGAAATGAATGGGGCGAAGGATGCATACTTTACCTCCCTGAATTCAAACCTGACAAGCTCCATTTCCATATTGATAATGCTCACTTACCCGAGGATGCATGAAGGAAAGCAGCCGAAACTGACAGATGTTCAGGAGGTGGTAAATGATTTCCGCAAGGCGGCGCCATATGCGGATGAACTGCGCCGGATGATAGATGATACAAGTATGACGGATAAGGAAAGGGGGTTTTCCAAAAACACATTTCGCTTTATACTGGATTTAGTGAAGACAGATTTATGTGGCAGCGGTGCAGATAAGATATCGGAACAGGCGCGAGGGCTGCGCACACAGATTAGCGATTTTCTGATGAACCCGCTTTATAAAGAGATATTGTGTAGTGAAAAGAGCGTTGACATGGACAGTATGCTCGCCAATGGCGAGATTACGGTTGTCAATTATGCGTTGGAGCTCGGACGTTCTGATGCAACTGCATTTGGGCTTTTCTTTGCGCTGAATTTCAACAATGCAGTCATCCGGCGTCCGGCAAAGCTTAGGATACCACATTTCTATTATATTGATGAATTCCCGGTGCTTCTCCATCCATCCCTGGAGCAGTGCTTTACGCTGTTTCGGCAGTATAAGGTTGCAATGGTTATCGCTATCCAGACGCTGGACCAGATGAACAGGAGTGAGTCTACCAAGTACCTGAAAGGCGTATTGCTGGGAAACTGCGCCCACCAGATTGTGTTCGGGCGCGTATCGACGGCAGAGATGAAGTATTATGAGGAATTGGGCGGGAAGAGGAAGGAGATGGTTGAGCAGAAAACCATATCGGAGACGGCCTTGTCACTGGAAGATACAAATATGTCATTTTCCGTGCGCAGTACCCCGACAGACGTTGCGAATGTAGAAGGAAGCCGTATGAGACATCTGGCATTTCAGGAAGTGACGGTGTTTACCGTAAATGAGGGAAGTGTTGTAAACGCATTCTATGGGAAGGTGGATTTCCTAAAGAAGTCAAAGCGGCTGAAACGGAAACGCTATATGGTTGACTGGAGTCCATATTTCCCGGAGAAGAGACAGGAGGTTGTTAAAGATGATAGCCCAGCGGTTGGGGAGGGGGCAGGTAAAATGTTTTCACCAACGCTGCGTATTGCGGTCAAGCAGGGGCTGGCGGATATGGAAGAGGTGCAGGAAGAGGAAGCAGAGGACAGCGGAGCGGGAACCGGACTTGTGCCGTCTGGAAAGATTTTTGTATGTGGGGCGCCATCTGAGACAGAAGAATAGGAAAACGGACAGCGTAATTTGGAAAAGAAGTATTTTTGTCGTAAATATTAAAGGAGTGTGAAAGGATGGAGGAGAAAGTAAATGGTATGCAAGAGGAAACAATGGAGATGACAGATGGGTTTGGGCATTCTCCATTCTGCTACCATCAGGGGATGGCTATGGACTTGGAAAACAAGAAATGTTTCTGTAGCCAGCGCGAAATCAATAAGCTGATAGGGAAGGGATTTATAACGGAGCCTGATATACAGTTGATGAAGGTATTATATGAACATGGCTATCTTTCCAGAAGGACGGCAAGCGAAATCATCCAGCATGATGCAGAGATTGTCCCCATAAATAAAAGGAAGGAGTATAAAAACAGTTTCCGGAAACTTGTAAAGTTGGGGGTGCTCCATAGGTTTCTTCCGACCTGGGGAGAAGATAGGGAATGCCACAGCCCTTGCCTTTATTCCTTGTCGGCAGGGGCGTCATTGTATATAGAGAGACTGTACCAGAAAGATGCCAGCTATTTCAGGCATATCAACAGGCTTGCCGGTGATACCCCGGAGATTATGCTCAACAGTGCGGTGGCAGGGCAGTTCCACGGCAATGTCCTTAGATTTCGTCAGGAGAAAGTGAAAAAAGCATACATAAATTACAGTTTTTCCGTGCACAAGGAGAAGTATCTATTGCCACTGCTGTATAAGCTGGAAGGCGGGGGCTTGGAATTGGACATTGCCGTCATACCAGTGCGGACAAATGAGGGGCATGGGAAGGCGGCAGCCCATCTCATGTTAGCAGTCCATGCCCTGTCAAAAAGGGAAGGAGGTATTCTGCGGTCGCCAATATTCGTGTTTGTCTGCGAAAACAGCGGCCATGCAAGGAATCTTGCGGTGGAAATAAAAAAAGCAGGGCTTGGGAATATGGCAGCTTTGTACTGTCTGGATCGGGGACTTGTGTCTGGGGATGCGTTTAAAAGCATGTTTACCTTGGAGGAGGAAGAGGATGGGTATGTGATGCAGATGTGGGAGGTTTGTGTTTGAGGAAATTTATGGAAATAAAATTTAGAAGTAGTGGGTGGATGAGCGACTGCATCTTGTCATCCATGGCAAGCTGAATGCAGACTCCAAATTGGCTACGAGATGGCCGTAGCATTTTTTATACAGTTTCACAATCTGCAGATACAATGCTGTACGCATAGTATCCTTATTGGGGAATGCATCTCTTTTCTGTGAGCTTCCGCAAACTTGGATTGACAGACTCTATGACGTTTGTCGTGTACATGAACTTCCTGACCGCGCTTTCATAATTATATAACTGGACGACATACGGTCAGTTGCGTACCCACACATCCACTGCCCGGGGTATTTTGCTAATGCCTACTTAAACCGTTCAAGTTTCGCTTCCATCGCTGTCAGGTTGGGGATTCTATATACTTTTTAACTTGACAGTGTATGCCTTGTAGTCTTTTGATGGTATGTATTTGATGGAATTGTGGATTAGACGCACGATGAAGTGCTATCTCACGACATCCTTGAAGATGTTCTTTGCACCTTTTTTCAGGCATGACACGTCATCCATGCTGATGAACAGCATGTCTTCTGCATACAACAGTACTAGACCGTGGCGGTTGAACTAGAGGAATGTGGAAAAAATAAAAAGCTGAAGGTACACATAAATAGAGATATTGAGAATTTCGTCATTCCTTTCTCTTGGCAAATAAGTGGATGGACAACCCAGTCATAAAAGGTATTGCCGAAAAAACATGTATTGGATTTATGAGTCCTCGCTTTTGCTGAGTATGCGTACAACTCGGATTTCTAAGAGATTGATAAGACCATTCGCAAACAGAAGGTCTGCATGCAGTTTAAGACCGACGTCATTGAATATGTTACAAGGGAATACTGGAACTAAAAGACTGGTGCATGGGTGCGCGCTCCTGTTCCAGAGAGATATGTAAATATAGTCAATTATGACGCTATGGTGAAAGCTCTGGTGTTTCTTTTAGAGAACAAATGTGGCGTATTCCATGGAAAGATATGGAGGTTTCTGTGCCAGTAGACAAATGAGGAGATTGAGATTTTAGATGGTCTGGCAAATAGGTTTGGGTAAAAAAATTTCTGCCAAAACGAAATGCGAGAAGAAAGAGATTCTGAAAAGAAGGATAGTCTTCTCCGTCATGAACGTGAACTTCGCAAATGCATCTGTAAATTACAATTTTAATTAGAAAATGGATTGATAGATGATATGTTTTGGAGTATAATTTTAATAATTGTAGATGGGAGGATGAGTTATGAATGATACAATTAAAGGGTCAATAATAGGTGCAATTATTACAGGAATAGTTTCACTTTTAATATTTTTTCTTGGTAATTTTTCAACACAAGAAACTATTGAAAGAAATACTGTTGAAACTCTAACAGAATATTTTGATTCAGTTGAAAAGGAAATGACATATGAACAGGCTCTTCGGGCTATATATGTTGAAAATGAAGACTTGAAAACAAAAATAGAAGATTTAGAAATAGCTAGTAAAAATAATGAAGATAAAATGTTGGAAAAAAATGAAGATATGTATAGAGAAGAAATTCTGGAACAGGCTAAGTCAGTGTTTGAGTCTAATGAAGTTGAAAAAGCCGTAGATATTTTAAGCGATGGGTTAAAGACATTGCCGGGGGATGAAGCCTTTTTAGATAAAATATCTGAATATCGTTCTTATACTCCTGTGGCTTTATTTGAAAAGCAGATTTTATATAAAGAAGGTCAAATGCTTAATTCGCATAGGGGAAGCCATAAACATCCAGATAATGTAGGAAACTTATATCCTCCAAGCGCATATGAAATTTATGCAAGTGATACAGAAACGGAAAATAGTATTACATATGCTTTGGATGGTGAATATGCTTTATTGACAGGTACATTGGCTATTAGAAAAAACAGTTATCATGAATCGCTTTGGGTGGAATTTTATGATGGAAATTTTAAATTAGGTGAAACAGAGATTGTAGGAGATGGTATAAGACCTGTTGATTTTGAAATAAATGTTACGGGAGTAATAGATTTGACAATAAAAGCTAAAACAAATACGTCATACGGTTTTGCGTATACAAATGGTTTCTATTTACAAAAATAATTAATAGGATTTTGTTGTTTTTATTTTAAAGGTATATTGTTTAGTTAGCGTATGAATTTATTTATATTAGACTAAATAATTCTTTCAAAACATTTTGAAGCATAAAAAGTCTTGACATGGTTTGAAGACAAACCTATACTAAATATGTAAATTTTATTTTTTTTAGGTATTTTGAATACCGTGTGTGCCAGAGGTTTCTTTGAGAAAAGATGGCGCATCCAGACCCTTTTTCCATATAGGGGAAAGGAAACGCATTCACGGGATGAAGCGTAAAAACAGAATACCGAACGGTATCGTTGTTAGGCATGTCAGCTTAAACTGACATGCCTTTTTGCGGTTTAAGGGGTTTTGCTTGTGTGCGGGGACCCCAGAAAAGGAGGTAAAAAGCATGGCGTATGGATTTAGGAATTTTTCTAGGAGCTGCCGGTGCCCTATCTGCAATGGACCGGATTGGTGTGGGATAATGCCGGCGGAGGGCGGTGGGGAACTGCTTGTATGCCAACGGGACACGGTAAAGTCTAATATGATTGGGGCGGACGGAAAGTTTTATATGTATATCTGCGATTCTAAAAAAGCCAAGGCATCCATATATGAGGAGGCAGAGCAGAGGCGCGCAAAGAAATTGCAAAAGCAAGGAAAAGCCTGGGGAGCTTTCGATTATGCAAGGTTGCAGAAAAAGGAGCTAATACCGGTGGATGTGGTAAATCCACTTGGAAATGCAGAACTGGACAAGATATATAAGGAACTGCTGTCAGCTCTGGTATTAGAAGAGAATCATTACAAGTATCTGAGAAGTGAGGGATGGACGGATGAGCTAATCAAGAAGCACCATGTCTGTTCCTTTCCGGTAAAGGATTTTGAGCGGTACCGTGATAAGATTTACCAAAAGAATCCTCTGCGCGTAAGCCTGGCGCAACATCTGGCGCGTCAGTTTGGCTCATTGGAAGGGGTGCCGGGGGCTTTTTTAAACAAATCCGGAAAATGGACGTTCGCTGGGAATCCGGGCATTCTGTTTCCGCTGTATGATGCCTATGGGCGCATATACCGGCTGAGAATCCGGCTGGACCAGGATACCGGGTATGGGAAGTACCATAACTTTTCTTCATTTAAGACAGACAAAGAAGCAGAAAGCCAAGGATATCTGAAGAACTATTTCGCAAAAGGCTGCCAGGCAGGGAATAATATCGGAGTATATATGAATGGAAGCGATGATATGTACCTTGCCTATATAACGGAAGGGGAAAAGAAAGGGATTATCGGGAACCATTACCTGAAAAATCCAGTAGTTTCCATCCCAGGGGTGAATTCTTATGCAAAGCTGTTAGAAGGCTGTATAGGGCAGCGCCCTATTGATATTTTAATGAGGAAAGGCGTCCGCATACTGATTGTCGCATTTGATGCGGACAAGGAGAGAAACATGGCGGTTTTAAAGTCGCAGACTAATTTAGTTGAAGCCTTATGGAAAGAGGGCTGCACCGTGGCGGTCGCAAATTGGGACATGTCATTGGGAAAAGGTCTGGATGACCTGCTGATAGGCGGAAACAGGCCGTCATATGAATTGATGGAAGGAATGGCAGGCTTCTGATGTGCGCAGAGGAAAAGTGCCAGATACTATTTCTGCCGGCATCGGATTACAGGAATGTATGGATTTCATATTAGAAGTTGTGTTATAATCAGAAGCAGCGTAGTAAAGGAGCGAGAGAAGGTGTATTTGAAAAGAAAGGTTTATGATAAACTGCTTGCATGGAAAGCAGATAGCAGCCTGACGCTTGAGGTAACGGGTGCAAGGCAGGTAGGGAAGACATATATAATCCGTAAATTTGCAGAAGATAATTTCTGGCATATCGTTTATATAAACATGCAGGAGGAATCGGGCGAAGAATTCTTAGAATGTCTAAAAGTTCCCAGGAAATGGGAGCCCGGACAGGAGCGGTCAGAGCAGCCGCTCCATGAGGCTTTTTCCCTATTTTCCAAAGAATTTTCAGATGAGGGAGAAACGATAGTTATTATTGATGCAATTCAGGAATCAGAAACGGTATATAACCTGATACGCGAGTTTACCAGAAAATTTGCGTGCCGTTTTATTGTTACCGGCAGCTATCTTGGCAGGACGCTGAATAAGAATTTCAAAATGTCAGCCGGGGATTTGACAGCGCTGAGGATTGAGACGTTGGATTTTGAAGAATTTGTTAATGCATTCGGGAAGTCAGAAAGTTATGGGAAACTGCAATTGTATGGCGTGCAGGACGATAGGGAGCATGAAGAAATATCTGATTTGTTCCGTCTCTATCTTGAAATCGGCGGTTATCCGGCAGTGGTGACGGAATACCTGGTTACGGGCTCAACAGAGAGGTGCAGGGAGAAGCTGGAAGACATCATCCACCTTTTTTGTGCGGAATCCGTGCGTTATTTTGATGACATACTTGACAATGCAGTTTATGACAATATTTTCTGTGGCGTTGCGCGTATCTTAATCCGCGAGAAAAAGGGGCTGGATGCGGATAATTTCAGCGAGAGCCTGCAGAAACTGGTTGTGCATGATTATGACAGCAATATAAGCAAGGCTGTCTGCAACCGGGCGATTATGTGTCTGCAAAGCTCGGGGATATTGGACTTTGCCGGTAAAGTGACAGAATGCAGGATTATGGAGTTTAAGGGACGCAGCCGCTGCTATTTTACAGATGTAGGGCTGACTTATTATTTCCTTCGGAAAATTGGTGCGGATTTGCCGTCCATACAAGGGATGCTGAATGAGGACTATGTGTACCTGGAGTTGCGCCGCAGGGTAGAAAGGCTAAAGGAAATTGCACTGGAATCACCTGCGTTTGCAACTTATAAAGGCGGAGAGATTGATTTCTTTGTAAAGAGCCTGCTGGGAAATGAGAAGTCGTATGCAGTGGAAGTGGAAAGCGGAAAGAACGCAGCCGCGACAGAGCAGAGTGCGCTAGAAGACAACAAGGCAGATTATCTGTTGCTGTTAAAAGGAGGGACGAAAGGCGGGAAGAATGGCAGAGTGCTTACCGTCCCTATCTTCCTGTTTCCGAAGTTTCGGTTTAACTTATAGGCTGGCTGGAGAGGAGCGTGGATTTGAATGGGCACTGTGAAAAAGCAGCTTCCGATTGGAATAGAGGATTTTAAGGAAATAACGACGGAAGGGTATTATTACATTGATAAGACTGGTTTGCTCCGTGAACTGCTTGGAAGCAGGAGCAAAGTGACATTGTTTACCCGTCCCAGACGGTTCGGGAAATCCTTAAATATGAGCATGCTGAAATATTTTTTTGAGCTGGATGGGGACAAGAAAATATTTGAGGGGTTGGAAATCATGGACGAGCCGGCGCTGTGTGAGAGATACATGGGGAAATTCCCTGTGGTATCGTTGTCTCTCAAGGACGTTGATGCGTACTCTTATGAGACTGCATTTGCGCTTGCAGCCAGGCAGGTGAATAAGGAGGCCGGGCGGCATCGGTATCTCCTGGAGAGCGGGCGGCTTCAGCCGGACGAGAAGCAGGCATTTGCGGAACTGCTGAAGAATGATATGGGTGAAGCGGCGTTTTGCGGAAGCTTAGAGCTGATGTCCCGGCTTTTAGAAAAGCACCATGGAAGGAAAGCGGTAATCCTGATTGACGAATATGACGTGCCATTGGCAAGGGCGCATGCCCAGGGCTATTACGAAAAAATGATTGTCCTGATCCGCAGCCTCTTCCATCAGGCGCTCAAGACGAACGGAAGCTTGCAGATGGCAGTTCTGACCGGCTGTATGCGCATTTCAAAGGAAAGCATCTTTACCGGGCTGAATAACCTGAGCGTACGGTCCATAGCAGATGTGGATTATGATGAATATTTTGGATTTACGGACCCGGAGGTGCGGGAACTTTTAACGTATTATGGGCTTTCCGGCGAATATGGCTCAGTGAAGGAATGGTACGACGGATACCGTTTTGGGGATGTGGAAATATACTGCCCCTGGGATGTGGTATGCTGTTGCAGTAAATTCCGTACGGAGCCGGATGCGCCGCTGGAGAATTACTGGGCCAACAGCAGCGGCAACGATGCAGTCAGGCGTTTTGTTAAGGAAGCCGGGAACAGCGGAACCCTCAAGCGTGAAATAGAAAGCCTGATTGCCGGGGAATTGGTTACCAAGGAAATCCACCAGGACCTTACTTACCCGGATATGTACAGCTCGATAGACAATATTTGGAGCGTCCTGTTCACCACGGGCTACCTGACACAGCGTGGAAGGGGGGGTGGGCGCAGCCTGCGGCTTGCCATCCCCAACCTGGAGGTGCGGGAAATCTTCACCAGGCAGATTATGGAGATGTTCAAGGAAGATGCAAAGCAGGACGGAGAGACGCTGGACAAATTATGCCGGGCGCTGCAAGACGGAAATGCCGGGGATGTACAACAGCAGCTCCAGAAATATCTGAAAAAGACAATCAGCATCCGGGACACGTTTGCAAGAAAGGAACTGAAAGAGAATTTTTACCACGGTATGCTGCTCGGTCTTTTGGCTTTCAAGGGAAGCTGGGTTGTTTACTCCAACCGGGAGGCTGGGGAAGGCTATGCAGACATCCTCATAGAGATTGACAATGATGGCCGACTGCTGGGCATTGTCATTGAGGTTAAATATGCCAGGAACGGCAATTTGGACGCATCATGCAAGGAAGCGTTAGGGCAGATAGAAAATAGGCGGTATGGGGATGCTTTTTATGAGGAGGATATAGAAGAGGTGCTCCGGTATGGCATAGCTTTCTATAAGGACAAGTGCAGGGTTGTGCTGGCAGGGAAATAGCATAGCCATGATGGGTGTTTTGCAGAACGGCAATTTAAAGATTGCCCCATAGGGGAATCTATGGTATGATGTTTTTTGTAAAGAATAATTTTTCCCTTCATGAGAAGGTGGTGCCGTTTTAGTATAAACATGCTGAGATGACATTATTTTATCAGGTATAATAAGCTGCCGCATTTTAATGTGGCAGCTTTTTTATGCTGTGTGTCAGATCCGGGTAAATCCTGGGTCTTTTTTTTATTCCCGCGAAGGTTTAATACCTAATCAGCTTGCTGCGGGATGTTTGATGTAAGGAGGTGCTATGGAAAGAACGTATTCGGAATGAGAAGCTTTACGACAGGGAAGCTTCAGCCGTAGGAAGTCATGCATAATGCGGGAACGGCCCTGGCTTTTCCAAGATAACCTATAGGCGAAAATGTAACCGCCGGCACAGGGCTTTTTGCTCTGTAAAGCCGGGAATAAAAAAGGGCGTCCGCATATTGCGGGAGCCTTTAAATTTTTGAATGGAGGTAGAGAGAAGGATGGACTATAAAGAATTTAAAGAGAATGTATTGAGGGAAATTGGAAAAAAGGCAGTGGGCGCGGATGTAAGCATTGAAGATGTTAAAAAAGGCAAGAGAGAAGCAAGAGCCGGACTGATGATTAGATATCCGGATGTCAATATTTGCCCGGTAATTTACCTTGAGGAATACTATGACAAGATGTGCATGGAGGGGGACTTCCAGAAGATTGTCCAGGAAATTTGGGAAAAATACCTGAATTATAAAGTTGAAAAAGGCATAAACAAAGACCTGATATGCCGGTGGGAACTGGCTAAGGAAAAAATCTGTGTAAGGCTGATGAACTATGATAATAATAAGGATATGCTTGAGGAAATGCCTTATAGAAGGTTTCTGGATTTGGCAGTTGTGTACTTTTTACCCATAGAGATAGAAAGGATGGCAAAGGCAACGTTTCTGGTAGATAACAGTTGCCTGGAAGTATGGGGAGTCAGCAGAGAGGAAATGGATAAATGTGCCCTTGAGAATTACCGGACCCTATATACGGCGGAGGTAGTAAGGTTTGTTGACATGTTTAATGGGGCGCCTGTAAATATCCCAGAGGCCCCGCAGGAAGAATCAATGTATGAAGGGCCGAACTACATGTATGTAATTACAAACCAGGAATTCGTTTTTGGGGCTGCCAGAATGCTTTTCCCCAAAGAATTGGAGGAACTGTCGGATAAATTTGAAAGTGATTTATATATCCTGCCTTCCTCCATCCATGAGCTGATTGTGCTTCCGCAGTCGGAAGGAGAACCTGACAGCTTGAGGGAGATGGTAGAGGGTGTAAATGAGTACATGGTTGAGCCGGATGAGCGACTGTCAGATAATGTGTACCGATACTTCCGTGAAAGCGGAGAGATAGAGATTGCCTGAGAGGAAAGAAAATCTGATTGAAAAATCTTTTTAAATTATGTATAATGAAAACGCATCCGAGTAAGAAATAAAGATATCAAAGTTGGTGTAAAATGATAACAATAGAGCGATTGAGGGCTTTAAATAAGCCTGAGAATATAGCAGTAACAGAACATGCGAGAGTCCGCCTAAATGAGCGCAATATCAATATGGATGACATTATTAGCGGTATAGAAAATGGCGAAATCATTAAGCAGTACCCGGATGACAAGCCGCTGCCAAGTTGCTTGGTTCTGGGGACTTCTGTTAAACTGCAATTTATCCATATAGTTGTAAGCAGTGACTCAGATTTTATATACCTGATAACGGCATACTTTCCTGATCCCGATATATGGGAAAATAACTTTAGGGTAAGAAAGGGGCATTGAATATGGTATGTATGGAATGTGGCGCAAAAGCTGAGAAAGGATATACAACAAGTGTTACTGATTTTGGAAGCTGTCTTTTAATTGTGCGCAATGTGCCGTGTTATAAATGTACGGAGTGCAATGAAGTTATTTATACAGGCGATGTGGTAAAGCGGTTGGAGCAGATTGCAGAACAAGCGAAAAAACTTGCACAAGAAGTTTCCATTGTCAATTACAGCAATGCCGCATAAGATGGGGCATTGCCATTAGGGGCTTTACATTGTAAAAATGTTTTTAGTTAGCAGATAGCTGTTGGATGGTTTGGGACAGCAATATATACGGATTCTGGATATCGTATATATTGTTGTCTTGGCATAGCAACAGCTTTTTTCGTTGTCTGCAATGTTGCGGCGCAGCGGTTTTTTTAAGGAGGTAGGATTATGGAACGGACTATAAATGGAAAGGGGCGGGCTGAATTCCTGGCGGATTTCCTGGCTCCTTTGCCACAAGAAAAAGTGAAAAAGCGAGAAGACGGATATTATTATTTCCCTTATGACGCTTATGAAGAGCGGCTTCTGGAAATCGTGGGGTTTTTTAACTTTGAGGTAAAATGCGAAGAACCGAGAATCGAAATGGTTTTGGGAAAGCCCATGGCTTCAAAGTCGGGAAGCCTCATAATTTATTACGATGATGGAGGAGAGGCGAAGAAAGTGACGGTAGGGGCAGGGGAGGAACTGACCCTCAGCAGGAAGGAAAAGGCTGTAATTAATTTTAGCAATACTCAGAAGAGACTGGACAGGGACGTCCTCATAAATGCTATGCAGGCAATGGGCATAGGGCGGGGGCAGCTTAGCAGGCTCAATAAAAAGCCTGATGTGGGCAAATCCCCTGCGGATGGAAACAGCAATGGTGCAAGGCAGATAAATGCCTATGAGATTACATTCCTGAAAAAAGTGCTTCCTATACGGAACGGCTATAAATCGGAAGTGCGCGTTTCGGGAAAGGACTGCGAGCTGCTGATATGGAAGGAGGGCGTGGAGATGATTGAAAAACGCATGAAGATAGGCGACTTCTGCGCACAGGCGCAGCCGCAGATGAAGCTGCGCATAAAAGGTTACTATACAACATACCAGGGAAAGGCACAGCTTGTAATGGTGTCTTTTGCATAAAGGAGGAAATATGTCGGAAGAAGACAGGAGACAGATATGCAATATTGCAGAGAAGAGATTTTTGGGCAGCTTTGCGGACACTTATGAAGAGTCCGTAAAAGTCTTCCATGAGTGTTATAAAAAGACGGCTTTCCTGGTCGAGAAAGTAGCGGATGGTGAAATTGTGGATCAAATATGTCTCAAGGAGGGCATCCAGAAGATGGTTTACTCCTTCCGCCGCGCGCAGAAAAAACGCGAGGAAAAAGATGGGAGAAATATTTTGGATCCAGGCGGCATCCAAATCCCTGATGGCGTCACAGAGATATCCATCATGATGAACCAGGCCATGGGAAATTTTGCCCAGACCGGAAGCTGTAGTGATTTTGAGACCGGGATGTGGCTGAAATGCATAAGTGAAATGGAATCCGTATAATCAAATTTACAATAAATGGCTGTGAGGCGCCGGCGGGGGTAACATCCATCTTGCCGGCGTTATTCAGCGTTCAGCGGGAATGTCTCTGAAAAATTCAGAATAGTCTACCTGGAAAATCTGCTTCAGCCCCACCAAATCGCTCACATATATATTTCCGCGGCCAAGTTCAATCAGGGAATAGGTGCTGCGGCTCAAAGGGGAGCCTAAGACCTGCAGCCTGGCGACGGTCTGCTCCTGGCTTAGCCCGCAGGAAGTGCGTATGCGTTGCAGGTTCTGGCCAAATGTATTGTTGGTAAGAACTTTCATATTTATGTCTCCAATCCGCTTATATATATAAGCAATAAATCCATTCTAACAACAACTGCCTATAGAAATGCTTATATATATAAGCATTTAAAGAGAAAATTTAACGGCCGGTTGGAATGTCTTTGAAAAACTCAGAATAGTCTACTTGGAAAATCTGCTTCAGGCCTACCAAATCACTCATGAATATATTTGCCCGCCCTAATTCAATCAGGGAATAGGTGCTGCGGCTCAAAGGGGAGCCTAAGACCTGCAGCCTGGCAACGGTCTGTTCCTGGCTTAGCCCGCAGGAAGTGCGTATGCGTTGCAGGTTTTGCCCAAATGTTTTCGTAGTCAATAGCTTCATGCCCTTTCCTCCTGACGGCATATTTTTAGGCTTGCTTATATATATAAGCTATTATCTTGATTTTAGCAGGACGATAGGATATAATTGCTTATAGATATAAGCAATAGAAGGAGGAAGAGAATGCAGAACCAAGAAAGATATAAAGACATGTATCAGAGCCTGTTTCAAGACATTTCTGAAGTTTTAGCTATTTTAGAGCAGGAGGGCGGCATACTGGCTGAGGATGTAGCCAATATGTTGAAAGATGCACAGCGCAAAACGGAAGATATGTTCATTGATGAGGGAGGGGGCTTTTCGGGAGAAAAATTATTTGAGAAGGTCCTCGAGCGTACCAATCTGCAAGCCATAGGCTATTATGTTAAGGAGGGCAGCACACTGACGAAGAGCGCTAACGGCAGCCTGACGCAGAGGTCATATGCCGCAGATGAGGTTGTGCAGAACGAGCTTGAAAGATTCCTGGATGAAAAGACAATAGAAAAAATCTATCCGGCTATCGCAAATTATGTTGACAGAAAGGAAGAGATACAGTTTTCGCTCGGCATGAAGGTAGGGGCAAAACTGGCGTTGCTGCTGACAGCAGACTCGGAACATGACTATTAAATCCTATATTTATCTATGACATAACAGGCGTTATACATTTATTTATCCAGTAGTTAGAAAAAGGAAATCCAGCATGGCTTGTCTGTTCTGGGATAATGGGCTGGCAAAAAACGAGGATAAATCCGGCGTGGGGGAATTCTGCCCCAAAGAGAAAGAATATGTATGGGATGTGGGGAGTTTATAGGGGCCCTGGAAAAGTTTTTCTGGCAGGTTAGCTATTTTTTTCGTATATGGCATAAAAAATTTTTTCCTGTGGATAAAAAAGAATGCAGATATAGGCATCCGCAGGATAAAGAAGGAGTTTTTAAGTTAGTTTTGGCGGGACTGCTCGCAAAAACTCCAGATAAACGGAAAGAAGGGCGCAAAAATAAAGGGTGCCTATATAGCAGCAGGATTTCCCATGGCTATATTTGCGCAGCAGCGCCGCACCAGTCCGGGAAGGTTGCGGACAGCTGAAAATGCCGGATATTGTTTTAGGATAGAAGAGACACACCGGATGATGAGGGTGACGTCATATTGCGTTGCCATCTCTGACAGGCATATGATTTCATTTTCGTTTATGGGGATATTTTTTTCCATAAAAAATGATTGGAGACGGCTGTGGCTGTCGGAAATGATTTTTTTGTAGTCAAAATGCAAGGGGAACTGCTCCTTCAGACGGAAATAAATGCGCTGTCCGTTGATATAATGCGCAAGAAGCTTGTCTTTGCTGAGTATTTGTTCAAATTTGGCACGGTAGTTCATGTGTGCGGGCAGCATATTCCGGAGGTCGCGGAAAGAATAATTTTCCCAGAGGGGTTTCCGGCCCTGCACAAGCTGGGCATTGTCATAACGGAGGAGACACAATAGCTCAAGGCGGAGCTGGTTTACGTTTTTCACGGACAGGAGGGCGTCCAGTGCATTTCTGTCTAGGGATATGTAGCCGCACCCGCCCTTCTGAGCAGGTAGGTGCATGGTGTCATAGCGGTTGAGTATGATGTGGTAATGCTTTAAATCCCCGGCATGTGAAAGCGTGATGTATCCGGAATCTTCCAGGGTTTTTAGGCTGCGCCTGAGTGTAGGGAGCGAGCATGAAAGATAGTCCGCTGCTTTCTGTGCGGACAGGTTTCTGATAAAATGTGTCTCCCCGAGCAGGCTTTGCGGCAGGGAATATAGCAGGAGGAAAAGCCGCACGGCATTTTTGGGGATTTGGCGGCTGCTGTCATTGTGCGGCTGGCAATATAGATTGAAATCTTTCTTATCATTCTGGTAGTGTTTTTTTACCTGGCAGTTTCCGCAGCCGCTGGTAATGCACATGTGGTCGATAGCGTCCATGTTTTCCTTTATATCCATAGAAGAGCGGAAGTTTGGCTGGCATCCTGCGGCAAGTTCCTGAAGCTTCTCTTCCAGCGCCAGGTAGTGGGAGCCTTCCGGACAGGAAGCGCAGGCTACGCTTCGTATGACCTGTTTCCTGACAGGGCTGGTATATTCCAATGCTTTTCCGATAATTGTGCGGAGGCTGGATTTCTCGATACGGATGATGGGCATTGGGATTAATCTGGCTTCGTTATTATAAGACAATATGAGTTCCTCCTAAAAAGTTTCATATATGGAGTGTAGATGAAAGAAATGGGTTTGTCAAAGTTTCTTAAAAAGTGGTTACTTTTCTAAGCAGGCAGAAACAGGGGGGATTCAGGGGGAAGTTTTGGCGGGAAAACCCCCACTATCTTGCAAAGCCGCAAGAACAGAGGAGTTCCAGTAGAAGGAAGGAAAATAAATTCTTAAAAAATGGTTACATTTCCGGCGTGTTCCAAGGATGGGCAGAAATTGGGGAAATAGGGGAAGGCCGCAGGGAGATGCTTCTTAAAAAGTGGTTACATTCCGTGTGCGGCAAGGAGATTTGCGCAAAAAAGTGGCAGGATTTCTTAAAAAGTGGTTACATTTGAAGTTTTTTTCTTAAAGAATGGTTATATCTGGCACATATTCTTGGAAAGAAGTGATTTTTGCCATTTCCGGAAAGACAATAAAGGCAGGTAATTTATTCCCGCGGGGATCTGATAATCTCAGACTGCCTTTATGCGGAATGTCTGTATGGAGGGTATTGGGAAACCTGAACCTTTTGCCGGTGATTTGCAGGGGGAGTACTGCCGCTGCATTAACGAAAAAGACTGCCTTGTATGCCATATAGGGGATGGGCGGATTCATATTGTACATTGCAGGGGGTATTATGGGGATAGATAATGGTGAGCCGGTCGGAGGGAAGAGGTATTGAAGTCTGCCTGCTCCTCTTTTGACAAAGGATAGAAGATAATGAAGAAGCGGTTTCCAGAACGCCGGAAAGAGCGGACGAAAATGCCATGGTCTGCCATTTCCTGCAATGCTTCTGTAATAGCCAGCAGGTTTTGGGACTTTGTGCTGTAGTGCAGACGGGCTGCGCGCTCAAAAAAGGAATAGGGGTAGGCGTAGGCTTTTTTTTGTGTATCTTTATCTTTCAGGAGGGACATCAGTACGCGTTCTCTTTGGATTTTGAACATCAGTATTTTGGAAAGGGGCAGGGAAAGGCATTCTGCCTCTTTTTTGGAAATGCAGGTAATCTGGTTGTTTATAATCTGCTCGGCAAGGTAGGAAGCAGGCTTCACGCTAATGCTGACATGCCCCATGGAATCGGGTTGGATGGACACATTGTCAAAGATATTGAAGGTTATGCTGTGGTAAGTCGGATTTTTGGGGTCTTCCAGCCGGTAAGTGTAACAGGGGTATTTCTTAAGGCGCGCAATAACAGTCTCATAATAATAGGTTCCGGCGGAGGGGGTGAGTGCATTTACCAGTGAACGGAGACTGCATGTAATTTCCTGGTTAATGATGAATGTGTTGTCAATATGGGAAAACAGCTCGCAGATAATGCGCATGTCCAGCTCCGTAAAGGAAAATTCCGGGTGTATGAGTTTTGCATCTGCCGGGAGTGAAGTCGTGAGGACTGCGCCGTTTCCGAAGAATAATCGGTTTATCAGTTCACCCGTAGGAGCGGGCGCAAAGTCCATTTTTAATTGTTTTGGGGAGAATAAGGGCAGGTCTATGATTTCATTTGGCCATATGTGCCAAAAGCTATTGATAGTTCCGTTGTATTTTTCCTCAAGCGTATGGCAAATGTCGATGGCAATGTCGGATTTCAGCGCCTTGAAAGCCCTTGCGTTTCCGATGGAGAGGATTGCAGGGTAAGACACGAGCGGGAGGGAAGGGTCGTCCCTCCATTTTGCTGCGTCAGCAAATTTATCTTTTAGGACGTCGTCAAGAGAACGTTTTCCGAACTGTAATTCCCATTCACTGCGGGAGGAATTTCGGTAAATCAGTATGGTAGAACCAAATGGATGTTTACTTGCGGGCAGGTTGTTGTCATTCATTGCTTCTGCCAGCTTAGCGTACCACCTCTGTTTGTTCTTTCTTCTTTTCTTGCGCTCCTGGTTTCCGATTTTCCGTATGGCGCTCTTTTCATCCTCACAGTGAAGAAGCTCGTCAATTACGGTCTCATAAAGCTGAACCGGGGGTATCTGGCAGAAAGGGAAATGGTTCCTATAGTTAGACAAAAATTCGGTTATCTGCCTGTCAGAGTTGTCTGTCAGTTCCTTCAATAATTTTTGTGGGTACATGCAATCACGCTCCTTTGGAAAATTATTGAAGGAGATGGTACATAAAAGTCAAGTTGGAATTTCTATACGGTCTTTGTTTCTAAATGCAAATCCTTCATGAGCTTCTTTCATCAGCACAGAATTTATATATCTTACCTCTTTTTCATATATTTTTTTGGTACGAATCGTTATGGATTTTCCATCTGGGTTTAGTTTAGGTTTCCTCAGAACATCTTTACTGAAAGTAGCAACTTTTCTGGGCGCAGATTCAGCTCCATTGGCGGTAAGCAAAATGATTCTATTCGGCGAGATAGGAAATATAGAATATATGCATAATTCCAATCCCTTATCTGTTATACCGGTAATAACAGTTGGATAAGAATCACTTATAATAAAATCCAAGGAGCCTCTTCTTTCTGCAACAATGAAATAATATAGTAAAGTAAAAAATAACATCGGTTTTACAATTGCTTATTATAATTTGGGTCTCCTATAGTTGTTTTCCATAGGAGACCTTGTATTATGCTTTAAACAATGATTTATGTATAACAGTATTTTGGATATTATTTAGATTAATATATACGCTTATACTTGAGCGGCTCTTAATCTTAGACTAGTAGAAGAAATGTTGTTTCGTTTAAAATAGAGGGTATCTACACCAACTTTTTTTAATTCTGACGCAGCGTGTATATATACAGGTTCTTTTTCGTGATCTGATCCGGCGAACATAACATCAAAACCATATTTTTTATGTGCTGAGAGTTTATCCAAATCCGTCTCCTCTACTACTATATCAACATATCGTATAGCCTTTAGTATTTCAACTCTTTGTTCATACGTTAAAACAGATTTATGATTTTTTCGTTGTAACATAAATTCATCTGTTCCTACAGCGACAATTAATGTTTCACAATTGCTTTTAGCCCATTTCAATATATTTATATGTCCCTCATGAATAATGTCAAAAAAACCACAGATAAATCCTGTTTTATATTGTTTCATTTTGTTCCTCCTTTAATGGTGAATTGTAATGATAGCATTTTCGGAAGTTTTCCATTTGTTCATCTACAATTTTCTGTACAGAATTTTTACTTTTGGCATTTTTAATAGTACTTTTTTCACTTGTTTTTAACCTACAAAAACTCAATATACCGTCTGCGCGCATTGTCAAGCTCATAATGCCTGTTGCACACGGTTTGTTTAAACCAGACTTTACTTGCGCAGACTCAGGGTAAAAGTTGCATTTTTGACATGCTTGGCTGTATGTTCTTCTTGGAGTGATGGAAGTAGCCTTATTCATGTGATCTACAATAGTTAGTGTGCAATTATTGTTTTGGAATCGTTTCATTAGAATTCCTTTATTGTTATGAACATATAAATCTAATTCATGGTAGCCTTTATTACGCATTCGTTCCATAAGTTGCTCTAATTCATTGCTAACATCGTCTTGCTCAATCAGTCCACCAAAATCATTAACAGTTAAAACTTTTACGCCTATTAGTCCTAATTCTGTTGCAAAGTTATATATATCTTCAACTTCTTCAACATTTTTTTTAGTTGCCACTAAATTTAATTCTATTTTAAACCCTTTTTCCTTTGCAAATTTTATATTATTTATTACAGTGTCTAGAATTTCTCCATTTGTTTGTGTAAGATAACCGAAGACATTTTTTTTCAAAGAATCTAGGCTGATTTTTAGAAGTATAATGTCTTTAACACTTTCCCAAGTCTCTTTGGCTTTGAAATACACATCTTGTAATAATATACCATTTGTACATAATACAATTTTTTGGTAATTTTGGTTTAATGCATGACGAAAAATTTCTTTTAGTTTAATTTCTTCTAGAAGTGGTTCTCCACCAGTAATTCTAAGCACTTTTTTTTCATTCCAATTTTGCTTTTTACAATAATTCATAAAGCCTGTCATAAGCCATTTTATTCTAGAAATGTCACATAAGTCTTTAATTCTTTGTAAATTTTCCCCACCCTCTGGACAATATTTACAATTCATATTACAATCATCTGTAAGGTTTATTACCAAAGAAGGCATCATATCAAATTTATCTTCAAGGAAACTGTATTTTTGAGGTATTCTAGTTGGATAATTGCTTTTAGATTGATTCCACAAATTATCAAAAAAATATTTATAGTTTCTATACATTTGAGTATCTGAATCATATCGCCACATCATGGATTCTGAACTTTTTTTCTCTTCGTAAAACCCATAATACAAAGATTTATCGGTTATAATAAACCGATATAGTAGCGGTTGCTCATGAAATCTTATATGTCCATTTGGTAGGGGAGTTATAGATTTTTTTAATCTTCCAATATCCTCAAAAATTTCTTTCCATCGTTGCTCCAATTTTTCTCTTGGTGCAAACTCTGGTACCATTTTTAGCCTGTCTTCGATTCTATCACAGTAAGGATAAGAAACTAGTATACGGCAGTAAATATCTTTTGTTTTGTCGTGAAGGACACTTGAGGTTTTGAAATTTTCAATTTGAAAAGTGTTGCCGCGCATACCAAAAAAATCTAAAAATGGACTTTTTTTCAACTCATCAGCTATATCACTATCTGCGTCAAAGATAGTATCGTAAGGTATAGCATCTTTTTCGGTATTTTTTGTCATGTTTTGTTTAAGATTACATTCATAATACCCATTTGGAAAACTTCGTAACACGCCTTGTCCTACCTCCCATCTATTATCATTCTGATATGTATATAGTGTTAATTTTAATAAATTATGATTGTTAATTTCTCCTATATAAAAAGAAGGTGTTATTTGTTGATCATAAAGACCAGCTCCACATGTAAATTGTTTAATTCCTCTTAATGGGTTGGAATTCTTTGGGATTGCTTCTGTAAGAATATCTAATCCAACATTATGGCTATGACCACAAAATACAATATCTACTTTTTTTTCTGCAAGCCAATGTTGAAAATTTTTGGCGTCCTTTGGCATTAACCAATTTATACCATGATGCATAATTACTATATTATATTTTTCATCTGATTTTATTTGTTTTCCTAATTCATGAAGCTCTTGAAAAGAAACGCCAAGCTTACCAATATCGTTATCATCTAATGAAAGTAAGCTTGAATCTATTGTGATTATTCTGCAATCTTCTACTATTTTTAAATCAAAGTGTTTGTAAAACCTACCAGTAACCGCTTTATGTAAAGTGTCAAATTCGCCATAACCGGGTTTTAAATTATTAATATTAGATAATTGTCCACTATTTCTGATGTTTTTGATTTCATTTATGCGAACGGTGTTATTTCTGTCAACATCGTGATTTCCAGCACATAATATTATATTTTTAGTTGGGACACCACACGCAGTTGCAATTTGTTTAAAATATTTTGTGTCTGTTTCTATTTTTGATGTATGTTGATACATACAATCTCCTGTGAATAAAATGAATGAAAAATTTCCATATTGTGATTTTTCTTTTTCTAAAGTTTCAAGTAGATGTTCTCTGGCTGTACTTGTAGTGCAATTCTTAAAGGTTAAATGTAAATCTGATAAAACTACCCATCTCATTAGTATTTATTTTTCTCCTCTCTATGTTTTTTTGGAAAATCCCACTTTTCATTAAATTATAAAAATAGTTCCAAGTGTACACCTGTTATCTTTTAACCAAAAGGTCTAATATAACAAGGACTAAATACGCTTGTTTGTGCAGTAGATATAGTTTGATGGTTTTTCAAACTAGTAAACATTATATGAAAATTATCTAGTTGTTGCAATAGGAATTGGGCTGTTTTTACAAATTATAGCAAAATTTTAATAAAAATTTTTAAAATGGTACTTATAAAAGTTAAGTTATAGGATCAAGGTAAATATTTTGGAAAATATTGCAACTTAAACCTCCATATGCTATTATGGCATAGAAGTCATTATTATAGTTGCCCCTGCGGGCAGTTGTGCCATTCCCATGCAGATGGGAGGGGCAAGAACAATTAAATACATGAAATTATTCCGTATGGTGACCCATGCGGATTTTTTTATGTTCAGGTCAGGCTTGGCGTATGCTGAGTCTTTTTTTATTTTTAAGGAGGTAAGTTTTATGGTAAAAAAGCAAAGCAATTTCAGCCGCTCTCTTGCCAATGATGCCAAAATGGGCGCGTATTATACGGACAGGGAGCACTGCCGGAGGATAGGCATGTTGGTAGAATTTCCTTCGGAAGAAGTAAGCCTCCTGGAACCGTGTATCGGGGATGGGACGGCGCTGTGGGAAGTGCTTTCCGGGAAGGGAGACAATGTGAGCATATTTGCAGTAGAACTCAATGGGGAGGTTTACCAGGAGCATATCAAGGACAACCCCAAGATTGCATATTCCCTGAATGCAGATTTTCTAACTGGAATTAAGGCGTCCCATAAGTCGTTCGGATTCTGTTTTGCTAATCCGCCGTATGGAGAGGATGAGATGGGCATGCGTCTCGAGCAAAAGTTTGTGGAAAAGCTGTATCCGTATATGAAGCCAGAGGCGCCGATTGTGCTGGTGGTTCCGCATTATACTCTTGTGCAGGAAAAATTTTTATCGTCCTTTTTTGCCCGGTTTGAGCCTGTTTTGACATATAGGTTTGATGATGATGTCTTCTGCCAGTTCAAACAGGTGGCAGTGATTGGAATTCGGCGTAGGGTGCTGGAATGCAGCAAGAAAAGTCAATGTTCTTATAAGGAGGAGGTAGCAGAAATAAGTAACTTGCCATATCTGCCAGAGGAAGAAAGTCAGGTTGCGCAGAAAGTAACAGCCGTGGCAAGTCCCCAAGAGGGGATAGAGTATTTTGCCACATTGGAATTTGATGCGGAGGCGGCAGCCAGAAAACTGGACAATTCCACCCTTTATAGGCAGTTTGAGAAGGCTTTTGTGCCTAAATATGTGGTGGGGAACCTAAACCGCCCTATCATTCCTCTGAAAACTGATTTGTTGTACTTACTTGCCGTCTGCGGAGGCGGGCAAGGACTTGTTGGGTCGGAGGAAAGAAGGGATTTACACTTGCAGCGTGGCGTTGCCAAAATTGTAGAAACCGGCAGGCTGGAAGGAGAAGAGAAATTGGTAGAGAAAGTAAAGTCAAGCACCAGGGTAGAACTTAATATTATAGAAAATGATGGAACAATAACTACCCTGTCATAGAAAGGAGAAGAATCATGATTTATGGAGATGGAGTATCGGCAAACCTGGAGTTTGCACTGCTGGCAGATTCTTGTGTCTGCATGGCGTCCTTTTTTAGCAGGAGTCTAAGCGCAGTGAAAAGCATTTCTGCATCGCTTGCAAAATCAAAGGTAACCTTTAATTGTTCCAGGACCCGTAAGCCAGATTGGATGTTTCAGTCTTTTATACAACCCCTGGCTTTGGGAAAAGACAAATTTTACCATTGCATTGCTGTCAGCGATGCACTTGGCAGTGACCTTTTCCTTACGACAAGAGAACGGCTGGCAGATGATTTTTATAATTACCTGATGCGCAATTTTAACTATCCAATTTTGAGAGAATGGAGCGCAGCTATTTTTGATGAAGCATTTCGCAGAAGGTCTATTAGAAATATATTTTTACTATTCGTTCGAGGGGAACACTGCCATTGGGACAGGAAGGTTCAGACTGACGGAGGGGAAGTGGAACTGGGAAAAGTTGCCATATATAAAGTTTTGCTGGATGAGCAGGAGCTGAAAGAAATCCTTTCGGAACTCCTCCAGAAAAAAGAGATATGCATTAGCAGCAAGGCGCAGAGACCACTGAATTTTCAGAATATGGATGAATATTTCTCAGCATATGGGAAGAGTCTTGTGGCAAATCTGGAATGCCAGATGGAGCCGCTGGCACCCCTGGAAGGAAGTTGCCAGTATCTGGCACTGAACTCAATTAGGTTGATGCCTCCCCAGGCGGCTCAGGTCAATGGGCTGGTAGAAGTTTTAAAAAGAAGCAGGTACGCCATCCTCAACATGGGAATGGGGACAGGAAAGACGATTACGTCCATATCTGCCGTAGAGGGGTTCTTTAACAAAAGGAAAGGGAGCGCGCTGAAGGAAATCTATTCAGACCCAGGGGCAATCAAATACCGGAATGTGGTGATGTGTCCGGGGCATCTGGTAGAAAAATGGGCAAAAGAAATACGCCAGCAGGTGCCGTATGCAAAAGTAATTATACTAAATTCTCTATCCCAGCTTATTGAAATTAAAAAGGCGGGAAGGACGAGGACAAAGAAGGAATGGTATGTCATTGGGAAGGATTTTGCGAAACTGGGCTATCAGTCTGCGCCGCTTCCAAAGCGTAGCGGCTACAAACCGGCGTATGCAAGGGAGTGCACCGTATGTGGTATGGTTTCCTTTGATTTCCGCGGGCGTCCGTTTGTATGCGCTACCTGTAAAGGGACGGAATTTCGGCTGAGCCAGATATCGTCTATGCCGGAGGAAGGCATGGTATGCCCATTCTGCAACCATCTGCTGATGGAGAACAGAAATTGTGTAAATGCTGAGGTCGAACCGCCGAAACCTTTGACGGGGATGGCGTTCACCGCACAGAACAGTAGGAATGTGAGATGCCATATTTGTGGGGAAAGCCTGTGGCAGCCGCACGTGGCAAACCTTTCCCTGCCAGACAGGAGGAAAAAGGAAAGCCCATGGTATCAGGTGACGCATTATTCCAATAAAACGCATAAAGCAAAGAAGACAGTCTGGATGCATGAGGAGTATGCGGATTCCTATTTTCAAGGGATTCAGGAGGAGCCGTTGGGTGAAAAGAGGAGCGAGGGGATACGCAAATACCCGCCAGCTTCTTATGTGAAAAAGCATCTCAAGGGGTTTTTTGACTTCCTGATTCTAGATGAGGCGCATTTGTATAAGGGAGGCTCTACTGCGCAAGGCAACGCCATGCACGCTTTTGTAAAAAGCAGCGGCAAAGTGCTGGCATTGACCGGAACAGTGGCAGGGGGGATGGCAAGCGATTTATTTTACCTCCTTTACCGGCTTGACCCGGCAAGAATGCAGTCTTACGGATATAAGTTCCGCGACGAGACGAAGTTCATAGAGAAATATGGGGCATTGGAGTCCGTTTATGAGGTTGAAGCTGTGGGTGGGGATTACAATAAGATTTCCCGTGGCAGGCAGATTCAGAGCCCTAAACCGAAGCCCGGTATTTCGCCTCTCATTTTTTCTGATTTTCTTCTCGACAAGGGGGTATTCCTCGACCTGTCTGACATGTCGGATATGCTTCCGCCATACAGGGAGATTGTGGAAACGGTGGAAGTTCCGGAGAGAATTTTAGATGAAAATGGCGTGGAGACGGAAAATCTGGAGTACACGGCGCATAATTGCTATTTGAAGATTTTGCAGTCCCTGAGAGAGAAGATAAAGAAAAGCCTGGGGCGTAGCATTATGGCAATTATGTTGCAATTTGCGCTGTCGTATCTGGATAAGCCTTATGGAGTACCAGATATGATAAACCCATTTGACGGCACTGTGCTGGAAGAAGTGCCTGATTTCAAGGAGCTTGTGGAAGATGGCAGGCTGCTGGCAAAGGAAAGGCGCCTGGTTGAGATTGTAAGAAAAGAACTTGCTGAAGGGCGCAACTGTGTGGTGTATGCAGAATACACTGGGAATCCTGCTCTTTGCGTGACACACCGTCTGAAGATGATACTGGCGGCAGAGACAAGCTTGACCGAAAACGAAATAGCAATCCTGGAGGCATCTAACCCGCCGGCAAGGGAAAGGGAAGCATGGTTGCATAAGAAAGCGGAAGGAGGAGTGAGGCTCTTCATCACAAATCCTAAATGTGTGGAAACTGGGCTTGATTTTATCTGGGAAAAAGATGGACAGGTTTACAACTTCCCAACCTTGATTTTCTATCAGCTTGGGTATTCCCTATTTACTGTATGGCAGGCAAGCCGGAGGGCATATCGCCTAGTTCAGAAAGAAGAATGCCGTACATATTACCTTGCTTATGCAAGAACGTTGCAGGAAATGGCCATCCAGCTCATAGCAGAAAAGCAAGCAGCTACTGCCGCCATCCAAGGGAAATTTTCGGCGGGAGGCATTTCCGCGATGGCAAACGGCGTGGACGCAAGAGTGCGCTTGGCGCAGGCAATGTGTGGAATGGATGTGGAACGCAAAGATTTGCAGGCAATGTTTAATACAGCTTTAAAAGACAGTGCGATAGGCGGCTATCATGGCGTGTCACAGATGCCACTGGTGAAAGAAATTATAGGTTTTGATAAGGAACTTGTAGCCGATGGTAAGAACATGGAAACAGTGCAACAAGATTATTTCTCTCTGCTTTACAACTTGGATGAAATGCTTGAAATGTTCCAAAAGCAAGAGCCGGCAGAAGATTTAGGGACGGTGGAAGGATTTATGATGCAGGCAGCCCAGGTTTTAACCAGTTTGGAAGAATCCAGTCAAGTTAGCAGTAAGCTGGGCAGGACAGACAAGAAGGCAAAAAAGATGGGGCAGGTATCTTTGTTTGGGTTTTATTAAGCCCAATATTTTATTAAATATTAAAATATTATTTATGTAAATATAAAAATAAGAAAAGGAGAATGATATGAATATTATGATTAATTCAGAAGAAGCTGCGAAAGCTGCAAAAGATGCACGTTTGTCGCTCGGAGGGGCAGTGCAGGTATGCATTAAGAAAAAGGATGGTGTGGCGCTGGGTCAGTTTATCACATGCGAAGGGAATTCCCAGACGCATACACCATTCCGGTGTGAGTTAGATGACAATGAAGCTGAATTTATAACAGGACCAGAACTTTTAAATACTATTGTTATGATGGCGGATATGGGGGATATTATCCAGATAAGCGGAAACGGTGCGGAAAGCATTGGAATCACTTGCGGAGGAAGTAACATCGCTCTAGGATTAAAGCAGGAGATAAAGCTCTTTGTAGTAAGGAATGATACATCTACCATATCTGTAAAGATGAGTGTGTCGGAGTTTCAAGACACAATTACCTATGGCGGTTATTGTCCAAGCAAAGACGATAGTCATGGACTGAAAAATGTAATTGAACTGAGATTTAAATTCGGGACAGATTCGTCTGACACACAAAAGCAGTTCTTATGTGTCCAAACAACGGATTTTTACAAGGGTGCGAGGATGGTAACGGAGATTAAGGACAGTATGCAGATGAAAGACGGAAACCCCCAAAAAGCGGCAGGGGAGAAAACATATGCTCTTGACTGTACTAAGGTTCAGGCAATGGCAGGAATGCTGCTTGGGGAGGAGGTTGACATTTTCCTGAATGAAGGGCAGGCAGTTTTCATCAATTCCGGCAGGATTTTTATTTTCCGAGCATTTGAAAAAGAATATCCAGATCTCTCCAATGCGTTTAAAAGGCGGGAAGAGACAGTCGAAATTGAAGTCAACGCCGCTGACGTAAAACGTGCGGCAGATTTAGTCTCTGTCGTGTGCAACACGGATGAACAGCCGATTGTTCTTATACAAGAAAAGGGAATGCTGGTGCTTACAGATGAGAAAGGAAAATCTGTAAACAGAATTACAGCAAAAATTGCCGGGGAAATTGGGGGAAAATTTGGACTGAAAAAAGAAAACCTGATAATCGGTCTTCTGAAAGCATCTTCTGAAAAAGTACGAATTTTGATTAGCGGAGCAAAGTCACCGTTTTTCATAAATGGGGACAAACATGAAGGCATTTACTTTGCCGCGCCGGTACTTCTGAAAAAGGAAACTGGGAATGAAGGCAAAGAGCAGGAAGAGTAAGCGGGAATTTTCTGTATTTCCGCAGAATAGAGAATGAGGCATGTTTTTTC
>Ga0137308_101135_pt1 | contig 30039 bp, 26 predicted proteins | sample Inofrocosms_June_FD_97181 | JGI IMG/M metagenome (GOLD analysis project Ga0137308, IMG submission 97181) | Mouse cecal microbial communities from Vienna, Austria - N-Acetylneuraminic and N-Acetylglucosamine D2O microcosms_June | ecosystem: Host-associated > Mammals > Digestive system > Large...
GGCAAAGAGAGAAACAGCAAGCCCCGTTACACCCGTATTCCCCATGTTAAAAACCGTTGAGCAGATGAGCAAGATTAGCGGTATCGGGGAAAATAAACTGCGTGAGCTGATGGATAACGGCGAGCTTGAATATATTAAAAATGGGAACCGACGCTTGATAGCCGACGCTGCCATTTGGGACTGGTACCAGAGGGCAAAGATAGCAGCAAAGCCCCCGGTAGCACAAGAGGGTTAGGCTATGGCTATCGCTTGGGCTGTCTATGAACTTTGAAGCAGTCACAGCGCGTTATGTGGACGTGCGGCTTGAACGGAAGAAAGAAGTGCTTGACGCATACCATGACGCAGTAGGGAAAGTAGACCCGCCGAAAGCAAAGGAAGCCGAGCCGAAAAAAGCAAAGGGCAGGGCAAAGAAAAAAGCACTGATTTAGAGCTTTGACGGGCGTATCTTTTTACTATTTCTTATGGCGGCTTATATCTGTCCGTCGAGTTAGGGCGTCAAATGGGCGTCAAAACAGATTTTTATACCGCAGCCACAGGAACGGGCAAAGCCGCAAAAACATAGTGTTTATGCGGCTTTGCGGCGTTTCTGGTATTCATTTTTCGCGGCGTGGTGAGCAGATTATTCTACTATTTTTTATGATAGAACTTTTTACTCTCAGGCATGATATACCGTTACAATCAATAAAAAAAGAATCCCTGAAATGGAGAATTGCAAATTATGGGTTCCGTGAAATGACCTATGATATCGATGCGGTCATAACAGCATCATCAGCCAGGATGGAAGCGGTGAACGCAGTAGGAGACCGTCTGAGTTTGCCAAATGGCTGATTGAATCAGGATAAATTTTTCTGATCCTTTTTTAAAAATTTTCTTTTCGTAATTCGTTGGATATGATATAGTATAATGGAGTATGGAATAAGGGAAGGATGAAAATGGCACAGACAGATACTGATCAGGAGGGGGAATCGGTAAGGGGCGGGCTTAACAGCCGATTGAAGAAGCTGCTTGTATTGATTCCGCTGGCGGTATCCATTTTTCTGGGAATCAGGCTTTACATGATCACGGGAGAGTCTGAGGACGTACTGGCAAGAACAGGAATAACAGCTGATATGGAGAAGGACAGAGCGCCGGACGCAGCAGTCGAAGCGGACAGGCCGGCGGGCACATCACCCTATACGGTTTCGGGTGTTGACGAGTCCAGAAGGAAGGCAGTGGACAGGGGGGCAGAGGCGGCGGAGGCAGAGGATGAGAATGTCCGGAAAGTGTATCTGACCTTTGACGACGGGCCAAGCAGCAACACCGGCAGGATTCTGGATATACTTGCAGAGTACGATGTAAAGGCGACTTTTTTTGTGGTCGGGAAAGAGGAAGAAGAATATAAGCCGTTATACAAGAGAATCGTGGAGGAGGGGCATACGCTGGCGATGCACTCTTACAGCCATAAGTATAATGAGATCTATCAGTCGGTAGAGAGCTACCGTGACGATCTGAGCAGGCTGCAGGAATTTCTGTATGATACTACGGGCGTCTGGTGCCGTTATTGCAGGTTTCCGGGCGGGAGCAGTAATCAGGTGAGTAAGGTGGACATGCATGATCTGATCGCCTATCTCGATGGACAGGATATCTCTTATTTTGACTGGAATGTCTCTTCGGGAGATGCTTCGAGCGACTATGTCAGTCCGGACAACATTGTCAGGAACAGTACATCGCAGCTGCAGAAGTTTCAGGAGGCCATCATATTGATGCATGATGCTTCCGAGAAGAAATCCACGGTGGAGGCGCTGCCTGAACTGATTGAGACGATTCAGGCCATGGAAGATACGAAGATCGTTCCGATCAATGATGATACGGAACCGATTCATCATATAAGTAATGACTAAAGAATGGAGGATGTGGGAATGGGGTTTTTCTCAGATTTAAAGGAGGATTTGTCTCAGGCTGTCAATGAATTGATGCCGGAGGAGACGCTGGATGCGGCTATGACGGATGGTCTGGAGACAGAACAGGTGTTACCGGAAGAAGAGTTTGTACAGGAGACACCGGTGACGGAAGAGGCACAGGATACGGTCAGCTCTCTGGATATCAGCAGTATGCTGGACAGGCTGGATGAGGTGGAGGCACCGCAGGAGATGCCGGAAGAGACAGAAGAGTTTACAGAGGAACAGGTGGAAGAGGATATACTCGGCGTGGTAGAGCAGGCTGAGACAGCTATACAGGAAGAGGAACCGGAGATGCCGGTGGAAGAGGATGTGTTGGAATCTGATGCGGAAGAGATGCTTCCGGCAGAAGAGTATGAAGAGCCGGCTGATGTGGAAGAGGCCGTAGAAGAGACAGTGACGGAAAGTGAGATGGAAACAATGGATGTGACAGATGCTATGTTATCTCAGACAGAGGGGGAGGAAGAGGATACTATGGATATGCAGACGGCTAATCGTGTGGCAGTAGATGAGACAGCAGTAGTAACAGAAGGAATGACTATAACAGGTGATATTGTATCCCAGGGCTCCATGGAACTGATTGGTACAGTGAACGGTAATCTTGATATTTACGGTAAGCTGAACATTACGGGAACGATCCAGGGTAATTCCAAGGCGGCAGAGATCTATGCAGAAGGCGCTAAGATCGCCGGTGAAGTGAACAGTGACGGCAGTGTTAAGATCGGACAGAGTTCTGTTGTGATTGGTAATATTTCGGCATCCAGTGCGGTGATCGCAGGTGCGGTGAAGGGTGATATTGATGTACATGGCCCGGTTATTCTGGATACGACAGCAATCGTTATGGGTAATATCAAGTCCAAGTCCGTGCAGATCAATAACGGAGCCGTAATCGAAGGACTGTGTTCCCAGTGCTACGCAGATATCAATCCTTCTACGTTCTTCGAGGAATTCAAGAAGAGAAAATAATAACTTACGGCAGCTTGGGAAACAGAGTAAGACAGGAGAAAATAGCATATGCAGCGTATACTGTTGAAATTGAGTGGTGAGGCTTTGGCGGGTGATAAGAAGACCGGTTTTGACGAGGCCACGGTACGGGATGTGGCCATGCAGGTCAGGGAACTGGTGGACGAAGGCATCCAGGTCGGTATCGTGATCGGCGGCGGCAATTTCTGGCGTGGACGTTCCAGTGACAGCATTGACAGGACGAAGGCGGATCAGATCGGTATGCTTGCAACGATCATGAATTGTATCTATGTGTCGGAGATCTTCCGTTCTGTCGGTATGATGACCAATGTCCTGACGCCTTTTGAGTGCGGTTCTTTTACCAAACTTTTTTCGAAGGACAGGGCGAATAAGTATTTTTCCAAGAACATGGTAGTCTTCTTTGCAGGCGGCACGGGTCACCCTTATTTTTCAACAGACACGGGTGTTGTGCTGCGTGCTGTGGAAGTGGATGCAGATGTGATTCTGCTGGCGAAAGCAGTTGACGGTGTCTATGACAGTGATCCGCGCTGTAATCCGAATGCCAGGAAGTATGAGGAAGTGTCGATAGACGAAGTCATAGAGAAGAACCTGCAGGTAGTGGATATGACGGCTTCTATCATGGCAAGAGAGAACAAAATGCCGATGTGGGTTTTTGCATTAAATGAAGAGAACAGTATTGTAAATACCGTGAAGGGGAAGTTCAACGGTACGAAGGTGACCGTGTCAAAGTAAAAGGTGAAGATTGTTAATTGGAGGATTACAGTATGGATGAGAGACTAAAGCCCTATGAGGAGAAGATGCAGAAATCATATGATTTCCTGGAGGGTGATCTGGCTACGATTCGTGCGGGTCGTGCGAATCCGCATGTTCTCGATAAAGTCAGGGTAGATTATTACGGGACACCCACACCGATTCAGCAGGTGAGTAATGTGACGGTTCCGGAGCCAAGGATCATTCAGATCGCTCCCTGGGAGAAGAGTCTGATCAAGGTGATCGAGAAGGCAATCATGACTTCTGATATCGGAATTAATCCGACGAACGACGGTGTGGTGATCAGGCTTGTATTTCCTGAGCTGACTGAGGAGCGCCGTAAGGATCTGGTCAAGGATGTCAAGAAGCGCGGCGAGGAGGGCAAGGTTGCGATCCGTAACACGAGACGCGACGGCAACGATGCTTTCAAGAAGCTGGCGAAGACGGAAGTCTCAGAGGATGAGATCAAGGAACTGGAAGAGAAATTACAGAAAATGACGGACAAGTTTATCAAGAACATAGATAAGCTGGTAGAAGAAAAGTCTAAAGAGATACTTACTGTATAGTAACTGGCAGCAGTGTTTTTATTACGGGAAGCGTATAGAGAGGGGCTTACAGAATATATGTGATGTATATTCTGTTGTCCCTTTTCCTAATGTGACTGAAAGATCAGGAGGATTATCATGGAAGAAGATATGAAGATTCCGAATCATGTGGCGATCATTCTGGACGGAAACGGCAGATGGGCAAAGCAAAAGGGGATGCCCAGAAACTACGGACACGTACAGGGGGCAAAGACGGTGGAGGTGATCTGTGAGGAAGCTTACCGGATGGGGATACAGTATCTGACGGTCTATGCGTTCAGCACGGAAAACTGGAGCCGGCCTCGTGACGAGGTAGATGCCCTGATGGGGCTTTTGCGCAATTATATGAAGACCTGTCTGAAAACTGCGGCCAAAAATAACATGTGTGTGCGTATAATCGGAGATAAGACGAGGCTGGATGAGGATATCAGAAAGCGTATGGATCAGCTGGAGGAGGCGACGAAGGATAATACGGGGCTGCATTTCCAGATTGCCATTAATTACGGCGGCAGGGACGAGATCGTGCGTGCGGTCCGCACTCTGGCGCAGGAGGCAGTGAAAGGACAGCTGTCCGTAGAGGACATTACGGAGGAGCGGCTAAGCGGTGCGCTGGATACCGTCGGCCTGCCGGAGCCGGATCTGCTGATCAGGACGTGTAATGAACAGCGGATCTCGAATTTCCTGCTGTGGCAGCTCGCCTATACGGAGCTGTATTTTACGCCGGTCGCGTGGCCGGATTTTTCCCGGAAGGAATTAGAGAAAGCGATCATCGCATATAATAAGAGAGACAGACGGTATGGTCTGGTCAAGGATGAATAGGAAGGGGCGGTAATATGTTTCGTACTAGATTGTTGAGCGGTGTTCTGCTGGTGATCATCGCGTTGGCAACGATCATGGCCGGGGACGGCATTCTGGCTGTGATCCTGTGTCTGGTATCTCTCATCGCCTACAGAGAACTGATCCGGGCATGCGGCGTGCATACGGAAGGGAATGCGCCGGAAGCTGTGGGCATGGTCATGACGGTTTTGTATTACGGCCTTCTTTTTATGACACTGTATGTCGGCGGGGAGCAGGCGGATGTACTGGCAAAGGTGTATCCGGTCATTGTGATCGCGGTGGTGCTTACCATGATCGTGTTTCTTTTTACGTATGTGTTCACTTTTCCCCGGTATAAGGCGCAGCAGATCATGGCGTCGATGTTTTCCTGGCTGTACGGGCCGGTGATGCTCTCCTTTATTTATCTGACCAGAGAAGGATTTGCGCATGGGAAGTATCTGGTGTGGTTTGTTTTTCTGTGTTCCTGGGGGAGCGATACCTGTGCCTATGCGGTGGGAGTGCTGTTCGGTAAGCATAAGATGACGCCGAAGCTGAGCCCCAAGAAATCGGTGGAAGGCGCAGTGGGCGGTATTGTGGGTGCGGCGCTTTTGTTCGTGCTCTATACGCATTTTGCGGTAAACAGGTATTCGCAGGCCTCTTTGTCGCTGCTGCTGGTGGCGGCGCTGGGTGCAGCGGGCGCGGTGGTGTCCATGATCGGGGATCTGGCGGCGTCTGCGATCAAAAGAGATCATGATATCAAGGATTATGGTAAGCTGATTCCGGGACATGGCGGGATCATGGACCGGTTTGACAGTGTCATTATCGCGGCGCCTCTTGTTTTTATCGGACTTATGCTGATCGCATAGGAAAGAAGCGGGGAATGTCAAAAGGGCGTCCGGGTGTACAGGAAAGGAAGACAAATGAAGAAGATAGCAATATTAGGGTCAACAGGCTCGATCGGAACGCAGACACTGGAGATCGTCAGGAAAGAGGATGACTTACAGGTGGCGGCGCTGGCGGCGGGCACGAATGTAGATCTGATGGAAAAGCAGGTGCGGGAGTTTAAGCCTGCGCTGGCGGCGATGTGGACGCAGGAAGCTGCGCAGGATCTGCGGGCGCGGCTCTCTGATCTGCCGGTGCGCGTGGTGTGCGGGATGGACGGCCTGCTGGAGGTGGCGGTCTGTGAGGCGGCGGATGTATTAGTGACGGCGATCGTGGGCATGATTGGTATCAGGCCGACCATTGCAGCCATAGAGCATCGCAAGACGATCGCACTGGCCAATAAGGAGACGCTGGTGACAGCCGGACATATCATCATGCCCCTTGCGGCCAAAATGGGTGTGTCCATCCTGCCGGTGGACAGTGAGCACAGCGCGATCTTCCAGTCTATGCACGGGGAGAACCGAAACCGTGTCAGTAAGATACTGCTGACGGCTTCCGGCGGCCCTTTTCGCGGAAAGACGAGGCAGGAGCTGGCCGCAATGACCGTAGAAGACGCTTTGAAGCATCCCAACTGGTCCATGGGCAAGAAGGTTACGATAGATTCCGCGTCGCTTGTCAATAAAGGGCTGGAAGTGATGGAGGCGAAGTGGCTGTTTGACGTGGAGCTGGACCAGATTCAGGTGGTGGTGCATCCGCAGAGTATCCTGCATTCTGCGGTGGAGTATGTGGACGGCGGGATCATGGCGCAGCTGGGCGTGCCGGATATGAAGCTGCCGATCCAGTATGCGCTCTTCTATCCGGACAGGAGGCCCATGGACAGCGGCAGGGTAGATTTCTTCAAGCTGGGACAGCTTACTTTCGAGAAGCCGGATACGGAGACCTTCCGCGGACTGGCGCTGGCGTATCGGGCGGCGGAGGCGGGCGGAACACTGCCCACCGTATTTAACGCGGCGAATGAAAAGGCAGTGGCATTATTCCTGCAGAAGAAGATCACTTTCCTGCAGATTCCGGAACTGATCGAGCGTTCCATGGAGCAGCATAAGGTGATCGCAGATCCGACGGTAGAACAGATTCTGGAGACGGAAGCGTCTACCTACGAATATATTAAGGAAAAGTTTGGAGAGTAGTCATTTGATCAGGACAATTATTTTATTCATTATTATTTTCAGTATTGTAGTAATTTCCCATGAGCTGGGGCATTTTTTGATCGGCAGAAGGAACGGGATCCGCGTGGTGGAGTTCTCGGTAGGCATGGGGCCGACGCTCTTTTCCTTCATCAAGGGCGGCGTCAAATATTCCCTGAAGCTGCTGCCCATAGGCGGCGCCTGTATGTTTGACGGAGAGGACGGCCTGGACCGGGAAGAGAAGGAGGAGGCAGGAGGAATGCACCGCAGAGCGGGCGTGGAAGCACCGCTGCCTCTGCCTTCGGAGACGACGGATCAAAGATACGGGAGATTCGATCTGGATGCACAGGGAATTGCCTTTCCGGAAGCGGGGGTGTGGAGACGGATCGCCACTGTGTTTGCGGGGCCTTTTTTCAATTTTATACTGGCGTTTGTGGTGGCGGTGGTGCTGACGGCATTTTCCGGTGTTGATCTTCCGGTGATCGGACAGGTGTCCGAAGATTCGGCGGCCGAAGAGGCCGGGCTGCAGCCGGGAGACAGAATCACACAGATCAATCATGAGAAGATTCATTTTTACCGGGAGATCACGGTGCTCTCTTCTTTGAACCAGGGAGAGGCGATGGAGGTTCACTATGAGCGGGACGGTGAGAAGGGCGTAGCCAGTTTACAGCCGCGGTATGATGAGCAGGCGGGGCGTTATTACATGGGCCTTGTCGGCGCCGGAGAATATTTGAAGTGTAATCCGCTGCAGGTGTTCCAATATGGCTTCTATGAGGTGGAGTATTATGTGAAGACCACCTATAAGAGTCTGGGGATGCTGCTGCGGGGCAGGGTCACGAAAGATGATGTGTCCGGCCCGATCGGCATTGCCCAGTTTGTGGGTGAGAGTTATGAACATGCGGAGGAGAATTACGGGATGGCCTCGGCGATACTGACGATGCTGGAGATCGTGGTATTGCTGTCCGTGAATCTGGGGATCCTGAATCTGCTGCCGCTTCCGGCGCTGGACGGGGGCAGGCTGCTGTTCATGCTTGTGGAAGTGGTACGCGGCAAGCCGGTATCCCCGGAGAAGGAAGGCATGGTGCACTTCGCGGGGCTGGTCGTGCTGATGGTGCTGATGGTATTTATTATGTACAATGATATTATGCGGCTGATGAAGTAGGAAATTGTCCGGACAGAGTATCCTGCGACAGTTTCCGGGCATCGGAAGCCAAAAAGGTCTGCCCCGGTCGGAGATTCCAGGGGCAGATCCGGGCAGATCTTGGCGGAGTTCCCGCAGGTTTTCTACAAAGTAATGTAATAAAGGATACAAGAGTGAAATCCAGGGGGAGGGACATGAGAGGAGGAACTATCTTTAACCGATTTCTTTTTCTGATCGTGGCGGTAGTCATTATTCCGATGATTCTTGTGTATACGGTTGTTTCTTCGATCCTGATCGCAACGCTGCACGACGGTTATAATGATACGGTTGATATGTCGGCTTTTATGGCAGCCAAGGCGATGCGGGATGCGGTCAGCAGTGTAACCGATACTTCTGTTTCCGTGATTGGCAATACCATGATCAGGGAATATCTGACCTGTGATGAGGAAGGCGAGGAGCTTTTAAGGCGGCATTCAGCTGCGAGAAATTCGGTGGAAGGCTATCATTTGAATAATAATTATATTGCTTATATTCTGGTGACATCTTTGGATGGAAGCCGCGTTTTGTCAACGGATGCCAATTATGCCCGCTATTCTTTTACCGAGAAGGAAAAAGAGCGGATGCTGGATTCTAACGGAGCCTGGTTTTGGACGCAGGAAGAGAATGGCAGATTTGCAGTCTGCCGTCTGATGAGGAATGTTAACCGTTTAGAGGAAAAGATCGGGTTTATCAAAATTCTTATCAACGAAGAGAGGCTGCGGCGTCAACTGTATGCCAATGACGCGAGGGCACAGTTTTCTTATGCACTGTTTGAGGCTTCGGAGGAGAATGTTGTCATGAGTACGGACCCCGGACTGAATGAATTTATTGTGGAAGTCCTTCGACAGAATGAGGACAGGTTTTATCAGGGCTCAAGGTTTGTCAAGCAGGAGGGAAAACGATATGCTGTTTTTACGCGGATCAATACCAGAACATTATATCTGGTGACGATTGCGGATGATCGTACATTGTACTATGGGATTATGAAATATGGTGTTATCATATTGTTTATTTTCCTGTTTTTGGTTGCGGCGGGCCTTTATACCGTGATCTACCGGAAGAATATTGCGGTGCCGCTGGCGGAGTTGAGCAGTCATATGAAATTCTTAAAGTCTGACAGCGGCGCACCGGAGCAGGTCTCTCTGGAAGCCCGTGGTGAAGTGCGGGAACTGGTGGATTCTTTTAATGAGATGTCCAAGCGGTTGGATTATCTTTATGAAACCAACTATAAGAATGAATTAAAATTGCGGGATGCCAATCTGCTGATCCTGCAAAGCGAAATGAATCCTCATTTTTTGTATAATACGCTGGACTCCATACGCTGGATGATCGAGATGGGACAGAATGGTGAGGCATCAAGGATGGTACAGCAGTTGTCGGAAATGTTCAGATTGTCACTGTATCTTTCGGAGAGTAGTGTGATCACGCTGGGTAAGGAACTGGAATATACAGAAAAATATATTTTTATCGAAAAGATTCGTTTTCGGGGCAGGGTACATTTTCAGTTGAATGTGCAGGAAGAGATAGAGAACCTGAGAGTGGTCAAGTTTATTTTACAGCCGTTAATTGAAAATGCGCTGGTGCATGGGATTTCAAAGAAGAACGGATATGGGAATGTTATTCTGTCGGTGTACGTATCGGGAGAGGAACTGGTTTATGATATTCGGGATGACGGATGCGGCGCCGATCCGATCAGGATTGAACAGATCTTAAACCAGTCGCTTGTGAAGAAGAACAGTCTGGAAGGGTTTGCGCTGGAGAATATCCAGTCAAGGATCAAATTGCGGCATGGAGAGCGATACGGGATTACATTTCGGCCCCGGGAAGGCGGAGGAAGTATTTTTATCGTGCGTCAGCCGCTGATATATAAAGAGGATACGGTTTAACCATGGCAAAGAAGCTATGGAAAGGAGCAGAAGGATGTTGAAATTACTGATCGTGGATGATGAATATATCGTCAGGCAGGGTATGCGGAAAATACTGCCTTGGGAGGAAATGGAAGTTGCCCTGGTGGGGGAAGCCGAGAATATTGAGGATGCTCTGGAGACGGCTAGGCGGGTTTATCCCGATATTGTTATCTGCGATATCTGTCTTCCGGGCGGAGAAGGCTTTGTGTTGATCGATGAGATGCGCAGGATCGTTCCCTGGGTGCAGTTTATTATGATCACAGCTCATGCCGATAAGGAATATATGTTGCGGGCAATTTATAAAGAAGTATGTGATTATCTGTTTAAACCGGCTAAGGTCGAGGATATCAAGGCGGCTGTTGCAAGAGCGCACAGGAAGGTGACGGAGTATCAGGAGAAAGCTCAAAAAGCGCAGGGATATCAGAATTTTATCATGGAGAACCTGGATATTCTGAGGGAAAATTTCATAGTCAGCCTTTTACACGGCGATATAAAGGAGGATAAGGCGCTGGAGGATGGAAAGGCACTGAAACTGTATCTGGACGGTCCGGCGTACAGAATGCTGCTTCTGAGTGTGGAGGAGTCAGCTTTTTACCGGGTTATGCAGCAATTGTCGGCAAGCTTCATAGAATGGCATCCGGCGGCGGCCCGTTTGGCAGGATCAAATGGAAATATTGCAGTATTGCTCAACTGCGGATTGGAGGAGGACGAAGAACTGATCCGTCGGCATCTGGCGGGAGCGGAAGCAGAGCAGATGTGGCTCTCAAAGAAGGTGGATACATTGACGGCGCTGGCGGATGCATACAGCCAGATCAGGGCAGAGTGGGCAGAGAAGGACAAGGCGGAACAGCAGACGTTCTGGCGGGAAGATCCGGAATTGCAGGAGATCAAAGAGACGCTTTATGAGGCGGTGAAATATCATGATTCTGCAGAGGAAATCCGAAAGCTGTTTGAACAGTATTTCGATAAAGCGACGGAAAAGAAAATTCCGGAGAAACTCACAGCGGCACAGGGATGGGATATTTTGGAGACCGTAAGGGTGCTGACAGGGGTGTCTAAAGACGGGTTTATCAAGACGGAGGATTCGTTGGCAGTTCGGAGTGAATTTGCACGATTGTGCAGGCAGATCGAGGACACCAGACAATATGCACTGGATGATGTATCAGGAAGGGCATTGTACTATATCAAAAAACGCTATATGGAGGATCTGTCTCTGGAGCAGATCGGGGCAGAATTGTTTATGTCCTCTTCTTATCTGAGCAGGATTATAAAGGAGCGGACGGAGCACGGATTCGGATACTGGCTGAATTATTATCGGATCGAAGCTGCCAAGAGCAGATTACGGGATCTGTCTAAAAGTGTGGAGCAGGTTGCGGCGGAATGTGGTTATAATTCATATCGTATCTTTTCAGAAAATTTTCGGAAATATACCGGAAAAACGGCATCTGTCTGGCGCATGGAGGCAGAAGAACAGTGAGTGGGCAAAAAATCCTGTATGATGAGTTATACATTGTACAGGATTTTTTTTGCTTTTTTTGTAAAAAATAAGCATATTATGGAAAAGATGTATATAAAGAGGCGTGCGCGGGAGAAAATAAACAAAATAATGCACAAAAATAGCGTATTTTCACACGGCTGTTTTGTCGTATATAATGATAGTGCAGAGTAGGAAGAACAAGCGCGTTTGTAATTGATGGACAGGAAAAGAGGAGGAGCACTATGCAGAGAAAAAGTAAATGGCTGGCAGTTATGCTGGCGGCAATGGTAATTGGTGTAACGGCCTGTGGAGATTCCGGAAATGGACAGTCAGGCGGGACAGACGCAGCGGAGGGGGCAGGAACTGCATCTCCTGAGACGGGAATGGAAGCAACCTCAGAAGAAAGCAGTACACAGGATGCAGAAATGCATGAACCTGTGACGTTGACCATTGTACATGAGCACAGTGAGGAGGCGGCGGAGAGTATTCCCAGCAGTGCGGCATTTCGTTATTGTCTGGATAAGTATAAGAATGACCATCCATGGGTCACTCTGGAAGAAACGATAATTGCAAACTCAGATATTGGAGATAAGTATCTTGCTTTGATCGCGGCAGATGAACTTCCTGATATCACTTATGTGAAGTATACATGGTTGGAAAGTACAGCCGGTACAGGTATGCTTGTGGATCTGTCAGATTACGCGAATCCAGATGACTATTATGATGGATTGGCATCTACTACCTGGGATGGCAGGATTTACGGAATGCCAAATAAGTTTTCCATTTATAATCTTATCTGCTATAATACTGAACTTTGGGAAGAAGCCGGATATGATGAATTTCCATCTTCTTTTGAGGAAATGTTGTCAGCTGACGAGAAGTTTAATGAAATGGGAATTGATACGATTTCTTTAGGGAATACAGCAAAATGGTTTGCGGTATCCTATTTTACGGATGCGTTGGCTTATAATTATTGTGGAGAAGATTGGGTAAACAAGATTATTGCTGGAGACAGCAGTGTGGCATGGACAGATGAGGCATTTGTTAAAGTAATGCAGGATATGGAAAATCTGGCAGGATTGTTCAATGCAGATTTTAACATGACGGATGATATTTCAGCGGCAACCATGTATATGCAGGGGAAAGCAGCATCTCATGTAGTAGGAGGCTGGGGAATCGCAACGTTGCAGGGATTGAGCGAGGAATATCCAGAGGTTTGGGAAAAAACCAGAGTAGTTCTTGTACCTCCGGCAGGCGGTGCAGAGGGGACATTGATCAATGCCTGTGGTGCGGCGGTAGGTGTAAGTTCCAGACTGGAAGAACCAGGAAAGGAAGCTGAACTTCAGGCAGCGATTGAACTGTGCCAGTATATCAGCAGTCAGGATTATGCAACTTATTGTGCAGAGCATGGAACAACTACACCAGTGAAGACCGAGTATGACTGGACGGATTTGGGACAGCCCTTTGTAGATATGTCGGATATCATCAATGAGACACCTAATACGGGATTGAATTTTAACGATTATATCAATGATACAGTCAAGATGTCCATTCAGAATGAGACACAGAATGTTCTGGCAGGAGCCACTACACCGGAGGCAGCGGCGGCCAATATTCAGGCGGTTCAGGAACAGGTCTTCTCACAATAGACAGACGGAGACAGGAGCGCTGCGGGCACTCCTGTCTTCCTTAGAAGGAGGAAATTTACATGTATAGACAGAAAAGAAATCGTCTGCAGCCGGGGAAGTTTATGACGGCGGCCTATCTTTTGCCGAGTCTGCTGGTGTATCTTCTTGTTTTTATCCTTCCGGTCGTTCTTGTGATCGTAATGAGTTTTTTTAAGTTTTCCAGTATCAAGAGCTTTGCTTTTGTAGGCAGCGCTAACTACAGAACACTTTTGGCTGATAAAAATGTAATGCTGGCGTTGCGGAATAACATTTTTCTGGTTCTGGTGTGCCTGGTGGGGCAACTGGGAATTGCATTTGTACTGGCATGTCTATTGAACGCTAAACGGATGAAAGCCGGAGGAATCTGCCGGACAGTCATTTATTTTCCGGTTACGCTTTCGGCGGTAGTGATCGGGTATGTATGGCAGTTTATCTATGATTATAACTATGGGCTGATCACTTATTTTATGAATGCAACAGGACATGGAGATGCTGTTACACCTTTGCTGGCGCAGGTGGATCGCATCATGTTTTACGTCTGCATTCCGATGATATGGCAGTATGTAGGATTTCACCTTGTGATCATGATGAGCGCAATGACAGCAATTGATAAGGAAGTGCTGGAAGTGGCAGAAATAGACGGATGCAATGGGATACAGAAAGCCAGATATATCATAATGCCGCTGATTAAGCCAACTTTGATTGTTTGTGTGTTCCTGTGCATATCGGCCAATATGAAAGCCTTTGACCATATCATGACACTGACAAATGGCGGACCGGGGTATTCTTCTAATGTGCTTGCGCTGTATGCATACAATATTTCCTTTCAACAGTTTAATATGGGATATGGAAGTGCGGTATCTGTATTTATTCTGGTAGTGACGGCGATATTGTTTGTGATATCCAGACTACCGGAAATGATCAGTCAAAGGAGGGAAAGAAAGGGTGAAAAATAAGAGAACTTTAAAGTCTTATCTGGGAACGATTGTGATCAATCTGATACCTGCTCTATATGCGGTGACCTGCATATTTCCGGTGGTCTGGCTGTTCTATACCACATTTAAGACACAACCTGAATTTTCTATTGATGTTATGGCACTGCCGAAGTCTTTTACAAATTTTACAAATTATTCCTATGTACTGACGCAGATGCCGGTGGTGAAAGCCATGTTCAATACACTGCGGGTGACGGTGATCGTACTTTTTTGTGTAGTATTGTTTTCTTTTATAAACGGTTATTTCCTGGCGCGATTCAAATTTCGGGGAAGCCGGGTGCTTTCGGTATTGTACATGAGTAATCTGCTCGTGCCAATACATGCGATATTGGTTCCGGTTTACATAATATTTGTAAAGATAGGGCTTTCCAATCATTGGTATTCAACAATACTACCGTGTATCTGTATGGAATTGACAACCTCGATCTTTTTGGTGCGCAGTTATATGGATACGATTCCAAAGGAACTGGAAGAGGCTGCCAGTATCGACGGAAGCAGCTTTACGAGGACACTGATCACAATCGTGCTGCCGTTGGTGAAACCGGTGCTTGTTACTTGCGGTATTATCAGTTTCTTTCATGTATGGAATGAGTTTCCGTTTTCGCTGATCTTGTTCAGTAATGAAAAAGACTATACACTGCCGCTTATGTTGATGCGGTTTAAAGGGGAGTATTTTACGGATTATCCGAGAGTGATGACCTCGCTCTTTGTTTCAATTGTTCCTGCGCTCGTCATATATTCTCTGTTTTCAAAACAGATCATTAAGGGAATGCTGGCAGGCGCTGTCAAAGGATAGGAGGATTTCAGATGAAAAGAATGGACAGAAGATGGTCACAGTTTACAGCCGAGGACATACAGAAGATTGCAGATGCGACACCGGTGGAGAAGTATACATACACGTGGCTTTCCAGGGGAGATTATATGCCGCCGTTCTCAGAACGGTTGGCAGACAAAGAAATAACAATCCTGTTGGATGACGGTGAGCGGTATTTTTATCGGTTTGACGGAAAGAATGAGCTGAGCTGGAGCGGTCAGGACGGTGTAATGCATGAAGAGTATTATGAGGCTTTGGAGGCGCCGGGGGAAGAGGAAATCCTGATGGTACAGCATTATTGTCGGGCGTCTGCACCACCCAGGGCACATACGCTTGTTCTGGATCTTAAGACCGGTCTGGTGACAATGTGCATTGCTACGGTAGGCGTGCCGCAGTCTGCAAGAGAAGTGGGAAGGGTATTTCGGTTTGGCATCATGGACGGCGTGGAGGACTGCGGAGAGAGACACGGGTTTACAAATGAACTTGTAGGAAAAGCTGTTTTGTGGACTTATCATGAAAAGGAGCAGGTGAAGGTAAAGCATATCTATACCGCGCCGCTTTATTATACATATATCATGACCGGAGAGAACAACAGCAGCTGGGTGGCCTCCAACCCTGCAGATTATGTAAAGATTAATGACCATATGTATATTTTCTCTTTTGTGGAAGAGAGACAGGCAGGTACGCAGGGATTCTTCCTGATCAATATGGAACTGCTGCATGATGTAGGATCCTTTTTCGGAGTACAGGCCCATGGAATGGAATGCTGTACCTTTGGGGCAAAAGGAGAATTGTCATCTCCCTATGGGCTGGAATTATGTGAATAAAATAGAAAATCGGTGAAAGGCAGGATGACATGATGGAAAGAAAGGGAAGGTTGTTTGCAGTGGCTGATCGAGTGGCCGATTTGATTCTTCTTGGATTAGTCTGGTCAGTGACATCAGTTCCATTGCTGACACTGGGGACATCCTGTACGGCGCTGTATTATGCAGTGTCAAAGTCTGTACGGTTCGGAGAAGGGAAACCGTTGAAAGAGTATTTCCGTGCCTGGAAGGAAAATGCATTACAGGGATGTGTGGCTACCAGTATCTTTTTGACCGTGGCTGTGTTGCTTATGGTGGATGGATGGATTATGAGGGGAAAGGCAGTTTTTTGGATTATTTTATTTTTAATGCTTTTTCTGACAGTAACGGGTATCTATTTTTTTCCGGTTCTTTCCCGGTTTAGAGTGACGGTGAAACAGTGTTTTCAGGTATCCATGGTGATGGTAGTCAGTCATATATTCGGAACATGTCTGCTTCTTGTAACAATGTTTCTATGCGGTCTGGTATTTTTGATCTATCCGTTTCTGCTGCCGGCACTGGCAGCATCGTATGCCTTTTATACCACTTTTGTGCTGGAAAAGATATTTCGGACGTACACAGGGACACAGGAGTCTGGAAACGGTGAGTGGTATGTATGATTGATTCGTGGGCGGTTTGCTACGGTTCACGGCCTGACCGGCCGTGAGCTGTAACACATCCGGTCCGTGAAAAGCCATCTTTTGCAAAGGCACAGAGCCCGGTCGTAGATTCCGGGGAGGGGCAGGTCCTGGCAGGCCGCCGGCGGCCAAAAAAGAAATTGAAGTATCATCCGTTCAGTGGTATAATGAACGAAGAATATAGAACGATCCATTTCCTTCGGATCTCGATCAGAGATACAGAGATGGGTAGAATGATTCAGCGGGATTCCCGCAAGATTTCCTGGGGTGATCATGAAGAAACATAACAGCAGCGGCAGTGACAGGCGGTTGGGCCCTGCGTCTGTCTGCGCGGAAAAAAAGGGGTGGCAAGCGGATGAAGTATCTGGCAGGTGTATATTGGGAGCGCGGCAGTACGGCGAAGAGCAATCAGGATGCGGTCATATTGCTGCAGGTGTTGACTGCCCGCGGCAGAGTGATGATGGCAGCGGTCTGTGACGGCATGGGCGGGCTGGCGCAGGGAGAGGTGGCCAGCGCTTATGTGACAAGGCGGCTGCAGGAATGGTTTTACGAGTCATTGCTGCATGCCATACAAAAGAGAAAGCCGTACTGGGTGATACGAAGATCGCTTGACCGGCTGGTATATCATATGCAGGAGCAGCTGCAGCAATACGGCAGCAGGGAGAAACTCAGCCTGGGTACGACGATGACGCTGCTGGTTCTCTGGGAAAAGGTTTATCTGATCTGGCATCTGGGGGACAGCAGGATATACCGGATGAGCGGTACCGGCAGGCGTGGACGGGAGAGGGCAAAGACGGCGGAGGCTGTCTGTCTGACAAAGGATCATGCCAGGGGGAAGCATGTGCTGACAAAATGTGTCGGCAGCTTTGGGTACGAGCGTCCGGACTTTTGTATGGGGCGAATCGGGAACGGTCAGGCGCTGCTGCTGTGCAGCGACGGTTTCCGCCATTGTGTCACAAATCAGGAATTGTCGGAAGTCCTGCGGCCGGGGCAGCTCCGGGAGGAAGAGCAGATTACCCGCAGACTGCAGGAAATCGGGGAGGCGTGTATGAAACGCGGGGAAAAGGACAATATGTCGGCCGTTTATGTTCTGGCAAATGACAAATAGACCGGCGGATCATTATAAAGCGGTTTCCAGTGCGGAAGGAGGAAAGGGCATTCTATGACAGAGAAAAAATGTATCGGAAAATACATCATACTAAAGTGTATCGGGCAGGGCGGCGAGGGTAGCGTGTATCTGGCCCGGGATGAGGATCTGCACAGAGAGGTGGCGATCAAGCTGGTCGGGAGACAGGAAGAGGGGGCAAAGGAAGAGAACAGGATACTGAGGGAAGCGGATATGCTCAGGCAGCTTGGCCACCCGATGCTGCCGGTCATCTATGAACTGCTGTGGGAAGAGGCGTGGTATCTGGTGATGGAATATATACGGGGAGTCACGCTGCAGGAATACATTGGCAAAAACGGTTATGTGGGAGAAAAGCAGGCCAGGGCATGGGGATTACAGTTGTTAGATATCCTGTGTTATCTACACACAAGAAAACCGCCTGTTATTTATTGCGATCTAAAGCCGCATAATGTAATAGTCTGCCTGGACGGCAATCTGCGGCTGATCGACTTTGGGGCGGCGTACCGGCAGAAGTTTGGAGAGAAAACGGGGCGGATGGCGGTCACGCCCGGGTATGGTGCGCCGGAGCAGTTCGGAAGGAACGGAAAAGGGGTGCGGGCAGACGAACGGAGCGACATTTATGCTTTCGGCAGGGTGCTGTACTATATGGTTACTGGTTCGGATCCGGCACGACCGCCGTATACGTTGCTGCCGGTCAGGAATTATCAGCCGCTTTTGGGAGACGGAGTGGAGAGGGTGATCCGCAGATGTATTATGGAGGAGCCGTCAGAGCGGTATCAGATCGCGGAAGAGATCAGGAAAGATCTGAAAAAAGGTGATGACGGATGCAGGCGGGGCAGACGCAGGTCCTTTATACGGGCAGTGGAGAAGCGTGTGTGGCTTACGGAAAAATGCTGAGGGATGCTGAGATTGTGCAAATGGGGGCTTCTCAAAATCGGTCAATGGCTTTATCCTATAGTAGACCGAAGCGGTTAACGGAGGTGAGGCCATGAATGAAAGGTTTTTTTCCCTGCCAAAAGAGAAACAGAAGGCCATACTTAACGCCGGCTATCGTGTGTTCTCCCAGAATTCTTATAAGAACAGTCCCATGAGTGAGATCGCACAGGATGCCGGGATCAGTAAGTCCTTATTGTTTCATTATTTTTATAACAAAAAGGAGTTATATCTGTTTCTGTGGGACAACTGTGCCAGACTGACCATCGAATATCTGACCAGATACGACTGTTACAGTCATAAGGAACTGTTTGAGAGTATGGAGCGGGGCATAGCGGCGAAGCTGGAGATCGTCCGCATGTATCCGGATGTGGCAAATTTTGCGCTCAGGGCTTTCTATGAGAAGGATCCGGAGATCAATGCTGCCGTGCAGGAGAGTTATCACAGATATTTCAACTTGAAGGCTGATGAGGCGCGGATCAATTTTGACCCGGAACAGTTTATTCCGGGGCTTGACATCTCCATGATGTACCGGGAGATGTATTGGGCATCGGAAGGGTATCTCTGGGAGATGATGAAGCGCGGGGATGCGGATATCGAACAGATGCACAGGGATTTTGCAAAGCTGCTGGAATTCTGGAAGAGCATCTATCTGCGGAAGCAGTAAATCATGAAACGGAAAAGATAAATGAGCAAAACGGCATAGAAACGGAGAAAATTATGGAAGCAATCAAGACAGAGAATTTGACGAAACATTATGGAAAGGCCCGGGGCATCGAGCAGATCAGCCTGACAGTCGAAGAAGGAGAATTCTTCGGCTTTATCGGGCCCAACGGCGCCGGAAAGTCCACGACGATCCGAACATTGCTGGGACTGATCAGCCCTACGGGTGGACAGGCGGCCGTGCTGGGGTTCGATATTGTGAAGGAGAAAGAAAAGATTCTGGCCGGAACCGGTTATCTGCCTTCCGAGGCTATGTTCCATCCTGGTATGCGGGTACGGGAGGTTTTGAAGTTATCTGCCGATCTGCGCAAAAAGGACTGCCGGAAGGCTGCGGTCAGTCTCTGTGAACGGCTGCAGCTGGATACGTCGCGGAAGGTGGATGAGCTTTCCTTCGGCAACCGGAAGAAGGTGGCGATTGTCTGTGCCCTGCAGCATGATCCGAGGCTGCTGGTCTTGGACGAGCCGACCAGCGGCCTTGATCCGCTGATGCAGAAAGCATTTTTCGAGATCCTGCGGGAGCGGCATGAGAAAGGGACGACGGTGTTCCTGTCCAGCCATATCTTATCCGAGATACAGCATAATTGCAGCCGTGCAGCCATTATCCGGGAGGGAAGGATCCTTGTATGCGACAGTGTGGAGGCGCTTTCTCAGAGCAATGCCAGACGGGTGACGGTTCACGGCAGTGTGGAGCTTGAGGGCTTACCGGGTGTACGTGACAGGAAGGAGTCAGAAGGGGTAATCAGTTTTCTCTACAGCGGTGATATGAAAGCGCTGCTGCGGATGCTGGCGGCAGGAGACGTCTCGGATCTGTCCGTATCGGAGCCGGATCTTGAAGAGATTTTTATGCATTATTATGAGAAGTAAAGTTATCGGAGCCGAATCAAATTACGGCTCAAAGGAAAGGAATGGTAAAATATTATGACACTGATAAAACATGAACTGCGGCAGGGCAGGCTCTCTTTGACGATCTGGACGGCGGCTGTCGGCGCCCTTCTGGTAATCTGCATTTTTCTTTTTCCGGAGATGAAAGGGCAGATGGAAGGAGTCAATGATGTGTTCGCTTCGATGGGATCGTTTACGGAAGCATTCGGCATGGACAGACTGAATTTCGGAACGCTGATCGGATTCTATGCGGTTGAGTGCGGCAATGTGCTGGGACTGGGCGGGGCATTCTTTGCATCGCTGTGCGCGGCGGGGATGCTCAGCAAGGAGGAGAAGGACCGGACGGCGGAATTTCTGCTGACCCATCCCGTCAGCCGCAGACGGATCGTGACAGGAAAGTTGGTGGCAGTCTTCGTACAGATTGTTGTCATGAATGTGATCGTCTATGTGATTTCCGTTGGTTCCATTGCGATGGTGGGGGAGGAGATTCCCTGGAAAGAACTGAATTTGTTTCATCTGGCCTATTTCCTGCTGCAGTCAGAGCTGGCGGGAATCTGCTTCGGCATCTCCGCCTTTATGAGAAAAGGCAGCGCGGGCGCAGGACTGGGGATCGCGGCGATGATGTATTTCCTCAATCTGGTAGCCAACATTACGGAGTCGGCGGAATTTTTGAAATATATCACACCCTTTGGCTATTGTGAGGGAGCGGATATCGTGGCGGACGGATGCCTGGACGGCGGTTTGGTAGTTGTGGGACTGGTATTTGGGGCAATTGGCATTGCTGTGGCTTACCAGCAGTATTGCAGGAAGGATATTACCGTCTGAAGGTTTTAACGTCCGTCGTAAATTCACTGCCACATACCGTCGTATCATAGATTTAAAAAAAGTTGCTGGTCAGCCGCCTTATAAAAGAACAGTTTCCACAATGGGCGAATCTGCAAATTGAACCGGTGGAACACAGCGGCCACGATAACAGAACTTTTCACCTGGGAGAGGAAATGACTGTGCGCCTGCCAAGTGGAGAAGAATATGTTCCACAGGTTGAAAAAGAGATGAAATGGCTTCCTGTGTTAGCCGGGAGGCTGTCTTTGCCGATTTCCTCTCCTGTTGCACAGGGAAAGGCTGACGGGCTTTATCCGTTTCCGTGGTCGGTCAATAAATATATTCCGGGCGAAACGTTACATAAAAATAATATTCTCGACATTAACCAATTTGCCGCTGCACTGGCGGATTTTCTAAAAGAGCTGCAAAGTATTGATACGAAAGGCGCACCGCTGGCAGGCGAGCATAATTTTTTCAGAGGTGCTTGTAGTGGTCAAGCTTTTTTGTAACACTTGTGGCTAAAAAAATATTTCCTTTATAATTAGGGTTGTGGCAGCTTCCGCCACCCTTGACAGATACCCAAAGGGATGCTGACAAATGGATACCGATGGCGACGAACTCAGAAACAGGCTTTTACCTTGCGGCCGCCATCGGATTTGGAAGTGTACCATCCCTTTGGGCATCCGTCAAGGGCAGGCCCCTGCGGGGTGGCTGCGTTCCCTGCTCCGGCTCGGAATCTTGAAACAAGCCGTTGTCATGCACATCGCGCTTCGAAAGGTGTCCTGTATCCGTTGTAGGAATGGGGGCGCAGATGGTTGTAAGTGACGTAAGCGAATTCCTCCACTGTGCGGTACAGTTCTTCTTCCGTCCGGAACCCATGCAGGTTGGTGCATTCATTCTTCAGGGTGTTGAAGTATCTCTCCATCGGCGCATTGTCGTATGGGTATCCGGCTTTGCTCATGCTCTGAGTCACGTGGACAGATTCGCAGAACTCTATAAAAGCCTTCGATGTATACTGGCTCCCCTGGTCGCTGTGCAGGATCAGGCCATCCTTTGCCGGATGCTGGTAATCCAGCGCCTTGCGCAGGGTGCGGACAGCCAGGTCGCTGGTGATGTGCCGATCCGTTATGCTGGACACCACGCTCCGGTCATAAAGGTCTATGATAGTACAGTTATATCGGACATCTCCATTCTTCAGGAACAGATATGTGAAATCCGTACACCATTTCTGGTTCGGCCTGTCCGCATGGAAGTCCTGTTTCAGCCTGTTCCCGAACACCTTATGGGGCCGCCCGGGCTTTGTCCCCGGCTTTTTAGGACGGACAATGGAATGCAGCCCCATCTCGATGTTCATATATTTATGGATAGTCGTCTGGCTGTAGCGGTAGCCTTTACGCTCCAGATAGGCCGTCATGCTGCGGTAGCCGTCCACTCCGCTGTGGCTGTGGTAAATTTCGTCAATCTGCTTCTTGACTTCTGCTTTTTGGGCATAATACCCCGCCTTCCGGTGTTTCCGGTAGTTATAGTAGGCATTCGGGCAGATCCTCAGCCGCCTCAGTAACCAGCGAATGCCGAATTCTTCATAATGTTGGTCGATGAACCGGTAAGCCTCTAACCGATCTCCTTCGCAAAGAATGCCGCCGCTTTTTTAAGAATGCAATCTCCTTCCGTAATTCTTCATTTTCCCGTTTTAATCTGAGGTTCTCCTTCATGGAGTCATAATCTTCTTTGGCTTGAGGGTCTGTCTGGCATTCTTTGCTGAATTCGCTGCACCACTTGGAGATACTGGCTTTGGATACGCCATACTCAGCGGTGATGCTTTTGTAGGTTCGTCCTTCCTCCTCATGGAGTCGGATGATCTTCTTTTTAAATTCGGGAGTGTAGTTTTGTGACATAATGAGTACCTCTTTTCTTGTAATTTTGATTATATCTCATTAGCCACTCCCGTTACAACTTTAGTATAGCACTTCAGCTCACCTATCTGTTTATAACGAACAGGTAATGACTGCGCTGCAGAAATTGTCCGATATTTTGCCTACGTATAAAATCCGGAGGATTTGGGAAAATGCAGTTTCGACAAAATGGGATAAACCGCCGGTGTGGCTGCATGGCGATATTGCTCCGGGAAATCTTCTGGTGGAAGACGGCAGACTTTGCGGAGTCATTGATTTTGGAATTATGGGGATTGGTGATCCGGCCTGTGATTATGCAATGGCCTGGACTTTTTTTGACGGCCAAAGCAGAAAGTATTTTCTGCAGGGACTTGATGAAGGAACTGTTGACAGAGCGCGTGGATGGGCTTTATGGAAAGCGTTGATTACGTACCATTCATCTCAGGCGTCTGTGGCGGAGAATGCGAAATACACGATCAATGAGATTATAAGCGAAAACAAAGAGAGTTTGCAGAAGAAAAGCCGGTTAGAACTGAGATAATAGTTTGTAAACTGTAAAATATTTGAAACATTTAGGTTGCCGAAACCGGAGAAATAGCGGATAATAGTCTGGAACGGAGGCGCACATGTTTCAGATCATTTCGGAAAATTTTTTTGTACCGCTGGCATCGCCGAACAAAGCAGTCTATTGGGAATGCCTTGTAAAGCTGTTTACGGTCATGAACCATCAGCTTTCTTTTGGTGTGGAAAGAGATATTCTGGTGCAGGAGCTGCAGTATTATTTTGAACAGGAGCAGGCGGCTTCCATGGAGGAAGAGGGCTTCGACGGCAAAGGCAGCCGGGATAAGGCCAACTGGATGCTGCGGCGGCTGGAATACTATGACTGGATCGAGATCGAGACGGACAAGAGCTATGTCCAGCGGGCCAGTTTTAAGGAATATGCGGTCAAGATCATCAGAACCCTTCTGGAGATCGAGGAAGGGAAGCAGATCGAATATCAGGGGTATATCTATACCATCTACAGCCTGGTGCGCAGCAGCACGGACAATCCGGGGATCGTGCTGCTGTCCATTCTGGAAAACACCGACATGCTGATCACAGGGTTGAAAAACCTGAATTCCGGGATAAAACATTATATAGACGAGCTGACGAAATACAAAACGCCGGCAGAGATCATGAACGTGCTGTTCAATGATTATATTGAAAACATCGTGGACAAGGCATACCATCGGCTCCTGACTTCCGACAATGTGTCCAAATTCCGTCCGGAGATCGTGGAACGGCTGGAGGCGAAAAGCCGAAGCCGCTCCTACATCGAGAAGGCCAGCGCGGAGCTTGCCGGCATCCGTGAGATTACGCTGCAGCAGGCGGAGGAGCTGGTCTATCAGTATATTCACGAGATCATAGACGCTTTTCAGAATATGGATGAGATTCTGGCGGAGATCAACCGGAAGAATACGCAGTACCAGAAAGCGGCCATCAACCGGGCGAAATTCTATCTGATCGGCGGCGAGGATGTGAGAGGCCAGCTTAAGGAGATATTATCTGCGGTCAATGAGAAGATCAATGCGGAGGGCATGGAACTTGGCGGCATCTACAGGATCACTTTTCTGGACGAGCTGGTAAAGATCTACAGCGCCGGGGTGCTGGACGAGAGGTCACTGTTCGTTCCTCTGGAAGGGAAAAAGGAATTTAAGCCGGTGGCGCTTCTTAACGAGCTGCCGGATGAAGCGCTCAGACAGGCCAAGCTGAAGAAGATGATGGAGAAGATGGAGCGGGTGTTGAATCCCCAGAAGATCGACCGTTATGTGCTTGACTGTCTGCAGGGCAGGGAACGGATGCTGGCCTCCGAGCTGCCGCTTGCAACCACGGAGGATTTCGTATATTTGATCTATATCCGGCTGTACGGGCAGCGCAGGACGATGCGGTATGCGATAGAAGCGGCGGAGGATATTACGGTCAATGGCTATCGGTTTCGGGATTATGTGATCCGCAGGAAAGAGAAGTAGAAGGAGTTTTACGAGGATGGATTTTTTAGAGGGAATGCTGCAGAGGGATAAGGACGAATTTACGCGGATCTGTAACCGGCTGCTCAGCAACTGCTTTATCTGCAGGCGCAATGAGACGGCGAGAGGAGATTACTATTTTATCACCAGATATAAGGAGAAGTTTACGCAGTATCTGGCGGTGACCGGTTACCGGCTGGAGATCAATGAGGAATACGGCGTGGTGCAGCTGACCAATCCGCTGAATTATAACCGTTACAATATGAAGCTTTTTGAATCCGTGATTCTGCTGATCCTGCGGATCTTATATGACGAGAAGAAGCGGGAGCTGTCCGCCAGCGATGAGGTGATTGTCAATATGGGCGACATCCATGAGAAGTTCCTGAGTCTCAAGATCCGGGATAAGATGATGGACAAGACCACGCTGCGCAATGCGGTCAGTACCATGCGGCGTTTTCAGCTGGTGGAGGTTCTGGACCGGGAGCTTTCCAATGAGGATTCCCGTCTGATCATCTACGATTCCATCCTGATGGCAGTGCGGGTGGAGGATATCAAGCTGGCTTATGAAAAGCTGGAAAATTATCGAAAGGGCGGAAAGTCGAATGAAGAAACTGACGAGAGTGAAACTGATCAACTGGCATAGGTTTACCAACGTGCAGATCGATCTTGAGAATTCCGTCCTGATCTCCGGTGAGAACGGTGCGGGCAAATCCACACTGCTCGATGCCATCCAGTTTGTGGTGACCTGCTCCACCAACTATTTCAATAAGGCGGCCCACGAGAACGGCAAGCGGAAGCTGACCGGCTATATCCGCTGCAAGACCGGGCGCGAGAACCGGCCCTATGAGCGGACCGGAGAGATCAGCGCCCATGTGGCGCTGGAATTCTATGAGGAGAAGCGGCAGAAATATTTTATCGTGGGTGCGGTGGTGGACTCCGCGTCGGAAGGACAGGAGAAGACGGTGCGCTATCTGATGGACGGGGAGTGGCTGGAGGACGGACTTTTTTTTCAGGGAAAAGTGCCCAGATCCATCGCCCAGTTCCGGGCCGGTAACGGGAAGAAGATCAAGACCTGGTGTACCACGGAGAAGGATGCGAAGCAGATGATCAAGAACCGCTTCGGCCGTCTGGAAGATAAATTCTTTAAGCTGATCCCCAAGGCCATGGCTTTTCGGCCCATTGATGATATCAAGGATTTCGTCTACTCGTATGTGCTGGACGAGAAGGAAGTGAATATCGACATTCTGCGGGAGAATGTGCGCACGTATCAGGATCTGCAGCGCACGCTGGATAAGATCAAGCAGCGGATGGGGAGGCTGGAAAAGATTGAGGGATTCTACAGGCAGGTGGAAGACGGCACGCGGAAAGACCGGATGTACGAGTATTTTCTGGACCGGATAGAAGCGGACATTCTGGAGGAGGAGATCAGGCAGCTGGAGAGCGCCATCGTGCACGATACCTACAGGCTGGAGCGGTGGAATCAGGAGATTATGGAAGCCCAGAAGGAGAAGGAAGAGAGACAGGCCATCCGGGACAACCTCTATGCGGAGCTGGCCAGTGACAAGGATTTTATCGCCAGAGACGAGCAGCAGAAGAAACTGCTGCTTTTGGAGGAGCGTGAAAGGCAGCTGTCCGGGGAGCGGCAGCAGCTGTTTACAAGTGTGAATATAGCGAAAGCCGAAGTCAACCGGCTGTTGCAGGTGCCGGACGCAGACGACTGCATCCGGTCATACGGCGAACAGCTGGGGCAGCTGGAGAAGACGGTGCGGATCGATGACTTCAAGGATACCCTGCAGAAGGTTATCGCCTACAAGAATCATATGAGCGACCGGGTCTATAAGAGGCGTGCGGAACTGGATATGAACCTGCGGGAGCTTTCCGGGCAGAAGAAAGAATGGGACTTGAAGATCGAGAACCTGATGAAGAAGAAGCTTTCCTATCCGGAGGAAGTCACCCGGGTAATGAATGCCATTAGAGAGGAATTCGTCCGCATCGGCAGGACGCCGGAACCGCGGATTCTGTGCGAGATGTTGGAGATCACGGACGATTCCTGGCGCAATGCGGTGGAGGGGTATCTGAATACGCAGCGTTTCTATATTCTGGTGGAGCCGGATAATTTCGATATCGCCCTCGGCACTTATGACAGACTGCGCAGGGAGAAGAAGACTTACGGCGTGGGGTTGATCAATACGCAGAACCTGGAGGGGTACGATACCGCGCCGGAAGGATCTCTGGCCACGGTGGTCACGTCCGGCAACAAGTACGCCAGACGTTACATCAATATGGTGCTGGGCAAGGTGACCATGTGCGATCATTACAGCCATTTGAAGAAATACAAGACGGCCATCACCAGAGAGTGCATGCGCTATCAGAACCATGTAGCAAGCGCCATCAAGCCTGCCATCTTCGAGACGCCCTATATCGGCAAAAACGCCATCCGGGTACAGTTGGAGCAGGCAAAGCATAAGAGCAAAGAGCTGGAAAATCAGATCAAAGAGAAACAGAATGTGCTGCAGAAGCTGGAAGAACTGCAAAAACCCCTTTCCACGGAGACGGATACCGATATCAAATACCGCGTGGATGTGCTTGTGGAACTCAGGAACACGGCGCAGGAGATCAAGAACTGCCGGGCCAACATCGCCACGCTGGAGAAAAATTCCAATATGATCCTCAAGCAGATCCAGCTGTCGGAGTTGGAGAAGATCATCCGGGAGAAGGAGGAGCAGATCGCCAGAGACAACCGGCGGGTGGGACAGACAGAGCAGAACATCGAGAATACAAGAGGAAGGCTGGCCGACCGGCAGACCTCCCTGGTGGGGCAGAAGGCGCGCTGTGCGGAGTTTGCCGCCGGACAGGAAGAAGATATCGTGCTCTGGGATCACGATTACGAGAAGCAGTTAAAGGACAAAAGCCACGAACAGTTCAAGGAGAACTTTGCCCGCAGAAGGAAGGCCAACCAGACCACCATAGCCAAATGTACGGAATCCATGACAAATGCCATGGTGGAATACAAGACTGCCCACGACTTCGGCGCGGCGGCCACGCTGGAAGGATATCCGGATTTCGAGGCGGAATATAGCAAGCTGAAAAGTTCCGAACTGCTCAGCTATGAAGAGAAGGTGGAGAGCGCAAGGCAGTCCGCCGAGGAGGAGTTCCGGGAGCAGTTCCTGGCCAAGCTGCAGGAGAATATGAAGAACGCCCAGACGGAATTCAAGGAGCTGAACAGGGCGCTTCGGGATATCCGTTTCAGCAACGAGAAGTATGAATTCCTGTTTATGCCCAGCAAACGTTACCGTCATTATTATGAGATGATCATGGATGACTTTAACGCCGTGCAGGGAGAGTCCATTTTCAGCGGTCTTTTCCACGAGAATCATAAAGAGGTGATCGACGAGCTGTTTGAGCGGCTGGCGCTTGATCATGAGAACAGCGCGAAGGCACTGGACGAGTTTACGGACTACAGGACCTATATGGATTATGATATCCGCATCCTGCACAGCGACGACAGTTATTCGCTGTATTCCAAGGTGTGTGAGGAAAAGAGCGGCGGGGAGACCCAGACGCCCTTCTATGTGACCGTGGCCGCCTCCTTTGTGCAGTTGTACCGCAACGGTATCGGCGGCGAGGCCGTGGGGCTGGTGATGTTCGACGAGGCTTTTAACAACATGGATGACGAGCGGATCGGTGGGGTGCTGGAGTTCCTGCGCAGGCTGCCGCTGCAGATCCTGATCGCGGCGCCGCCGGACAAGATCCAGTATATCAGCCCCTTTGTGGAGGAAACGCTTTTGGTGATGACGGATGAAAAGGTGAGCTTCGCGGAGAGGTATTACAATGGTGCAGTATGATAAGATGATCCTGAACAGGCTGCTGGACACTTATGAGTCCAGCCTGCTTTCCACAGGAGAGAACAGAAGGAATATCCATATCGAGTTCCGTTTTACGAAAAAGGCGCTGCCGGCTTACTTCGACGAAAGCTCTTCGGAATATGAGCGGATCCACTTTTTCATGGAAAGTCTGGAGGAAAAGCAGCTGATACGGATCTGCTGGCAGGGAGGGCGCAAAGGGCATATCATCGCCAGGGTACAGCTGCGGACGGAAAATCTGGAGACGGCCTATGCTTTTGTGCGCCGGGTGCCGAAGCAGGATCTGGCGGCGATCCACAGACAGCTGCTGAAAGAGTGCCTTGCGAAGGAGCCGACGCCGGTCTGCCGTGCTTTTGCGGCCCATGTGCTGGAACGTCTGGCGGAACATAAATCCGTGAAGGAATTCGTGCAGCTGGAGGATATCGCGTTTACCAGGCGGCTGCTTGCCGTGATAGAGGCCATCGAGAAGAATGAAGAGCCGCTGTACCTGCGGGAATTTTCGATTCGGCATTTCCAGGATTCCAAGGCCTTCGAGAAGATGGAAGGCAGGATCGCCCATATTTTCAGGCGGTTTCAGCCAGGATGCGAGGAGGCGGCAGTAGAGGAGATCCTGGCGGAATACGGCATCTACCATACGCCGGACTATGTTTATCTGAAAGGGAATGCGACGCTCTTAGTGGGAGCGGAGAAGATAGATCTGTCGGTGCTAAAGCAGGGACTTGGCATCTCCGGGGAGGATATCGGCAGGATACGGTTTGCGGGTACGGCGGCGGTGAAGCAGGTGATCACCATCGAGAATCTGACCACCTTTTTCCGCTGGCAGGAGGAAGACAGCCTGCTTGTATATCTGGGCGGTTATCACAACAGCGTCCGCCGCGCCCTGCTTATGGAACTCCATGCGGCCTGCCCGCAGGCGGCGTATCATCATTTCGGAGATATTGACGCCGGCGGGTTCGAGATCTACCGTGACCTGCGGGAGAAGACGGGCATTCCCTTCCGGATGTACCGGATGGATCTGGAGACGCTGCAGGCCTATGAACAGTACGGCAGGCCGCTGACGGAGAACGACAGGATACGGCTGCAAAAGATGCGCGGCAGGGAAGAACTGCGTGAGGTGATCGACTATATGCTGGCG
>Ga0137308_101136_pt1 | contig 30024 bp, 29 predicted proteins | sample Inofrocosms_June_FD_97181 | JGI IMG/M metagenome (GOLD analysis project Ga0137308, IMG submission 97181) | Mouse cecal microbial communities from Vienna, Austria - N-Acetylneuraminic and N-Acetylglucosamine D2O microcosms_June | ecosystem: Host-associated > Mammals > Digestive system > Large...
CTGAAATTTCGGTGCCCGGGCAGTCACAGAACACTGCACTGGGCGTACTTTTTAGGTGAAATTCCCACGGCTTTGGTAAAGGCCTTGAAGAAGTTGCTGTAGTCAGTAAATCCGCTTTTCTCATAGGCCTCCGTCACGCTGCGGCCCTCGCTTAAAAGGGATTTGGCAATGCTGATGCGTCTTGCGCAGATGTATTTGTTTATGGTGGTTCCCGTGGCCGCTTTAAAAATCCGGCAGATGTAGGATTCGCTCAGAAAAAATTCGCCGGACAGCTGTTCGATGGTGATGGGGAAATTGATGTTCTGGTTGATATAGGAAAGAATGTCATCCACCTGCTGGCTGTATACGCAGCCGCAGGAGGCGTGCGATCCGTTTGTTTGCAGGGTATTGTTGATCAGGATCATCATCTCCATAAAGGCGGCCTTTTCAATCACGTCATGTCCGTATCCCTCGGCCCCGGTGATCTTATTAATATAGTATAAAAAGCGGGACTGCTGTTCCCGGCTTAAGGAAATTTTGTGGCAGAAATCCCTGGGACGGCCCGAAAAGCAGGCGTCCAGGTTGGTTTCGGCTGTGGAGAGCTTCTTCGTGTAATCCGGATGGATGGAGAGAACGATCCTCTCGTGCACCATTTTATCCACCTGGGTGAGCTTATGGCTTTCGTACTGGTTGATGACAAAGAGAGTTCCCGGTTCGATCCCGTAAAATTTATTGTCGATCAGGAATTGTTTCCCGCCCGAGATGGAATAGTAGATCTCATAGCAGTCGTGGATGTGCATTTCCATGGCATTCTCATCCTTGTACAGGTGAGCGATGGAAAAAGTCTGGCTCTTAATGCAGGTTTCGATGGCCTGTTTGCAGGAATACAGCTCTTCCATGGACCTTCCCCTCCTTCGGCGTGTAAGCGGTTACATAAATACCCCTTTATTATAGGATAAGAGTACAAGATTTGCAAGGTTTATATTCCTTTTTGAAATGACATAGATAATTTTATATAGTATACTGGATATATCAGCAGGAAAGGAAGGGTTACAATATGGAGTTGAGAACAGCGGCTTCACCGAGAGACGTGAAGCATTACACAACAGAGCGGCTCAGAGAAGAATTTCTGATTCAGAACCTGTTCGTGCCGGGAGAGATCAAGCTGGTGTACAGCCACATTGACAGGATTATCACGGGAGCGGCAGTGCCGGTTTCACCTCTTACTCTGACTGCGGGGGACGAGCTGCGGGCGGAATATTTCTTGCAGAGAAGGGAAATGGGAGTGATCAATATCGGCGGCGCCGGTATCATTACCATTGACGGCAGGAAATACGAGGTAGGCTTCAAGGAAGGTATGTACATCGGAATGGGGAGCAGGGACATTGTGTTCGACAGTGCGGACGCCGCATGTCCTGCAAAGTTTTATATCAACAGCGCACCGGCTCACAAACAATATCCCACGGTTCTGATCCGGCCCGAGGGGGAACCCGGCGAGGGCGTGGTGATTGTGAAGGAGGAAAACAAGGTGGAATGCGGATGCCTTGAGGACGCCAACCACAGGGTGATCTGCAAATACATTCTGCCCGGACAGGTGGAGAGCTGCCAGCTGGTCATGGGAATGACGAGGCTGGAGCCAGGCAGCGTGTGGAACACCATGCCCTGCCATACCCACGACAGGCGGATGGAAGTCTATCTCTATTTCGAGATGCCGCAGGATGCTTTCGTGATGCACTATATGGGAGAGCCGTCGGAGACCAGGCACATTGTCATGAGAAACGAGGAGGCGGTGATCTCGCCCAGCTGGTCCATCCATTCGGGATGCGGCTCGAGAGCCTACACCTTTATCTGGGGCATGGTGGGAGAAAACCAGGACTTTGACGACATGGATCACGTGGCAAATCAGGATTTAATGTAACCGGACATCCTTTCAGACAAAGAGCCTGAAACCAACAATAAAATAAAAAGGAGAAGGAGAGGAAAGACATGGGAGATTTTATTAACAAGTTTTCACTGGAGGGCAAGGTTGCGCTGGTGACGGGCGCTTCCTACGGAATTGGCTTTGCGATTGCAAGCGCATATGCGGATGCGGGTGCAACCATTGTCTTCAACGACATTAAGCAGGAGCTGGTGGATAAGGGAATCGCCGCTTACGAGGAGAAGGGCGTCAAAGCGCACGGCTATGTGTGCGACGTGACGGACGAGGAGCAGGTAAAGGCCATGGTGGCAAAGATCGAGGAAGAGGTCGGAGTGATCGACATCCTGGTAAACAATGCCGGTATCATCAAGAGAATCCCCATGCTGGAGATGACCGCCGAACAGTTCCGCCAGGTAATCGACGTTGACCTGAATGCGCCTTTTATCGTGGCAAAGGCGGTGATTCCGGGAATGATCAGGAAGGGGCACGGAAAGATCATCAATATCTGCTCAATGATGAGCGAGCTGGGACGCGAGACGGTTTCCGCTTATGCGGCGGCTAAGGGCGGCCTCAAGATGCTTACCAGAAATATTGCCTCCGAGTACGGCGAGTTCAATATTCAGTGTAACGGTATCGGACCCGGCTACATTGCGACGCCCCAGACGGCTCCTCTGCGCGAGATCCAGCCCGACGGAAGCAGGCATCCCTTCGACCAGTTTATCATTGCCAAGACCCCTGCGGCCCGCTGGGGAGAGACGAAGGATCTGCAGGGACCCGCAGTCTTTCTGGCGTCCGATGCCTCTGACTTTGTAAACGGACATGTCCTTTACGTGGACGGCGGTATTCTGGCATATATCGGGAAGCAGCCTCAGTAAAACAGGAAGATTTCACAGCCGCAGGGCCGGAAAACGGCTTTGCGGCGCAAAGTGTTATAGAACAGAAAGGGATCGTAAATGAAAATAGCGTTAATCAATGAGAACAGCCAGGCGGCTAAGAACGAGCTGATCTGTGCCACGTTGAAGAGCGTGGCGGAACCTATGGGACACGAGGTTTTTAACTATGGTATGTACGGTGCGGAGGATCCCAATTCCCTCACCTATGTGCAGAACGGAATTCTGGCCGCAGTGCTTTTGAATTCCGGGGCGGCGGATTATGTGATTACGGGCTGCGGAACCGGCGAGGGAGCCATGCTTGCCTGCAATTCCTTCCCAAGAGTGCTGTGCGGCCATATCACCTCCCCTCTGGACGCCTACCTGTTTTCCCAGGTAAACGACGGAAACTGCATCGCCCTTCCCTTTGCGGAAAATTTCGGATGGGGCGGGGAGCTGAACCTCCAGTACATCTTTGAAAAGCTGTTCTGTGCGCCGGGCGGCGGCGGATACCCCAAAGAGAGAGTGGAACCGGAGCAGAGAAACAAGAAAATTCTCGACCAGGTGAAGGAGGTCACCCACACGGATCTGGAAACCATCCTTAGGAACCTGGACAGGGATCTGGTAAAGGGAGCGCTTTCGGGAGAAAAGTTTAAGGAGTATTTCTTCGCAAACTGTAAGTGCGACAGGCTGGCACAGTGCGTAAAAGAGATTCTCGGCGAAGCTTAAGGGCAAAATCCAACAGAGTGTAAAGGAGAAAACTATGTATCCAGTATTAGAGCAAATCGGCAAAATAGGTATTGTCCCCGTGGTAAAGATCGACAGGGCGCAGGATGCCCTTCCCCTTGCCAGGGCGCTGTGCGCCGGCGGCCTTCCCTGTGCGGAGGTTACTTTCCGGACGGATGCGGCTGCTGAGGCGATCGGGATCATGACCAGGAACTTTCCCGACATGTGCGTGGGTGCGGGAACGGTTCTGAATGCGGCCCAGGTGGATGCCGCCGTGGAAGCGGGCGCAAAGTTTATCGTGAGCCCCGGCCTCAATCCCAACACGGTTAAATACTGTATCGAAAAAAACATACCCATCACGCCCGGCACATCAAGCCCCAGCGATATTGAGCAGGCCATCGAGCTCGGCCTTGAGGTTGTGAAGTTTTTCCCGGCGGAGCAGTCAGGCGGACTGGCCAAGATCAAGGCCATGGCGGCGCCCTATGTGAACATGAAATTTATGCCAACCGGCGGGGTAAACGCAAAGAATCTGACCTCCTATCTGGATTTTAACAAGATCATTGCCTGCGGCGGTTCCTGGATGGTTCCCGGGGATCTGATCAATGCGGGGGAATGGGACAAGATCGAACAGCTCACAAGGGAGGCGGTTCAGACCATGCTTGGATTTGAGCTGGCGCATGTGGGCGTCAATGCGCAGAGCGAGGAGGAAGCCGTAAAGGCGGCCAACCGTTTCGCTTTCCTTTTCGGGATGCCTGCCAAGGTGGGAGGAAGCTCCGTATTTGCTGGAACAGCGGTGGAAGTGATGAAGACCCCTTATCTTGGAAAGAACGGTCACATTGCCATCCGGACAAATTATATCAAGAGAGCCGTTAACTATATGTCCACGGTTCTCGGCGTCGAATTCAATGAGGAATCCGCAAAGAAGGATGCAAAGGGCGCGCTGAAGGCAATCTATCTGAAAGAGGAGATCGGCGGGTTTGCCGTGCATCTGGTACAGAAATAAAGTGTAGTAAATAAAACAGGAGAGAGAAAGGATTTGAAATATGGCAAAGATTATCACAATGGGGGAGATCATGCTCCGGTTATCCACACCCAATAACGAAAAGTTTATTCAGGCGGACGAATTTGACGTAAACTACGGCGGCGGCGAGGCAAACGTGGCGGTTTCCCTGGCAAATTACGGACATGATGCGGAATTTGTTACGGCGGTTCCGGACAATGAGATCGGCGAGTGCGCAGTTGCGGCTCTTCGTAAGTACAATGTGGCAACAAACCATATCGCAAAGTGCGGGGAAAGGCTTGGAATTTACTATCTTGAGTCCGGCTCGGCCATGCGCCCTTCCAAGGTGGTTTATGACAGGGCGCATTCTTCCATTGCCACGGCCACGGAAGCGGATTTTGACTTTGACGCAATTTTTGAGGGCGCCGACTGGTTCCATTTCACCGGAATTACCCCTGCGGTATCGGACAGTGCGGCCGAGCTCACCGAGAAGGCCCTGATTGCGGCCAAGAAGCACGGCGTGAAGGTTTCCGTTGACCTGAATTTCCGCAAGAAGCTGTGGTCCTCCGAGAAGGCCCAGAAGGTCATGACAAACCTGATGAAATATGTGGACGTATGCATCGGAAACGAGGAGGATGCGGAGCTGGTGCTTGGATTTAAGCCCGGCGAGACGGATGTGACAAGCGGCGAGCTTGAGCTGGCAGGCTATAAGTCCATCTTTGAGCAGATGGTGGAAAAATTTAACTTCGAGTACTGTGTGTCTTCCCTGCGGGTGAGCCATTCCGCCTCCGACAACGGCTGGTCCGCCTGCATTTATTCCAGGGATACCAGGGAGTTCTACCACTCTAAGGAATACAGCATTCATCCTATCGTTGACCGAGTGGGCGGCGGCGATTCCTTTGCCGGCGGCGTGATCTGCGGCATGGTGGACGGCAAGGATTTCAGGGCGGCTCTTGAATTCGGCGTTGCGGCTTCCGCTCTCAAACATACGATACCCGGGGATTTTAACCTGGTATCCAGGAAAGAGGTGGAAACCCTGGCGGGCGGCGATGCGTCAGGGCGCGTTCAGAGATAAGAGAGCGATTGAAACAGTTATGCGCCTCTTTGCGTATGAATAAGGCTGTTTTCACGGGTCAGGAATGCGCACTGGCTGCGCATTCCGTGAGAATATGATTCAGGTGAGAGAAAAGGCGGGTTTTGTCAAAAATCCTGCCTTTTTTTCGTGGGAGGAAGGTGGTATAATTCTTTATTATGGTGTTCATGCGTAAGCGTGCAGGATGGGAAAGGAGATTTGCAAAGTGAAGAAAAAGTTATTGATTGTACTGTTGACGTCCGTGATGGCGCTGTCCGCCTGCGGGCGGTCCCCAGGGGCTAGAATACTGGAAAACATAGCCTCCTCCGTTTCCGATGAGGTCAAGAGTGGCAAAACCAAGGCCTCACCGGAGGAAGAACCGGATGAATCCCAGGTGGCGGACGAGGCAGGCGGGGCACAGACGGCCCAGGAGCCGGTTCCGGAACAGGAGCCCGCGATGGAGCAGGAGGCCGGACAGGAGACGGGCAGCGGGGAATATGAACGGGGAACTGTCACTCAGGATGCCTGGGAGAGCGAATTCTGGAATCTGCGTTTTACGCCTCCCCAGGGACTTTCCATGCTGGGGGAAGAGGAACTTAACAGCATGATGGGTCTGGGAGAGGAGATGCTTTCCCAGAATTTCAGCGAAAAGCAGGTGGAATATGCGCAGATGATGAACGTGTATGAAATGATGAGCTCCAACCTTACCGGGGATGCCAATGTGGTGGTCACCACGGAAAAGCTTCTCGCAAGCGGCTTTTCCTCGGAGGATTATCTGCAGGCCATGAAAAAAACCGTCACATCCATCACAACGATTTCCTATACGGTGCTGGAAGAGGGGCAGACGTATCAGATCGGCGATGAAACATTTGGCGTCATGAAGGTCATGGGAGAGGGGAACGGAATGGTGATGTATCAGGACTATTATGCCCTTGTGAAGGGGAACCGCGCCCTTGCCATAGCGATTACTTACACGGATGATACGGCGCAGATGGCAGGCGAGATGATCGGAGGTTTTGAAACATATTAATCCGGAAAGTTTTCCGTTTCCTGTGTACCAGGCTCAAAATTCATATTTCGGGTATATTAAGATATTGAAGTCTCAAAGTTATGCATAGATATGCGGGCATATCATGTATAACCTTTTGACCCTGGCATCATATTAATAATATAAGACTGTGTATTCCAGAGGGAATACCGGAAAGAGGCGGAATATGAATCAGGCAATTATGTGGGCGGCTGCAGGAACAGGTTTCACCTTTCTGATGACGTCTTTGGGAGCCGGCATAGTATTCTTTTTTAAAAAGGAAATGGGTAAAAATGTTCAGAGAGCTTTTTTGGGATTTGCGGCGGGCGTGATGATTGCGGCGTCGGTATGGTCTCTTCTCATACCGGCCATCGACCAGACCGTGGAACAGGGAGGAATCGGATGGATACCGGCATCCGGCGGCTTCTTGCTTGGAGGTGCCTTTTTGATGCTTCTGGATGTGCTCATGCCCCATCTTCATCTCGGGGAGGAGGATGCGGAGGGAATGCCCTCGTCCTTTCGCAGGACCACCCTGCTGATTCTGGCAGTTACGCTGCACAACATACCGGAAGGAATGGCGGTAGGGCTTGCCTTTGCCATGGCTGCCCAGCATCCGCAGGATCCGTCCCTGTATGCGGCGGCGTTTGCCCTGGCTGCGGGGATCGGCATACAGAATTTTCCGGAGGGGGCGGCCATTTCCCTGCCGCTTCGGCAGGAGGGCATGAGCCGTCTGAGGGCTTTTGTGTATGGAAGCCTGTCGGGGATCGTGGAGCTGCTGGCGGGGGTGGGAATCACCCTGATCGCATCCCTGATCGAACCCTTCATGCCATGGTTTCTGGCCTTTGCGGCCGGCGCCATGATTTACGTGGTGGTGGAAGAGCTGATCCCGGAGGCCAGTCAGGGCGAACATTCCAATCTGGGAACCCTGGGAGTCATGTTTGGATTTTTGATCATGATGATCCTGGATGTGGCCCTGGGCTGAGAGAGTAAGGAAAGGGAGACCCTTTTGCCGGTTTCCCTCCTTCCCTCACAAAGGAAATTTTTAAATTTTTATTTTGTTTATAAAGGAAGTATAAATAATCAAAATAAAGAATAAACAATTCGAAATTCAGTTGACACGGGAGAAGAAGTCTGTTATGCTGAGTTCACGTCAAAAGAATTCTTATCAAATCATTATTGTTCTAAATTCTGATAACTTTCCAGACGTTCAGAAATAACCCAACAATCAAGGAAGAAGGAAGAGAGAAGAGGTGGTTCTTTGTAATGAGTGCCCATGAAAAGAGACAAAATGGGCTGGCTGTTTTTCTGCATATTTATACCATGGAAACCTATATCCGCGAAAAGCTCCTGTTCTTTCCTGGAGAGAGGAGGAAGCTTTATCTTCCCGCCGAACGGCTCGGAACGTCCGGGCCCATGGAGCTTATGCTGGAGAGGGAAGACGGGATCTGGAAGCTGGATGGCAGACGGGCGGCCGAAAGCAGTTTTTACAGTCTGAAGACCCAGACGGGGGAAGAGGCGGCTGTCGTTCTGTCCGGGGGCAAGGAGAGGCTCTGTCCCTGCAAAAGAGTGATACCCGGCAGCAGGAGCCAGATCAGTGTCGGAAGCGCCTACCGAAACGAGGTTTTTTATGAGTGCCTTTCCTTTAGCCGAAGCAGGCAGATTCTCATACGACACAGGGAGGAAGGGTATTTGCTGGAGACCTGCATACCGGAGCGGGAGAGAAAGATTAGCGGACTGTATGTCAATGGGAGGGCGGTCCGGGGAAGGGTTTTGCTGAATGAGGGCGACTGTGTGCAGCTCTGGGGGCTTTCGATGCTCTGCCTGGAGGAATTTCTGATCTGCAGCGCCTTTTACGGCACGCTGCGGACGGCGGAGGGAAAGGAGGACGTCTCATCTTTGGACAGGCCGCAGAAGGAAAACATTCCCTGCCCGCAGCTGACAAGGAGCGTGAGAGAGGAAGCCGAGCTTCATGCGGGTGAACTGGAGCTTGACATGCCGCAGAATATAAGACCTCAGTGGGAGGGGCCGCTTCTGCTCTCTCTCGGCCCGTCCATGACCATGGTGCTTCCGGCTCTTTTGATGGCGGCTCTCGGCGGCGCGCTGCTGGGGGAGAGAGGGGGCGGTTATTACAGGATCTCCATGGTCATGACGGCTTTTACAGCGCTGCTTGGGGTTTTCTGGGGAATGGTAAATCATGTGTACAAAAAGAAAGCCGGTGTCAGGGAAATCATAAGAAATAAGGAAATATACCGGGAATATCTGGCCAAGACGGGGCAATATCTCTCGCAGTGCCTTGCGGAAAACCAGGAGGCGCTTGGAAAAAAATATCCCTCCTGTCAAAGGATCCTGGAGGGAGCGGGAAGCGTGTTCTGGAACTGCAGCGCCTTTCAGAAGGACTATCTGTTTGTCAGGCTTGGGCTGGGCGAAAGGCCCTTTCCGATTCAGATCAAGCATTCCGGTAAGAACAGGGAACTGAATCAGGATTCGCTGGTGCAGGAGGCTTACCGGCTTGCGGATGCGTTTTTGACCATGCCTTCTGTCCCTGTGGGAATTGACCTGGAACAGGCCGGGAGCGTGGGTTTTGCGGGAGAGGGGATTTATTCCGTGCTTTTACAGGCCCTGGTTCAGCTTGCGGCCAGCCATAGCAGCCGGAGTATGCGGATCGCCTTCTTTTACGACAGGCAAAAGGAGGCCGACCGGGATTTTGCAGCCTGCCTGAAATGGCTGCCCCATATCTGGAGCAGGGGGAGGAGAGTGCGCTATCTTGCGGGGGACGAGAGGGAAGCGGGCGAAATCCTGCCGGAGCTCAAAAGAGAGCTTGCCGGACAGGAGGGGGAGAAGGAGAGGCCCTTCTATCTTCTGATCGCAGCAAGCCCGGAGCTTGCAGAGGGAGCGGGAACTGAGATTTTCGGATCCGGGGTAAAAGGAGGGAGCGGTATTTATTCCATTTTTGTGCACAGGGAGAGGGAGTATCTTCCGGGACAGTGCAGAGGCTTTGTGATACGGGAACAGGGCAGGGAAGAAATCGTGCTTTACGGGCAGGACGAGGTCAAAAGGCAGAGTCTTTCCCTGGAGGAATGCGGCTTTATGGAGGCGGAGGCCTATATGCGAAAAATGGCCGGGCTTTTCCCGAAGGGAGGGGAGCGGGAGGATGCCCTTGCGGATAAGGTTTCCTTTTTGGAGCTGTATTCCTGCAGGAGAGTACAGGAGCTGAACTGCTTCGGCAGATGGAGCCGCGGCCGGACCGGGGAGAGCATGCGGGTTCCTGTGGGAAAAGGCAGGGGAGGAAAGTTAATCTGCCTGGATATTCATGAGAAATTCCACGGGCCGCACGGTCTGATTGCTGGCACCACGGGATCGGGCAAGAGCGAGCTTCTCCAGACCTATCTGTTATCCCTTGCCGTTTCCTTCGGGCCGGAGGACGTGAACTTTTTTATTATCGACTATAAGGGCGGCTCGGTGGGAAACGCCCTGCGCGGGCTTCCCCACTGCGCCGGTGTGATCTCCAATCTCTCGGGCGGTCAGATCCGCAGAGCCCTGATTTCCATCAAAAGCGAAAACAGGAGACGGCAGCGACTGTTCGGGCACTTTGGCGTGAGTCACGTGGAGGATTATATGGAGCTTTACAGGCAGGGCGGCGCAGCGGAGCCGGTTCCCCATCTGCTCCTGGTGGTGGATGAATTTGCGGAGCTGAAAAAGGAGGAGCCGGAATTCATGCAGGAAATTATCAGCGTGGCCCAGGTGGGCCGCAGCCTAGGAGTCCATCTGATTCTCTCCACCCAGAAGCCGGCGGGAACCGTGGACGACAAAATCTGGAGCAATACCAGATTCCGGCTGTGCCTGCGGGTGGCGGAGAGGCAGGACAGCATGGATATGCTCCACAGGCCGCAGGCCGCCGCTCTGACCAAAGCGGGACAATGCTATATGCAGGTGGGAAATGATGAGGTCTGCGAGCTTTTTCAGGCAGGCTATGCAGGGGGCGGGTATGAGGATGCAGGGAAAAAGGAGGCTGCGTTTCTGGTTCTTGGCACAGGAAAGAGAATTGCCGGCAAGAAGGAGAGCGGAAAAAAGGGCCCCTCCGAGATGGAGGCGGTTATCGGTTATATCGCTGAGACTGCAAAGCAGACAGAGAGCGAAAGAGCGAGAACGCTGTGGATGCCGGAGCTCGCGCAGAGGCTTGTCCTTGGGGAAATCTGCATGGGAGACGCAAGAAAGGAGGAGGAAATACGACTGTGCCTGGGGCTGTGCGACGACCCGGAACAGCAGCGGCAGTATCCGCTCTTCTACCGTCCGCTGGAGGAGGGAAACCTTCTGATTGGAGGAGGGCCGTCAACGGGAAAGAGCACGCTTTTGCAGACAATGCTCTGGCAGATGTGCGGGGAGTATTCGCCCCGGCAGATACAGATTTTGCTTGCGGGGGCAGACAATGCCGGAGTGGGCTGTTTTGAAAACATGCCCCACTGTCTCGGTAGCATGAGACAAAGCAGGCAGGCACAATGCTTTTTTTATCATCTGGAGCGTCTGTTTGAGGAAAGAAAGGAAAGGCTCAGGGGAATCAATTTTCAGCAGTTCAGAAAGCATGCCGCAGAGGAGGCGGGCTATGTCTTTCTTGTGATCGACAATTACGGGAGCTTTCGGGAGACGACGCAGGATAAATATGAAGCTCTGATCGGGCGTCTTGCGGGGGAGGGGATCAATTACGGGATTTACCTGATCCTTACCGTGCAGGGAACGGGCTCCGGTGAAATTCCGGGAAAGCTCTTCGAAAAGATGAAGACGACCCTGTGTCTTGAGATGAGCGACCGTTTTCAGTATGGGGATATCCTGCGCCGCTATCAGATGACGGTGTGCCCCAGAGAAAATGTGAAGGGAAGGGGGCTTTGCAGAGATGGGGAACGCATCCTGGAATTTCAGTCGCCGGTGTTTGGCACGGGGGATGATTATCAGCGCATTGACCGGGTAAAAGAGCTGGCAGGGAAGAGGAGCGCTTCACTTGCAGGGGCAGGGATTCCAGCCAGGTTTCCCTCCCTCCCGGAAAAACCGCTGTATGCCGCCATGGCAGAGAAAGCCTTTGAGAAGACGGGAAAAAAAGAGGAGATCCCGATTGGCTATGTGGAGAGAAGCGGTTATATAAAGACCATCTCGTTCAGAAAGGGGAGTTTTTTCCTGATATCGGGCGCAGAACGGACGGGGAAGCGGAACCTGCTGTTATGTATGATCCGTGGATTATGGCAGCTTGGTATCCATGTGCTTGTCCTTGACCGAAAGCACGGCTTCCGGGAGCGGGTGCTTCTGGCGGCACAGCGGGCAAACCAGAAAGAAAGACTGCTTCTGTGTGAGGATGAGACGGCTTTTGCGGACTGGTACGAGCGGTGTATACAGACGCAGAAGGAGGGGGCAGGCGAGAGCAAATGGTGTCTGTGTCTGTGCGATCTTTCGGATTTTGCGGGAATGCTGTGTGCAAACAGGGAGAGGATGCAAAGGATCCGGGACAGCTTTGAGTGCAAGGCGCAGGAAGAAAGCCTGATGCCGGTGATCGCCCTGCAGCGTCCGGGAAGGGAGACGGAGCTTTTGGGGACGTTTGTCTTTGCGCTTTTTGCACAGGGACAGCAGGGCGTCCACCTGGGAGGAAACGCCGGGAATCAGCGAATCCTGTCTTTCGAGGATCTGGGTTTTGAAGAAATGAGCCGAGGGCTGGAGAAGGGAGGTGGCTATTTGAAAATGGGAGATGCAGAGAGGACAGAGAGGATACGGATACCGCTTTATGATGATATTGGTTGATATTCAGGTTCCGGAAATAGACGGAATCTACGATTTTGAGCTGGACGAGGATATGGCCGCGGGAGAGGCTGCCAGGGCGGCGGCGGAACTGACAGCGCTTTGGGAAGGGATTTTTGCGGGAGAGAGCATGTCTTTGTATGCACGGGAGCGGGGAATCGTGCTAAAGGACGAGCTCACGCTGAGGCAGCAGGGGATTGGAAACGGAGATAGGCTGATTTTGTTCTGAGAGGGCTTTTGGAAAATCGCAGGGGAAAGGAGTGAAAATGGAGGAATGGGATATATCTGTGGTATCGCCGCAGTTAAAGGGAAAGCAGGAGGAAATGCAGGGGGAGCTTACAGGGATCTTTGATATCCTGAATTCCATGAAGGCGCAGGCGGCTCTTTTGGAGGATAACTGGACGGGAGAAGCCGGCAGGGTTTACTGCGGCGTTCTGTGCAGAGAGCTTTCCCGGAATTACGAATATGTACAGAAAATAGGAGGCTTTATGGAACGGCTTTCGCAGATGGAAAAAAATTTTGAGGCATGTGAGGCCAGGATTTTATCCCTGATCGGATAAAAACGAGGAAAAACAAATATGGAAAAGGATGGAATGCCGCAGGCAGAGGAGCTGCTGGTTACGCCGCAGTTTCTAGTGGAGAGATCGCAGAACCTGCAGCAGCTTAGCGCAAAGCTCGGGACGGCGTACAACCGGCTGCAGGAGCTTGCCGAGAGTACGAAGGGCTGCTTTGCGGGAAAGAGCGCAGAGCGGTTTCGACGAAAGGTCGGAAACAGAAGACAGGAGGGGGAGGCGCTTTCAGGGGAGCTTTGCAGGCTTTCCGAAAGGCTCTGTACGATTGCCGGGGAATATGCCCGGGCGGAGGAGGAGAACAGGAATGTCATTGACGGAAATTGAGATTCACTTTGAACGGATGAAGGAATTGAGCGGTTCCCTGACGCAGACAGCGGCGGGATTGTACGGAATTGCGGACACGGCGGGGATCAGCGCCGCGGCGCAGATAAAGGCGGCGTGGATCGGCAGCAATGCGGACGCTTTTGCCCGAAAGGAGGTGAGGATACTGGAGCAGATCAGGGAAAGTGCCAGAAGGCTGGAGGCGCTCTCCGTGCAGATCGAGGAAAAGGCGGAGCAGATTTACCGGCTGGAGACGTGGAATGCCCTGACCGCTAGGGCGAGAAGCTATCGATAGAAAACGGAGCAGGAAACAGGAAAACGAAAAGGAGGAGAAAAATGGCAATGATTCGTGTTACCTCGGCAAGGCTGAGGAGTGCGGCGGGAGAGCTGCAGAATTTGAACGGACAGTTCCAGAGCAGGGCGAGGGAGCTGCAGGGAAAGGAACAGGCCCTGTGCCAGATGTGGGAGGGACAGGCAAAGGACGCCTTCCACGGGGCGTTTACAAAGGACAGCCAGCAGATGGACGCCTTTTACCGGCTGATCAATCAGTATATTCAGGCGATGCTGGAGATTGCGGCAAGATATGAACAGGCCGAGGTGAGAAACGCACAGACGGCGGCCGCAAGAACGTATTAGAGGAAAGGAGAAAAGAGATGGAAGGAATGTTAAGGGTAACGCCGGAAAAGCTGCTGCAGACATCCGGGGAATTTGCGACGCTTGGGAATCAGATGAAGAATCTTGCGGGCCAGATGCTCTCCCAGGTAAGAAAGCTGAACGGCGTCTGGCAGGGGGAGGCGGCTACTGCCTATGGCAACCGGTTTGATTCCCTCTCGCCGGATATGGAAAAGCTTTACCGCATGGTACAGGAGCATGTACAGGATCTTCAGGAGATGGCCAGACAATACCAGAGTGCGGAGAGAGGCAATACCGACCAGGGAAGCGGCCTGAGCGTCAATATTATAGCATGAAAAAGAGGAGGATGAGAACCGGATGTGTTCTGCGGCTGCTGACTGCGGCAGCCGCAGGCATGCTTTTTCTGGGGATTGCGGGGTGTGGGATGCGGAAAAGGAATGAGAGAACGGAAATGCTTTCTTATCTGAAAGACAAATACGGGGAACCGTTTGACTTTGTGGAGAGTTATGCGGGCGAGGCGGGAAAGAGCTACTCGATGCTTCTTGCATCGAGCAGGAAGCATCCGGAGCGGAAGGTTCTGGTGCGCAAAAGCGTTGAAGGGGGGCGCCTGCGTTTTCAGGACAATTATCTCGCCTGGATTCTGAGACAGGAGCTGGAGAAAAAGGAGAGGGAAACGGCGGAGCGCTGTTTTGGAGAATGCAAGGTTTACTACCGAATCCCACAGTTTGTTTTCCCGCCGGAATTCGGGGCCGGTATGAGTGTGGATGAATTTCTGAAAAATCCACTGTCCATGGCGCAGTTTTACATCTATCCGGCGTCTGCTTCGGGCAGCGAAAAGCAGTGGGAACAAAAGCTGGATGAGTTTGTGAGACAAAACGCAGAATGCGGTTACAAGGTGCGGGGAACCGTGAGCCTCCCGGGGAGCGGAAGTGACTACGAGAGGATTACGCAGGAGAACTTTGCAAGCAGCGATTATGAAGGATACGAGGCCGTGGCGGAGCTGGTGTTTTCCATGGATGAGAGAGGGGGTCTGCGGTACAGAAGATGGATGAAGGGGATGGCGAGGGAGAAAGGGGCGTGCGGATGAGCGAGGAAGAGATCAGCATGGTGCTCAACACCTTTATGTACATAGACTATAAGGAAGCTGACGACGGAATGACGCTGAATGAAATCCTTTCGGAGCTTTCCCGCCATCCGGACTGTGCGGAGGGCGGAATCCATTTCGGGGAGTACACAGTGCTAAGGCAGGCGGCGCAGGATCCACAGATCGGGAATCTTGTCATTGACAACCAGAGCTGCCTGATGGGATGCGACAGCGGCACGGCGGCATGTACTTTTTCCTCCCGGGACGGTAGCAGCATCTATGTGGTTTATCGCGGAACCGGAGACGGGGAGTGGCCGGATAACGGGCTTGGGATGACGCAAAAGAGCACCCGGCAGCAGGAGAGGGCGCTGGAGTACTTTGACAGGGTGGTGGAGCGGAATCAGATTTCGCCCTCTCAGAGAGTGATCGTGACCGGACATTCCAAAGGGGGGAACAAGGCGCAGTATGTCACCATGTCAACGCAGTATGGGGAGCTGGTGGACGCCTGCTATAATATAGACGGGCAGGGGTTTTCACAGAAGGCCATTGACGGATGGAAGGAGGCTTACGGGGAGAGCGGATTTGAAAAGAGGAGGCGCAGGATCACCGGGATTTTCGGAGAGAATGACTATGTGAACGTGCTTGGGAATTCCATTGTGCCAAAAAACCAGATCTTTTATGTGAAGACGCCGGTGCAGGTGCAGAATTTTGCCGGCTATCATGATATCAAATACATGTTTGCCTCACGTGTGCTGAATGAGAGCACCGGAGAATATGATACGGTCTTTGGCGGGAGAAAAAATGATTATGTGATGGGACAGGGGAAGCTCGGAAGCTATGCCGCGGTGCTTTCCGGGCTTTTGATGCGGATGGAGCCGGAGAGGAGGGATGGCTGTGCGGCCACGCTGATGCAGCTGATGGAGCTGGGAGGAGAACGCAAAACCGGGCTGAACGGGGAACGTCTTACGCTCTCCGACATCGGCGATTTTGTGAGCGCCGGGATTCCGGCTGTCGCAGACAGTGTTTTTTACACCGGACAGGGAAGGGAGATGCTTGCGGCGGCCTTTTGCCGCAAATCTTTTTCCCAGGACATGAAGGGATGTCTGATTGTGAAGGCCGGTTATTCCAAGATGGCAGCACAGATCGAGCCTCTGCGGAATCTGGCCCTGGAAGTCAGAAAACGGAAGGAAGAAGCGCAGAGCGTTTCGGAAAGGCTGCCGAATTTCGCAAAGAACAGCTGGCTTTTGTGCCGCAGCCTGAAGAGAGAGGCGGAAAATCTGGAAGGGGAGGCGGCAAGTCTCCAGGAGCTTTCCGAAGTGTTGGAGAAAATTATAAAAATATATATGGAAACAGATGTCCGGACGGCGGAAACGTGGTAAAATCAGACAAAGATTTTTACTTGCTTAGAGACTTATGATATGAGGAGGAATGCGGGATGGAAGAGATAAAAAGAGGGGATTCGGATCGGATTACCAGGGAATATTTTGATTCTTTGCTTTTGGAGATGCGGCATATGGATAACAAAATGCCGGACTTGTCCTTTTCCCTGTTCGGGGAACGATTTGACACGCCGATCATGACGGCGGCCTTGTCCCACCTTGACGGGCTTTGCGGGCAGGGCACGGTTGAGATGGCAAAAGGGGCGAAGGAGGCGGGAGCCGTGGCCTGGGTGGGAATGGGAGACAAGCAAGAGCTTGAAAAAATCACGGCAACCGGTGCAAGGACAGTCAAGATCATCAAACCCTATGCGGACAATGCGGTTATTTTTGACAGGATTGCCCATGCAAAGAGCTGCGGGGCGCTTGCCGTGGGGATGGATGTGGATCACGCTTTTGACGGGCAGGGAAATTATGACACGGTCATGGGATTTGCGATGCGGCCCAAAACGGCGGACGAGATCCACAGCTTTGTGCAGGCTGCCGGGATCCCGTTTATTGTCAAGGGAATTCTGAGCGTTCAGGACGCCTATAAGTGCCTGCAGGCGGGAGCGGCGGGAATCGTGATCTCCCACCATCACGGCATTATGGATTATGCGCTGCCTCCACTAAAAATACTTCCACGCATTGTGAAAGCCGTTGGCGGACGGATGCCGGTTTTTGTCGACTGCGGGATTGCGAGCGGAATGGATGCGATGAAAGCGCTGCTTCTTGGGGCGGACGGCGTCTGTGTGGGAAGAGCTTTGATGGAGCCCCTGCAAAAGAGCGGGGCGCAGGGGGTCAGGGACAGGATCCTTGAAATGAGCGGCGCACTTAGGGGGGCGATGGCAAGGACGGGCTGTGCGGATCTGCGCCACATGGATTCTTCCGTGCTCTGGCAGCCGTGACGCCTGCCCTGCCTGCTGTTTTGAACTTCGTGTTCTCGCAATCCGGAAAACATTTAAATTCCATCCCGGCATCCGATAATAAGTTGCCCGGCAAACGGGCAGCTCATATAATAATCAATATGACTTTTCAAGGAAGAAAAATTATGGCCAGTCAGAAATTGGAAAATCTGTTAAACCTTGCCCTTTCGGCAACACAGAGCGAGAGGGAAAAATCCGCACAGCTGAATGTGGGATTTCTTAAGAGCGAAAACAAATGGGAGTTGATTGTCAAGTACAACGGCGATCTCGCCCGTCTGAACGAAGGACCGGTTCAGGTGGAGGAGCTGATTGCGGGCTATGCCGTGGTGACGATTCCGGAAAATCTGATTCAGGCTTTTGTGGAGCTGGACGAGGTGGAGTACGTGGAGAAGCCGAAACGTCTCTATTTTTCCACGCTCTCAGGAAAGCAGGCATCCTGTATCCAGCCGGTCACGGTGCGGGATCCTTACCTGACGGGAAAAGGGGTTTGGGTAGGCGTGATTGATTCCGGGGATGGCGTTGCGCAAATGTCAGGAGAAGGTTTCCATTTTTCTACTAATTTTGATACCTTATATACATTGACGATAAGATACTAGTTGTGCTAAAATGTTATCGTTTAAAGAACCGTTTTCCAAAAGGAATATGGGAAGGAAAGTGGAGAGAAAGAGGAATTGAAATATGGATGAAAATTTCAGAAAGCAGTTGGAGGAAAATGGCGCGGATGTGGAGGGAACGCTGAAGCGTTTTATGGGAAATGAAGCTCTGTATATGAAATTTATTATGAAATTCCTGGATGACAAGAATTTCGAAGGCATCAAATCCAACCTCGAAAAGAATGATTTTGAGGGTGCCTACGTGAGCGCCCATACGCTTAAGGGAGTCACGGCAAACCTGGGACTGAATCCGGTTTACGGGGTTGCCACGCAGATTTCGGATATGCTGAAAGGAAAAGCTCCCGGGGAAATCGACAGGGAGAAGCTGGAGGCGCTTAAGGATCAGCTGGCGGCAGAACACAGCCGTTTTGTCCAGCTGCTTGAAAAATACAGACCCTGACAAGGTCTGATACAGACGGTCTGCAAAGACATTTCGTTTGACATTTTTCAGGAAAAATGGTAACTTAAAATGTATGGAAATTGTTTCGTCTGGAAATGGCAGGGAGATAGTATGGGCTGTGATAAACAACAGATTTTAATCGTTGACGATGAAGAGATAAACAGAATTATACTAAAGGGCGTGTTTGAGGAAGACTACGAAATTCTGGAAGCTGAGGACGGGCGGGATGCCATACAGCAGATTGAAAGTAATTCCGGTATTGTGCTGGTTCTGCTGGATCTGGTAATGCCGGTGCTCAATGGCTTTGAAGTGCTCGAATATATGCAGGAACATGATTTGATTGAGAAGCTTCCCGTTATACTGATTACCGGGGAGACGGTGGGGGACAGCGAGGATCAGGCATATTCTTACGGAATTGCGGATGTAATGCACAAGCCTTTTTATCCGTATATTGTAAAGCGCAGGGCCCAAAATATCATCGAGCTTTATCTGAATAAGAAAAACATGGAAAAGCGGCTTAAGGAGCAGGAAGAGACCATTAAGCTGCAGGAAAAGAGGGCGCGGGAGGACAATGAATTTGTCATTCATGCGTTGAGTTCCATTGTAGAGTTCCGGAATTTTGAAGCCGGAGAACATATCAGGCGAATCAAATATTTTACCAAAACGCTGCTGGAGCTTCTGATGAAGAATTTCCCGGAGTACGGATTGAATGAAAAGCAGATTGACGAGATGGTCAGGGCGTCGGCGCTGCACGATATCGGCAAGATAGCGATTCCGGATTCCATACTGCTTAAGCCGGGCACTCTGACACCGGAGGAGACTGCGGTTATGAGGACTCATACTTCGGTTGGGTGCGATATCTTAAAGAGATTTTGTGAAAATCAGAAGGATGATTTTTATCGCTATTGTTATGAAATCTGCAAATATCATCATGAGAGATGGGACGGCAATGGATATCCCGAGCATCTGGCGGGGAATACGGTTCCGATCTGCGCACAGGTGGTCGCTATTGCAGATGCCTATGACGAGCTGGTAAGCCCAAGGGTATATAAAAGCGCCTATGATGCCGGCGAATCGTACAATATGATTATGAATGGTGAGTGCGGACAGTTCTCTCCAGATATACTGGAGTGCTTCAAGCTTGCCAGGGATGATTTCTTTAACACAGTGGAAGTCATGAGTTTGTTTGATTTTGCGTAATGTTTAAGTAGATATCAGGGCAGCAAAAAGTCAAACGTTTGCTGCCTTTCTTAGCGGAATAGGAATTTGACGGGTACGGTTTTACCTGAGGGGGAAGACTTATGGAACAAAACGGCGGAAGTATATTTCCCGTGGGGGACGCACTGGAGATGGTCATTATCTTTGACCGTACGGGGAAGATTACTTATGCCAATGACGCAGCGGAAAAAAAACTGGAATACGAGCAGGAACTATGCGGCAGAAACATCAGTGATATTTTTCCAAATCATTTCACGGCTGCAGAAAACGGGCTGGAAACGGCTTATCCCTTTGGGCATGAACTGCAGAATCTTGTGGCATATCGCAAAAATCTTACCTGCTTTCCCGTAGAAGTAAGAATCATGAGCAGTTATGCTCAGCCACAGACGTATATATGTATGGCAAACGACACTCTCGAAAGGGAGCATTTGAACAGAGAGGTCGCACAGATAAAGAAGGAAGTGCAGCAGGCGGCCAGGGTAAAGGCGGAATTTGTCGCAAACGTGACCCATGAGCTGCGCACGCCGGTAAACGGCGTACTTGGAAATATCAGGGAGCTGCTGGATGTGGAAACAATGCCGGATAAGCTCCGGCCTATGAAGATGATCGAGCGATGCTGTGAGGATATGAACAAGCTGATTGACAATATCCTTGATTTTTCCAAACTGGAAGCCGGTAAGTTCACTTTGGAAAAACGGAAATTTCACGTGAGAGATATGCTGGACTATGTGAAGGCCCATCATATCAGTAAAATCACGGAGAAAGGCCTGGAGTTTTTTATGACGGTATCTCCCAATGTGCCGGAATATGTAACAGGCGACGAGCTGCGGATCAAACAGGTTCTCAACAATCTTTTATCAAATGCATTGAAATTTACTTCCGTTGGAAAAATCACGGTGGAGATTCTGAAAACTGCCCAGATAAACGGCAGAATCGAACTGTTTTTTATTGTGATTGATTCCGGAATTGGGATAGACAAGGCGGAGCAGGATAAGCTTTTTCAAAGCTTTTCGCAGGTAGACGCATCCATATCAAGAAAGTATGGAGGCACCGGGCTGGGATTAAATATCTGTAAGCAGCTGGTGGAGCTGATGGGTGGACGGATTGCTGTGGAGAGCAGAAAGGGGAGAGGAAGTACGTTTTCTTTTTCCATTTGGGTGGATTCCTGCAAGGAGGAGCCTGACAGGCCGGCAGGGGCCAATGATGCCAGAAGGCCTGCCCTGACAGTTTCAGAGGTTGGGGAGCGGTCTGCTGACGAGCTGCAAAGCTTTGGGACATCGAAAAACAGGGAAGCCCTTGAGAAAAATCTGTCGAAGCTGATTCTCTGCGTGGAGATGGAAAACTGGGAGAAGGCGGAAGGATTTATGGAAACGGTCCGCCAGCTGACACTAAAAGCGCCCCGCGAGGTGGGGCGTATGGTTCTTCGGCTGAAAATGGCGATCCAGAAGGAAGACTATGAGAAGACGGCTTCCAGCTTTGAGGAATTAAAGGCTTATCTGCAGTAAGGAGGGATGTGTTCATGACTTATGGGGAGAGTGATAAGGGCAGGGGAACCATCCTTATAGTGGATGACGTGGAGATGAACCGGATCATACTGAATGAGATTATCTTGGATATGGGTTATCATCCCGTTCTGGCGGAAAACGGGATGGAAGCGCTTGATCTGATCCGGGAGAGCGCCCCACAGCTGATTCTCACTGATATATCCATGCCAAAGATGAGCGGGTATGAATTGTGCGGGCTCGTGAAGGGAAACGAGGCCACAAGGAATATCCCCATCATTTTCATTTCCGCTTTTGACGAGATGGAAGATATTATAGAGGGATTTGATCTCGGAGGAGGGGACTATATCACGAAGCCCTTTGTTCCGGAGATCGTGAAGGCCAGGGTTGGCGTCCACCTGCGGCTCTATGAGATGGCCGAGGAGCTTCGGGAGATGAACCGGCGGCTTCAGGTTTCTGTCAGCGAGCAGCTGCGGCAGATGGAGCAGGAGAAGATGAGTATTCTGCGGGCCCTTGCCAATATAGCCGAACAGAATTCCCCCTATGGGAAAAAATACATGGAGCGTTTGAAGGGAAACTGCCGGATACTTGCACAGGGATTGCAGCTTTCGCCCATGTTTGAGGAAAAGATTTCAGATGCTTTTATTGATACAATCGAGCTGGCGGCATCCCTGTGCGACATCGGAAATATAGGTGTTCCAAAGGAGATTCTTCAAAAAAGCGGGGAGCTTGGCGAGGAAGAGACGGCCATCATGCAAAGCCATACCGGGATCGGGGCGAAGCTTCTTTTGGATTTGCACGGGAGCAGCGATTACAATGATTTTGTGCAGATATCAGCCGATACGGCGCATTATCACCATGAAAACTGGGATGGAAGCGGATATCCGGAGCACCTTGCGGGAAATGAGATTCCCCTTGCCGCACAGATTGTCTCACTGATGAGCAGGTTCTGTACCCTGACGCAGGATGGAAAAGACAGACAGAACGCCATTGCGGTTATGAGCAGGGAGGCAGGAGTGAAATTTAATCCTGATATTTTTAATATATGCTGTAAAATATTGCGTCAGCTGAGCTGATTTGAGGATTTAAGTCTTTGATGGGAGGGATATACGGTGATAACCGATGAGGAATTTAGAAGAATATCTGTTTTTATGAAGCAGCGCTATGGCATTGATTTAAGCCAGAAGAAGGTGATTGTCAACGGACGGCTTGAAAATTATATCCGGTCCAACGGCTGGCATAATTTTAACGAATACATGGATGTCGTGGAGCGTGACAAGAGCGGTACGCAGGAAAAAATGCTGGTTAATTTCCTGACAACGAATCATACATATTTTATGAGGGAGTTTGAGCATTTTGATTATTTCAAGAAGATTGTGCTTCCCGGCCTTAAGGAAAAGGAAGCGCGCTCCAAGGATCTGCGTATCTGGTGCGGAGCCGCCTCTACCGGCGAAGAACCCTATATGATCGCCATGGTGCTTGCGGACTTTTTCGGACTGGAGCGCAGCCAGTGGGATACGAAGGTTCTTGCCACGGACATATCCACCAAGGTGCTCAAGCAGGCTCTTACAGGCGTTTACAGCGCAGAGCAGCTGAAAAATCTTCCGGATCAGTGGAAGAGGCATTTTTTCAAGCCGGTTGCCGGAGGCGCTCAGTACAGAGTGACGGACGAGTTGAAAAAGGAGGTAGTTTTCAGACAGTTTAATTTAATGGATCCTTTTCCCTTTAAAAAGAAAATGCATACTATATTTTTACGCAATGTTATGATATATTTTGATGAGAAGACAAAAGAGCAGCTGGTTCAGAAGGTGTACGACGCATTGGAACCCGGAGGGTATCTGTTCATAGGAACAACCGAGACCCTCAACAGGAACAGCACACCGTTCCAGATCATCCAGCCGTCGATATTCAAAAAATGAGGAAGGGAAGGATTGGTATATGCGGCCAATAAAAGTTTTGATAGTAGAGGATTCGATCGTTTTCAGGGAATTGCTGGTTCAGAATCTGAACCGGGACCCTGCAATCCAGGTTGTGGCGACCGCAAAGGATCCCTTTGAGGCCAGAGATGCCATTCTGGCGTACAAGCCGGACGTGATGACGCTGGACGTGGAACTTCCGCGGATGAGCGGAATTGAATTTTTGCGCAAGCTCATGCCGCAGTATCCGCTTCCGGTGGTGGTTATCAGCTCTCTGAGCGACAAGGTGTTCGACGCACTAAATGCAGGCGCCGTGGATTTCGTGGCAAAGCCGGCCGTATCGAGCAGGGCGCAGCTGGAGGAATTTATCCGAAACGAGCTGCTGGTAAAGATCAAGATTGCTTCCACGGCAAAGATCAGCAATATCAAGAAGACGGTGATGAAGCAGGAGATGCAGAGCCTTTCCGCAAAAGGCAGGGATCTGATCGTGGCCATCGGCGCTTCCACGGGAGGTACGGAAGCGATTTTTGATGTGGTAAAAGAATATGGAACCGATATACCGGGGATTGTGATCGTGCAGCATATGCCCCCCGGATTTACGGAGATGTATGCAAAGAGGCTCAACGACCAGTGCCGGGTGCAGGTGAAGGAAGCAAGGACGGGAGACCGGGTGCTTCCGGGCCATGTGGTGATTGCTCCCGGAGGCGATCAGCATATGCATCTTGTGAAAGTGAACGGGGTTTATCAGGTGGAATGTAAGAAAGGACCGAAGGTAAACGGACACTGTCCTTCCGTGGATGTGCTGTTTGAATCGGTTGCCAAGGTGGCGGGACGGGATGCCGTCGGCATTATCCTGACAGGAATGGGGGGAGACGGCGCAAAGGGGCTTTTAGCCATGCGTAAGGCCGGAGCGAGAACCATCGGACAGGATGAATCCACCTGCGTGGTTTATGGAATGCCGAAAGTGGCATATGATCTCGGGGCAGTTGAGTATCAGGAGAAACTCTCCGATATACCTAAGAGGACATACGCACTTTTAAATAAAATGTAAAGGAGACAATGATGAAGATTCTACTGGCAGAAGATGATTTTGTAACAAGGAAATTCATGGTGAATTTCCTGTCAAAGTACGGCGAATGTGACGTGACAGTCGATGGGATGGAAGCCGTGGATGCCTTTATGATGGCTTTGGAAGACGGCGAGCCTTACGATCTGGTATGCCTCGATATTATGATGCCGGTTATGGACGGCTATCAGGCTCTGGTTGGAATCCGCAATCTGGAAAAGGAACGGGGGATTTCGGAGGATAACGCTGTAAAGGTAATCATGACCACGGCACTGAATGAAGAAAGAAATGTCAATATGGCATTTGAATTGGGATGTACGGTGTATTCCGGCAAGCCCATTGATCAGGAAAAGTTCGAACAGGTATTAACGAAACTGGAGCTGATCTGATAATACAAAAAAGTAGAATATGCCGGAAAGGAGAAGGATATGGCTGAAGAATTTAGTACGGATGGCATGCTGGATATGTACTTGTTCGAGAATGAGCAGCTGCTTGAGCAGCTTCAGGACAGAGTTCTGGAACAAAAAGATGCGGATTGCTTTGATGAAGACAGCATAAACGAAATATTCAGAACGATGCACACGATCAAAGGCTCTTCAGGTATTATGATGTTTGACAATATCACGGCTATTGCGCATAAGCTGGAAGATGTTTTCTATTATCTGAGAGAGTCCCACCCTGACAATGTACCTCATCTTGAGCTGGTAGAGCATGTGTTGGAGGTGGCGGATTTTATTTCCAGTGAAATGGATAAGATCCGTAACGGTGACCCTGCGGACGGAGACGCAAGCGAAATTATCGCAAGGCTTGACAAGTTCCTGGACACCATAAAGAACGGCAGCGGTACGCCAAAGGAGGAGGGCGCCAAGGAGGCGCCGCCCACAAATGTACATGTGGAGCCCAAGCAGTTTTACATTGCTCCGGTCGCCACAAAGGACAGTCGTTTTTATAAGATATTTATTACGTTTTTCCCGGAAACAGAGATGGTAAACGTACATGCGTATAAGACCGTGTACGCTTTAAAGGAAATTGCGGAGGATCTTTTGTATTCTCCGGAGGATATTATCGCAGATGCGTCAAGCTCGGAGACGATCCTGAAGGAGGGATTCAAAATCCTGTTGCAGGCACAGTGCAGCGAGGAAGAGATACGCCAGATTATCGGAATCGGTTACGATATCGAAAAGGTGGAAATCTTTGAGTGCAAGGCCGATGAATTCCTTCAGGGCTTTGACTTTGGGGACGACGCCGTTCCGGTAATTGATCTGGAGTCCAGCGTGGAAGAGATTGAGAATAAAGCACAGGAAGCAAACAAGGAAGCCATGGAAAAGGAAGAGAAGGCGCCTGCCAAGCCGAAGCTGGCTCCGGGCGATTTTGTCATCAAATCCAAGGATCCCGGTAAGCATAAGACGCTGGCAAAGGATAAACCGAAGACGGAAAAAGCTTCCTTTATCAGCGTAAACGTAGGTAAAATGGATCAGCTGATGGATCTGATCGGAGAGCTTGTGATTGCGGAATCCGTTGTGCTGCAGAATCCCGACCTGAAGGTACCGGGGCTTAATCTCAACAGCTTTAACAAGGCGGCGGCGCAGATGTCAAAGATCTCCACGGATCTGCAGAATGTCATCATGTCCATGAGAATGGTACCCCTTACCAATACCTTCCAGAAGATGAACCGAATCGTGTTTGACGTATCGAGAAAACTCGGGAAGGATATCGAGTTTGAGATGGTAGGGGAACAGACGGAAGTGGATAAGAACATTATCGAACACATTTCCGATCCTCTTATGCATCTTGTGAGAAATGCGGTGGATCATGGAATCGAGACAAACGAGGAACGTCTCGACAGCGGCAAGGCTGACAAAGGAAAAGTTACTCTTTCTGCGAAAACCGAGGCCGGTAAGGTGTGGATCAGCGTGGAGGATAACGGAAAAGGACTTGACCGGGATAAGATACTTGCCAAGGCGAGAAAACAGGGGCTTTTGGAAGACGGCAAACCGGAATCCGCCTATACGGACAAGGAAGTGTTCCAGTTTATCACCCTTCCGGGCTTTTCCACCAACGAGCAGATCACGGAATATTCGGGCCGTGGTGTGGGAATGGACGTTGTGGTACAGAATATCCAGGCAATCGGCGGTATGCTGGATATCGAGAGCGTTGCGGGAATGGGCACGATCATGAGCCTTAAAATTCCGCTTACTCTGGCCATTGTGGACGGTATTGTCATGGAAACCGGAAATTCCTCTTTCGTCCTCGAAACAGGCGTAATTAAGGAGTTTGTCACGGTGAGAGAGGATATGATGATTCATGAGCCAAACGGTGATGAGTTCATTATGATCCGCGGAGAATGTTATCCCGTGATCCGTTTGGGCAGATGGTATGGCCTTACCGAATACAAGGAAGCGGTAGAGGATGGAACAATGCTGATCCTTGAAGTGGAGGATAAGAAGGTCTGCCTTTTCGTAGACAGGTTGATCGGGGAGCAGGAGATTGTGGTAAAACCGATTCCTTCTTATATCAAAAAGGTGAAGGGATTGTCCGGTTGTACGCAGCTCGGAGATGGAAGTATCGCACTGATATTGGACGCAGGCGGTTTGGTAGACTAAATAGTTAAGAAAGGAACGGTGTATGTATGAGTGAAACAAGCGAATTGAGGAAACGCACAGCGGAAGCACACGCTTCTGGCGAGCATGACACCACAAAAGGCAAATATATGACCTTTAAATCCGGAAATGAATATTTTGGACTGAAGATCCAGTATGTTAATGAGATTATTCAGTTTCAGGCGATCACGGCAATTCCGGAAACAGAGGATTATATTAAGGGGCTTATCAATCTGAGAGGAAAAGTGATTCCCGTGATTGACGTGAGGCTGCGTTTCAAGCAGCAGCCCTTTGAATATAATGACAGAACCTGTATCATTGTCATCAACGTAAAATCTACGGTGGTCGGTCTGATTGTGGAGAAGATCGCAGAGGTAGTCGAGATCAAGGATGAAAATATTCTGCCGCCTCCGTCAATCGGCCGCATGGATAAGGGACAGCAGAAATATGTGTATGGCATTGGTAAAGTAGGGGATTCTGTTAAATTACTGCTGGATCCCGATAAGCTCCTGAATGACGAGGACTTATCGGTCGCTGAGCAGGCAAATGATATGATATTAGAAGAAGAATGAGAGGTATGAACATGAAAGACATGAAGATGAAAACAAAACTGTTGATAGGTTTCCTGATTCCGATCGCAATCACGGTCCTGAATATTATAATCGGCGATTTGACTACAAAGCGGGCGGTAAAGATTGTAGATCCGGTAGCTCAGGAAAAGTATACTACGTATGCGGCTATCTTTACGGCTGCTTTTGCGGTGGTTTCCATTGCGATTACGGTATTTGTAGCTTTAAAACTGATTAAAGCCATTGAAAAATCCGTAGAACAGCTTTCCGTAGCGGCAAAAGACATCGCAATGGGACGCGTGGACATCAACCTTGTCAAATACAACAATGATGAGTTTGGCGGGCTGGTAGACGAATACAACGAAGTGGTTAACAACATTAAATACCAGGCTAAGGTGGCAGAGGAGGTTTCGAACGGTAATCTCACGATCACGGTGAATCCAAAGTCTGCAGACGACGTGCTTGGCAATTCCTTAAAGAAGCTGGTTGAGGATAATCTGAATGCCCTGACCAATATCAGTGATGCGGGCTCCCAGGTTACCATCAGTTCTTCCCAGGTGGCAAGCGCAAGCCAGGCGCTGGCACAGGGTTCCACTCAGCAGGCCAGTGCGATCCAGGAGATCACGGCATCTATCGATGAGATCGCTGACAAGACAAAGCAGAATGCAGAGGAGGCCAACACGGCGGCAAATCTGGTAGGAAAGGCGATTGAGGATGTAAAAGAAGGCAACAAGCAGATGCAGGATATGATGACCGCCATGCAGGACATCAACAAGTCATCCGAGAGTATTTCCAAGATCATCAAGGTTATTGATGACATTGCATTTCAGACCAATATTCTTGCCCTGAATGCGGCGGTTGAGGCGGCGAGAGCCGGCGAGGCAGGAAAAGGCTTTGCGGTTGTGGCTGAGGAGGTAAGAAGCCTGGCGGCAAAGAGCGCATCAGCGGCGGCTGAGACGGCTGAGCTGATCGAGGATTCCATTGACAAGGTGAACATGGGAAGCAAGATCGTGGATAACACAGCGCAGGCTCTTGAGGCAATCACGAATGTGGTTCAGGAGAGCGAGATGCTGATTAACGGTATTGCCGAATCCTCCAACTATCAGGCAACTGCTGTGGCTCAGATTGAGCAGGCAATCAGCCAGGTATCCCAGGTGGTTCAGACAAACTCCGCTACCAGCCAGCAGTGTGCGGCAGCCAGCGAGGAGCTTTCCAACCAGGCGGCAAGGATGAGGGATATGCTTTCCATTTACAATCTTGGAAATGGAAATTCAGGATCTTCCTCTTCCTTCAGAGGAGCTTCTTCCGCACCGGATATCAGCATGAATGAGCAGGTTATCTCACTTGGCGATGACTTTGGAAAATATTAAACAAGTTTGACGCCCGTCAGCTTACTGCAGGGTGTTGACTGAATGAGCGGACAGTCCCGATTGGGACTGTCCGTTTTTTCGTGGTGTGAAATGCCGGGACACTTATCGCACGCCAGAGGGAATTGATTATCAAAGCAGAGAGTTTATTGACAGGGACGGAAAGAGCAGGATTTTGTATCTCTGGGATCAGACACTGGACGCAGAGCGGGTGGATGCAGGTCTGGCGGGGATAACATGGGAAGAGCCGGGTGAGTTTGACAGAAGAGCATTGCCGCCGGAGGGATTTGCCCTGGGCGTGGAATTTGACAACAGGAGAATAAATGCGGCGCTCCATGCGGCCAATCCGAACCTCGTGGTGCCGAGCTTTGACACTTCAGGCCACGGAACGGCTGTGGCCGCCATAGCGGCTGCCGGGGGCAGTCTTCTGGATGGCAGATATCAGGGAGTTGCGCCGCAGAGCAGTCTTATTGTGGTAAAGCTCGGAAGCTCGAGGCCGGATTCTTTTCCAAGAACAACAGAACTGATGCGTGCACTTACTTATATGGTGAGAAAAGCGGTACTTCTCGGAATGCCCCTTGCCATTAATCTGAGCTTTGGAAATACCTACGGCTCCCACGACGGAACTTCCCTGCTGGAGAGATTCCTCGATAACGTAGCGGAAATTGGAAGATGCGTGATCTGTGTGGGAAGCGGAAACGAGGGTGCGGCAGGAGGACATATATCCGGAAGAATACAGGCAGGAGGACGTAGTGGAGAGATAGCGGGTATGGATCTGCGCAGGGTTGAGCTGAATGTCGGGAGCTATCAGCCGGCTTTCAGCGTACAGCTGTGGAAGGAGTATGTGGATCGATTCCGGATTGTACTGCTCTCCCCATCCGGGGTCAGGGAAGAGATTGATACGGTTCGCACCGGTATGCAGACTCTGGTGATGGAGCAGACGCAGATTTTGCTGTATATCGGCGAACCGTCTCCGTATTCGGTCAATCAGGAAATCTATTTTGACTTTCTGCCTGTTGGTTCTTTTGTGAACACGGGAATATGGAGCTTCGAGATCCTGCCGATACAAACGGTTTCCGGGAATTATGATTTTTATCTGCCAAGCAGCACGGCATTGAATGCGGCCACCCGGTTTTTTGTCTCAACGCCCGACAAAACCCTGACGATTCCTTCCACTGCTTCCAAGGTGATCACAGTGGGAGCTTACAACGCTGCCTATGAGGCTTATGCTGACTTTTCGGGCAGGGGGTATCCCATGCAGAGTATTGCCGGAGAGCGCACGGGCCAGGGAACGATCAAGCCGGATCTTGCGGCGCCCGGGGTGAACATCGAGACCATAGGACCGGGGAACACCTTCGTGCGCGTCTCAGGAACCTCCTTTGCGACACCCTTTGTGACCGGAAGTGCGGCGCT
>Ga0137308_101137_pt1 | contig 29952 bp, 27 predicted proteins | sample Inofrocosms_June_FD_97181 | JGI IMG/M metagenome (GOLD analysis project Ga0137308, IMG submission 97181) | Mouse cecal microbial communities from Vienna, Austria - N-Acetylneuraminic and N-Acetylglucosamine D2O microcosms_June | ecosystem: Host-associated > Mammals > Digestive system > Large...
TCTGTTTTAATATTCTAATTATAAGAAATGAGGTAGACATATTTTGTCACTTTATTATTTTCTTAGATATTTTCTTTATATCTGACAAATAATGTGTAAAATAAAGCATTGGAGAATCAACCCCGGTAAAATAAAAAAATGCTTAGAATCTTTTACAACATGATTTTAAGCATTTTTCTTTATAAGGTATTCGTTAAAATAGAACAGATTTTTTTGAAATGCACGGATATTGTCTAACGGGAAGCAGGCCATGTTCTTATCTCTTTACATCCTTGCAAATTTAATTGATAATACTCTTCCCGTGTCATCTTATTCTGAAAAAATAATTCATACATCTTGTCAACATTACAGATATCCGGTCGTTTCTCATATATAGAACACAAGTGATTTATTAAATATTTACATTGTCCATCACCACGATCCAACTCTTTTAAACATTCTACCCTGTCAATATGCATACAGCATATTCCACATTGATCACATGGAAATTTCTGGCTACTCACCTTGATTTTTATCCTTGTCATTTAATGATGTATGTATATCCTTTGCTACTTTTTGGGACTCTTCTGTAAGATTTCCATCCTCTGTCAGAATCGCTGTATCAAGGATCGCCTTAATCGTCACAGCTATCGAAGTAGCAGACGCAATCGTTTTTTTAGAATCCAAAGTATAACTACTATAATCTGTTCCCTCTCTCTCTATAATATCTTCCATTTTGAAAATAAGTGGGAGAAAATATGCATCCAACCTGGACAATAAAGTATAAAACATGTATGCCCGTCTTCTGATCGCATTACATTGTGCAATGCCGGCCTTCAATTGTTCAGATATTTCTTCTGCTTTTGCTTTATTCGCATAAGCATTGTCAAGATTCGCACTCGCCTTTGCACCCGTAATCAATCCCATAACCATTAACGCCGGTCCCGCGACCAAGCCTCCTAATACAGCGGTTCCTCCAGCCATTCCAAGCCCTCCGGCAGCTAACGAACCTCCACCAAAAAATGCAAGCGTTGCATTCGTCGCAGCTGCTCCGCTTAAAGACGCAATTGCCGTTCCGGTCGAAGCAGTGGCAAGCGTCGTTGCAGCACCATACGCTCCAAATGCTGCAACAGCTCCCCCTACACCGCCTGCAACAGCTCCTCCCATAAAGGATGCTGCAAAATTTCCCATTTCCTTAAGATCAGAAAAAGCCTTCTTATCCATTCGTATCTTATTCAATTCATTTAGCCCCTGTGAGTCCTGAAAATCAACATTTTTTATTTTCTCAAAAGAAGCAATAAATGTATTAACACTTTTATCAAGTATATAAATCTTCTGTTCTCCAAGCTTCTCCAAAGAGACACCGCAAGCTTCTCTCGATCTTTCTAATTCTTTCTTCGCTTCTTCAATAAGAGAATTCGCCCCTCTATTTATTTCCTTAGCAGTAGAATTATCAATTCCTGCTTTCACGGTTTTCCCTACTCCAAAGATTCCTGTCGCAGCTGCAGCTCCAATAAATAAAAATGGTATCGGCATAGATTTCTTCTCCTTTCTTAATCTTTCATCAGTTCTTTTACACTTATCATGATTACATCTTTTCTACGTGATACTTCATCTACCATATCTTTAATGGTTGTATACGATCTATTCGTCGTTTTCAGCCATTCTTCCTGTCTTTCCAAAGTCAAAATTGTTTTAATAGAGTTCTCCATCTCTAGAAACATAGTTTTATCCAAATCTAATTTCCTTACAACCATTTTAATCAGATTTTGTTCTTCTTTTGTATACTTTCCATCACTAAAAGCGATAGTCAACAAATTCCACACAAATAAACTTCCCTCTATATCGTTATATTCATCTATTTCTTTTAAACATTCTTCCACTCCTTCATGAATAACATCATAATAGTCATCCTTATCTATCGCTTTATCTATCTGTTCGCTGCACAATTCCCAAATATCTGCTTTTACACTCTTGAATAAAGAAGTAATTTCGCTCCCTATACTATCAAACTTTTCTTCTTCAGCCTGACATACTTCACCATCTACAGCCATCAAATAATAAATAATCTGAAGTGCCTCCATTACTCCAATCTTTTTTTCATTCTTCAAAATAAACCCTCCTATAACTTTAGTGAAATATTAGAATCCATAAAAAGATCAAACTCATTCTGATTTGTAAATTGAACCTCCTTCCCCATCGCTTTCTGAATTTCCAGATTTCCCTTAATAAATCCATCTGAATCATTTTCAAGAATAGCCTTGTCCATTTCTGAAAAACTATTATTGAATATCTGTATATTCTCAGACAGATATCTGGACACCATTTCATCCATTTCTTTGCGGTAATTCCGGATCATTGCTATAGCCTCAGCACATTCTTTCTCTATTAATAGTCGCTCTTCATGAGCAAGTTTTGCATTTTTCAAAGTGGTTGCCAGTTCTTGATAAATAGCTGATGCAGCAGCATACCCAAATGTAGCTCCTGCGATACCTCCTATCACACCTAAAACAAACGGCGCAGTAGATGGCACAACTGCACCCCCTATTGATGCAAACATAGCAGAACCTATTTCCCCAACTCCTTTCTCTCCAAGTTCTTCTATGCATTCCACTCCATCAATGTCTCCCTGCATATAACGATGCAGGGTCTTGCCTATACTGCACGTAGTTGTGATCAAAACAGCCGGAAGATTCGTTTTTGAAAGGGTTCGCAGGTATGTAGAAGGTGCATTTTGCATTCCTCCTTTTAATACTGATCCTGCAAAAGCAGTTACATAGCTCATTGCCGCTCCTTCTCCGGTATCAACAATTATATTCTGGGCAGCTTCTTCACCACTAATCTCTCCCTTTATACAACTAACCATGTTCTTAATCATAGAAATCGAACCTGAGATAATTGCCCCGTATTTCGCCTGCTCTTTTCCTGCCTGGTGTGCCACTTGTGTCACATCTTTCATCGTAGACAATACTGGATGCTGTCTCGCAAAAATAGCTTCCTTTTTCGTCAACCCACTCTTTCGGAGATTTTTCTTAATTCTATTATATTTATCAATCTGACTTCGCTTTGTTTTTGCAAGTTCTGTGTTTCCTTCTTTCTCTGCATGCTCCATCTGCTTCTTCAATTTTTCTATTTTCTGGTCAATGATCCCTGGATTTCCATTAACTCCCATTAAAGCATCATAATCATCATCCGCAATATCTAAAAGAACATCTGCGTCTATGTATTTCTGGAACTTCTTGCCATTTAACTTTGCAAGCAGTTCTTCTGGTGTATTTCCGACAAATTTCATTTGAGATCCAGAACCTTCAATGATATTTCCCATCACATCTACTTCTACATGATCATATAATGGATCATTAACACGCCCCCTATCATCTGTACGTATTGTTCTCGTAGATTCGCCATCAATAATCTTCTTTGCATTCTTTCTGGCTGTGGATTTAACTTCCGCAGAGAAACCTGCTTGTTGTTTAATATTCCGATCATAATCTTTGTTATTCACTTTTGATTTAGAAATGGACTTCAATCCTTTGCTTAATTCTCTTCCAGCTTCATTGTCGACACCAGAATATGCGACATAATGCTGCTTTATAGCTGAACCATATCTCTGAATGACCTCCGCAGATGCACCTTCAATCGCTGCTCTCTCTATTCCTTCTATAGTATGCTCTTTTTTACACTTCTTTTCTTCCTCACTCAATACAATCCCTCTTTCTCCACTTCTTTCATTAGCCTCTACCAATTTCTATTCCTTTACAATCGTACATTCCAGAATACATTCTATCTGGTAAAATCCATGCGCATTTTTCCTCTTCAAACCACCCCTTTTTTCTTCCTTTACATCTGCCTGATCCTCGTCCATAACAGAAGCAACCAGATAAAAACAACTTTCCACGTACAGAACCCTGACTGGCCTCACTCTCTCTATTATCCGACCACCTTCTTTCGAACTATCATACTCAATCTCTATATACTTTTTCCCTTTTACCGCATTTTCCAGATCCCATAACTGCTCGATCAGTCTCCGTCCATGCTGTGGCTCAACATAATTCTTCATCCCATCCTGCAGCAATTTTTCCACAACCACTGCCTGTGACCCGCTGGACAAAGCAATCAAACTATTAATAATCGGAAATAATTCTGCCTTTACCAACGACTCGCTCCCCAATAGAATCCTACATATGGTCAGAATATCTTTCTCTCTCAAACAATGATTCTGCTTTACCTTAACCCCACACGAAATCCAAGCCTCTTTTTCACTCAGATAATGATTCTGCTTGCTTTGGAGCAAATATCCTCCTTTATACTTATCAAATACAATTTCCTGAATACTCCCTGTTTCCATGCACAAATCTTGTAGAAAACATTGAATATCTGTGATATCTCTCTGTATTGTTCTTTGTGAAACTCCATATGTCTCACTCATTTCCGCTTTATATACAATTTTTCCCTGCCTAAGTCTGGTATAAATTGCCAAAATTCTTTTTGCTTTATCTTCTGAATGATTCTCCATTTTACCTGCCTCCCTGCGTTCTTTCTCTTAATTATAAAAGAACACCTAGACATATCCTGTCATTTACTTAAGATGCAGGCAGTATTTTTTCAATAACCTTCGCACTTCTCTTCATTCCATTCTCCATACACATTTTAAATTTTAATCTCACTTGGACATATTTTGTCATCTGATTCCATATATTGTCCTGTAATAGGACAATTTTCTACAAAAAATAGTATAGCATTTAGAACAACTTATTACAAGACAGAGAGGAGTTTTCTTAACAAAATGGCAAGAATCATTGATGGAACACGCAAAAACCTAATCGGTGAAAAAGTGAAAACACTACGTAAAGCAAAGAATCTTAGCCAACAGCAATTATCCGACAGACTGGAAACCCTTGCCATATACATTTGCCGTGGATCTATCTCCAGAATTGAAGATGGAAGCCGCACCGTTACTGATATCGAATTGTATGGTTTATCACAGGTATTGGATATTCCAATCGAAAGCTTTTTCAAATAACATGGTGCACCGATTACTGATTTTTCAGGAATCTGAAAATGACAACAGAGAAATAATATCCTTGAAATAAGGGCTGCCGGAAAATAATCTTACATTCCGTCAACCCTTATATAATCATGCAATACAAAATATCTAAGTCAGACAACAGCCTCTATCAACACCTTATCACCGAATACGACTCGCTTCACCCCCACCTGCTTCTTCTTATTAAAATTAAAGCTTATCATATACCCCCGCTTCAAACAATATTCATCCAGATAATCTGCAAGCTGCTTTTCTCCCCGTTGATTATATTCATCACCGTGCCACAACTTGAGTTCTATAACATATTGCATTCCCCGGAAATCAATAATCAGATCCGTCCGCCGTTTTGTTCTAGTTCTCGACTCAATATAATAATTCCCAGTTCCATTAATTACCGGCTTCATATAGAGCATAAATATACACCGGCCATTATCTTCTAAGAATCTCTCATTATGGTCACCAAAAAGCTCCGTATAATGTGCCGCAAATTTCTGGAGTACCAATTCCATATCCAAATGTCCTTCTACGACAAATTGATTCTTCTCTTCTTCCGCAATCTCCGATATTTCTAAATGCCGTGCCTGCTCTGCTAGAAATCCATTATAAAGCCGCGTTTCAAAAATACGGTTAGAAACGGCAAGAACTCCCTTATTCAATACAGCAAATCCGAACATAACAGCCATTCGGATTCCGATATCTCCCGGCACATATTCTATCATCCTGCCATTTAGTAAGAGTTCTTTAAGCATCTGTTTCAACTCTGGGAAATCAATCAATTTGTTATCAAGAGACTCGAATAGCGTATTTTCTTCCAGTAAAAGGATACGAATTGCCGCTAAGAATCCCTCTTTGGTCCAGGCATCGCTTTTGCCAGGAAACTCTAGACTCCCTGCAATCTTCTCATCTATCAATTTACATATCTTTGATACCAGAAACGGATATCCAGATGTATAATCGTAGATTAAGGCAGCTAGTTTCTCGCATTCCATTCCTGTATGATAATCTCGCTCATAATCATCAAGCATCCCTGATATTCCCTGCCTGGAAAGACTCATATCAATATCAATATCAGCTGCAATATTCCACGGGCTGTTTGTCTTATGCTCCTCATTCGGGCGTAGCTTCACCTGTAAGCTCTTTATATCATACACACCTGCCAGAATCACAGAATGAAAAATTGAAATCTCATCCCTGTCAATATAATATCCCCGAAGCTGTGCCAGAAAATCAAGAAATACCTGATTATTCGCCGCACTGTCTACTTCATCGATCATCATCACAATCGGCTTGCCCGAAGCATCACAGATCTGGCTCAAGTATATGAAAAGTTCAAACAATGAAAATGTCACAGATCCTTTGCAGACAATTTCCTCTAAGGCACTCAATTCTTCTTTCATTCTGTCAGAACAATTTGTATCTTCTCTTTTTATCTGCCGTAAAAAATAAGAAGCAAATACTAATGAGAAAACATTCCCATCCCGAAACTTTGCCGCATCCAACTTCTGGAAATCAAGACTGATTACCGTATAATCTTCTTTTAGATATCTCTTCAATGCCCGCAAAGTCGTTGTCTTCCCATATTGCCGCGCACGATTGATCGTAAAATATTCGCCTCGGTCTATCAATTCCTTTATATCTTGAAGAAGTTCACTGATATCAACCATATAGTGCATATCTGGCTTACAGTCTGCGCTCACATTAAATATTTTTCTCACAGCATACACCTACTTTAATACTTTTTTACGAATCTTAATGGGGTTTTAGTATATTATACATGATTCTATTTGGATGTACAATCTTTCTGGCTTATTGCACCGCGGAAGCAAATCTCCAAGTCCTCCCTTCATCCCGCGACTCGAACAGCATCCCCTCACTCTCCCACACGTCTGAGGTTACCTTAATCGTCATCACCCCATCCTCTTCTTCCGGCATATGACAATAATCATAATCCTCCAATGCAAGCCCATACTGCGCCGAATGCTCCGGCAGCTCGGTAACCGTGTCCATAGGAAGCTGCACACTTTCAAAATTTTCCCCGCTGTCTCTGGTAACATACAATTGTGAATGTGTCTGAGATGCCCCGGACAGCCCGGCAAAGCCAAATTTTTCATCGAAAAACACCAGCCCTTCCGCCACACCAAGATTCCCTTCAAACGGATCTCCATTGACATCTTCCCATGACGAACCGCCGTTTACTGTCCTCTCCAACCCATAGAACCGGCTTCCTGCCGCTGCATCTGTCACCTCCAGCCGCCAGCCTCTATCGTCATTCAAGAAGAAATACATCGTACCGTCCGCCTCATCCACTGTCCAGCCTGCCGTATCCTTTGCTTCTTCCGTACTCTCCTGTTCCCGCTCCTTAATCAACTCATCTTGACTGATATATTCCGGCTCCATTATATAGCGGACCGGAGTCAACTCTTTGCCGGGAATATGCAGGGAGACTTCAAAACCAACGATCCTCCCGTCGATATTCAGATATCCATCCTCCGAGTCAACTCCGTCTCCATCCACATCCCCCGAAAGATAGACCAACCCTTCCTTCGTCTCAAAAGAACGCCGCCCCAGATACAATATCTCATACAGATCTGACTCGCTGTTCTTTGACCATTCCTTCACCTTTTTCTCATAATCGGCTCTCTCTAAGATCCTCAACATAGGCAACAGACGCATATTCTCGTCATAATCCGGATTCGCTTCACCATCTACCGAGACCCTCATATTCCTGCTCTTCTTGGCATCATAATCTACCAGATAAGTATGCGTTGTTTCGCTTTCATCTCTTCCGTACATGAATATATAAATTGTCCGGATAATTCCATCCTGATCGAACGTAATCTGGCATTGGTTCGCAAGATACAGTTCATCCGGCAGCCCTACAGCCCTGTCCAGATCCATAAGTATGCCTGCCGCTCCATCCTCGAATATGTTATTATGCTCCAGCTTCACATCCCTCTTCCGCATCCAGTCATCGATCTTCCATGCCAGCGCTCCATTGTACGGAATCGCCGAATAGATAATCTGCCCGGCAAAATATGCGGTTACTATGAAAAAAAGAAGAATCTCTATCAGAACTATATTCTTTCTATTTTCAGAGGATTCTTCCTGCTTATTCTTTCTGGAAATTACCCATAATACGAAGAACATGCCGCATCCTGCCAGGCTTACGATCAATCTGGGCAAATGGCTTCGTATGCCTCCATACTGGCACAAATGCCATAATTGGTATAAGAAATATATATAACATAGCAAACGGGCAATTTTTTTTGAATTATTCATGTCATCCTTCCGAATTTAACAATTTTATATCTTCCTGCCTATATGGCTTCTTTCTTATAGAAGCCATATAGGTCCACCCCATCATCTATGACAGCTTCGGACACCTCACTACCCGAACCTCATACTTCTTAAGCTTCTCGCCTTCCTCAAGCACCCTGTCGGTAAGCACATCCACTTTCCCTGCGAATACCCCCGGAAGCACAAGCTCCTCATCCTTAAAATTCAAGATAAAGTAGATCTCCTCCGTCTCGGTCTCCCTTCGCATCACTTCAAGTTCCGTCTCTTCCCCAATAACCGGGCTGACCTTCGCGTCGCCGCACGCCATATCAAGAACCTTGGCAATCCCGTTCTCCGACGGCACCGTTCCGACATAATATACATATCCTTCTCCGAAATGATTCCTCGTAACCGCCGGAGTTCCTGCGTAGAAATCACTGCCGTACTGCGCAACCTCTTCCGCTCCTTCCAGATGGATAACGTCACACAGCATCCTGCATTCTTCCCTGGTTCCGTCCTTGAACACGATCGCATTCCTGTGCTCCGGAGCCAGCGCGTCGATCTCCTCCGCCCAGATCCCCGCAAGCTTACGCAAAGGTCCCGGGTAGCCTCCAAGATGCACATTATCCGACTGATTCACGATACCGCTCATGAATCCCGTCAAGAAAGTCCCTCCCTTGGCCACGAATTCCTCAATCGCCTCTGCCATACCGTCCTTCACCATATACAGCACCGGCGCCACAACCAGGTCATACCTGGTAAGATCCGCATCCACCGGAATCATGCTTACAGATATATTCTTCTTATAGAAATATTCATAATACTGCCAGATCTGATCCACATACTTAAGATCCACGGTCGGGCCGCTCGTATATTCCAGAGCCCAGTAGTTGTCCCAGTCGAACATGATCCCCACCTTCGATTCATTCCGTGAACCGATGATAGACTCACCGACCTTCTTAAGCTCCGCTCCTAGCTCCGATACCTCCCGGAAAACTCTTGTATTCTCCGATCCCACATGCCCGATCACCGCACCGTGGAATTTCTCACATGCGCCCACCGACCTTCGAAGCTGGAAGAACTGGATCGTATCCGCGCCGTGTGCGATCGTCTGATAGCTCTGGGCGCGCATCTGCCCCGGCTTCTTCAGGGAATTATAAGCCTGCCAATTCTGCTGGCTCGGCGTCTGCTCCATCAGCATGAACGGCTCATCCTTAAGCCCCCTCATCAGATCGTGGCGCAGCGCCGTCATACCCCACGGCGTATCATAGCCCGGATAGTTATCCCAGGAAACAATATCCATCTCCTTCGCCCATTTGAAATAATCCAGACCCTTAAACGTCCCCATCAGATTCGTGGTGATCGGGGTATCCTTGTCATACTGCCGTATAGCGTCCCGTTCCATCTTGAAGTTATTCAGAATACTGTCTGAATTGAACCTCATATAATCAATAGAAATGCCCGCAAATGCTGTCTTGTCCCCTTCCAGACCTTCACTGAGAGCATTCGGCAATACAATCTCATCCCAGTCATAGATAGTATGTCCCCAGAATGACAGATTCCATGCCTTATTCAGAGCCTCTATAGTCTTATACTTCTTCCTGAGCCAGACACGGAATGCCTTCTCACAATTCTCACAATAACATTCCCCGCCGTACTCATTATTCACATGCCAGCACACCACATTCTCATTCTGTCCGTAACGCTGTGCCAGCCTCGACGCCAGCTCCCTGGCATAGTGCTGATAGACCGGGCTGTTCGGGCACGCATTATGCCGTTGTCCGAACTTGTGATGCCGCCCCTCATAATCGGTCCTTGACACCTCAGGATACCGCTTCACCAGCCATGCCGGAAGCGCCGCCGTAGACGTCGCCAGGACGATCTGCTTCCCTTCCTCCGCCAACATATCCACGATATCATCCAGTTCGCTGAAATCATATACCTCCTCCGACGGCTGGAGCTTCGCCCAGGAAAATACATTGACCGTAGCGCTGTTGATCCCCGCCAGATTGAACATCCTCATATCCTCCTGCCAGATCTCCCTTGGCCACTGCTCCGGATTATAATCCCCGCCGTATAACATTTGCTTAAACTTCGCTTTCATCTCCATTCTTGTCCCCTTTCATGATTGTTATATACCATTATAATATATTCTTCCCGTCAACAGTATAAAAAGGTGAAACAAAAAGTATGAATTTTTGAAACATGAAAACAGCCCTGTGCAAACTCTCATGCAAAGGGCTGTTATCCCATATCTAAATCTACTCGTACATTGTTCTACAAATAAATTCTATTATTACCAGATTACCCCATCTACAGACCGCAGATCGCCTTCACTATATAAGCGACAAAGATACCGACATAGTTACCGCACGCTCCGGCGATAACTCCCATGATCAATCCCACGTTGATCAGTGACTTCCAGTTACCTCCCGCTGCTGTCAAAGATGCCGTAGGTCCGTCTACGATACATCCGACCATGGAAAGAAGCACATACTCATACTTAATCTTGAAGAGACGGCATATCAGGAAATGAAGTAATGTACATCCAACCAACATAAAGAATACATACAATGTCATCAAAAATGCTGATCCGATAAACTGCTGCAGGTCAACTGCGAATCCAATAGTCGCCAGGAAACACAGTGATATGAAAAGTCCAAGGTCAAGATTACCGCGAAGCTTCTTGATCGGCTTCAACTGTGCCAGACAGATAGAAACTGTTGTTACCATAAGAAGTCTTCCTGCTTTCCAGAAAGTATCCGGGAATATTCTCTGTGCGATCATGGTTGTAACAAACGCTACTCCAAAACCGATGGTCAGAAGCCATGCAATATCCTTAATCGCCCACTTCTTATCAGCCATCAGCGGCTCTGTCTCGCCGTCATCCAATTCTTCCGGTTTAAATGAATACGGCCACAGCTTGTTCCATTTTTTAGATGCCTTGAAGAATGCCGGCGCTGCGAACATTGCAACCATCAAAGGTGTGGATACCACATAATCCGCTGCATTCGCCGCTGCCAGCGTCTCTCTTGAACAATCAACACCTGTAGCGATGGCTGTCAGGTTCGGTGTTCCGCCTGTGTAGGTTCCAACAAACATACCCGCGCATTTCCATCCTTCAATAATCCTTGGAGCAAAGATCATTCCAAGAATGATCGCAACAACACATACCGACGCGATCGCGGATACCAGCGCGATCACCGGTTCCTTGTTCAGTTTCTTAAGCTCCGTAACATTCATACTCAGCAGACAGATCGAAATACCTGCCTGTACGCAATATGTAGAGATAGAATCATATAACTCATGCGAAATCGGCACAATATGGGTATTTGATAAAACAATACCAATAACTACAACTGTAAGTACAGGACCCAGTGACCTACATACTTTGTATTTCTGAAGCCAGAGGGAAAATGCTACCATCAATAAAATAACAAATAATAACCCTTGCGTACTTGATATGAGAGTTCCCATCCATTTCTCCTTTCATTCCTCAAATCCGTAATTTTGTACAATTTTACGGCTTGACATTTGCTTTCGTTTATTGTAGATTGTTTACAATGTACTTTGTTTTATTAATATATCACATTTACTTATAGATTGCAACAATAATTTAACCATTTTAGATAAATTTTTATCAAAATATTGTATAATTTTTGTAGGGTCAATCTCTGGTAACTATTAAACATTTATAAACTAAAGGAGGATTTTATGAACACAAAACAGTACGAAGATTTTATCATTAAGACAGCAGAATCGCTGCTCGCAATTGACAGCCCAAGCGGTTTTACAGGCCGTGCTTCAGATTACATTCTCGACACGGTCAGGGAACTCGGATATCCCGTATACCGTAACAAGATCGGTAATGTCATCGTAACCGTAGACGGCGAAGACAACGAAGAATCCGTTGCATTATCCGCCCACATTGATACATTGGGACTTATGGTACGTTCCATCACCAGCGAAGGCTATCTCATGATCACGGCGGTCGGAGGTCCGATCCTTCCCACACTGGACGGAGAATACTGCCGGATTCATACACGCGAAGGCAAGGTTTATACCGGAACTATCCTGTCCCTCTCCCCTGCGATCCACGTATTCGAAGATTCGTCAACGCGTCCGAGAGACGATCAGAACATGGCTGTACGCATTGACGAGATCGTACATAGCAAGGAAGATGTAGAAGCGCTTGGCATCCGCCCGGGTGATTTCGTCTGCTATGACACCAAGACTACATTTACAGAGAGCGGCTTCTTAAAATCAAGATTCATCGATGACAAGGGCTGTGCATCCATACTGATCACTCTTCTCAAGATCATGAAGGAACAGAACCTCAAGCCGGCAAAGAAGACCTATCTCTGCTTCTCTACCCACGAAGAGATCGGATACGGCGGAGCAACCCTTCCTAAAGATATCAAAGAGCTTCTTGTCGTAGATATGGGATGCGTCGGTTCTGATCTTAGCTGTACGGAAGAACAGGTCTCCATCTGTGCCAAAGACTCTCTCGGGCCATACGATTGGGACATGACCAGCCGCCTTGTAGCTTTATCAAAAGAGCATGAGATTGACGCCGTTACAGATATCTATCCGCGGTATAATTCGGATGCCGCCGCACTGTGGAAAGCAGGCTACGACACATGTGCAGCGCTGATCGGTCCCGGGGTACATGCTTCTCACGGAATGGAACGGACACATATCAGTGGAATCATGAACACCCTGAAACTGTCTGCAGCTTACCTGGGAATTCTTTAAAAAGCAACGGGTCAAAATCACTTTATATGATTTTGACCCATTCTTATCTCTTCCCTATGAAATTCAATAACGCGCCCAACGCCACCACACATGCCGCAGCAATCTTTCCATAAAAAGTGGTCATCACTGTCAAAAGCTTCCCCACATACGGAAGCTTCCCCACCACCAGCCCAATATAATTATCATACGGCACAGGCGTGGGATCCTCCCCGTCGTTGGCATCGCCCTTCGTGTCAAATGTACCCGACACCACATGATTCTCCGTCACCCGGTGCGTGATAATGCCTCCATCCTCCAGGGAACTGTAGAAAGCGATAATATCCTCCTCTTCCACATCCTCCGGCGGCACATCCTTCACGTACAGAAGACTCCCCACCGGTATGGCAGGTTCCATACTCCCACTGAGAACATGATACATATGGAACCCCAGGACTCCCGGCAGCACCAGCAAGGAACAGAGTACGATCACAGCCACGATCAACGCCGTTCCTGCCATACTCAAGATCCTGCCGCTTCTGTTATCATTTCTTTGATCCTTTTCCCTTAACTTCTTATCTCTATGGTCACGCCTACTTCTCACGGTCAGTTAATTCCTCTATGACTTTCTCTGCCGTTATCGCAGGAGCCTTGCGCCTCTTCTTAAGATATACTGCCGTTCCTGCCAGCGCCAGTACGGCAACTGCTCCAATCCCTATATAGATGGGAAGATACCCCATCACCTTTCCGGAATGTCCACCGTCCAGATTCGCCAACGGCACTTCGCCGTCGTCCAGATCCACACTGTCTTCCGGCTGATCCGCCTGCGGAACTTCACCATCCGGAAGCTGTACTCCTGCATCTCCGCCGATTCCCTCTTCTGGTTCTTCTTCTTCCGGTTCTTCCTCTTCCGGGGTCTCCGGAGTCGCCGGAGCCGCTGTTCCACCCGGAGTTGCCGGAGTCGCCGGGGTCGCCGGAGTTGTAACCGTAGTAGTTGTCGTTGTTCCTGCCGGCGCTGCCGGGGCTTCCGGCGTCACCGTCTGAACAGGGGTATACCGGAATTCGAATACATTCTCCGCCTCATTCGCCGACAAGGTTTTCACCAGATTCAATGCCTGCGGCTGATATCCATCGATATAACGGGAAGATACATACTGCCTCTCCCCCGCATTTCCATAATAAGTATCACTTTGCATCAGCGTATTGCCATCTGCATCCAGATAATCCACCCGATAGCCTACCAGATCCCCGCTGACACCGTAAGCCACCACGTAATCCCTGTCGCACGCCACATTGAAGGTCGGCGCCTCAGCCTCAGAATTATCCCTTCCAGACCTTCTGACACCCTTTACATAATATCTCTCATCCTTCGAAGCCGCTGCTTCCTGATAAATAATCCTGACCGTATCCCCATATCTCAGATTGGAGATCACAACCTGATCCTCCTTCGAAGCAACGCTTGCCGAAGCCGACTGAATCTCAAGCCCTTCACCCGTAAGCTCGCCTAAGTTACCCGCATACAGCCTTACAGTATAGGTGTATTCTTCCTCCGCCGCATATGCAGTCTGCCCCTGACCGATGATAAGAGCCGCAGCCGACAGAGCAAGAAGACCGGCGCGGATACATTTCAACCATTTCATACTATCTTCTCCTCCTTCGCCTTATTGTCGGCATCATTTCCTCCTGCTCACGCCTTATTCTTAAGATCACCAGCAACAACAGGACCAGCCCGGCTCCAAGCATCAGTGACACATACAGCATGATCCTCGTCTGATCGCCGGTCTTGATCACTTCGCGCCTGGTAACTGTATTGCTCCCCGGACTGTTCGGCGCAGGAGTATCCGCATCCACCAGTTCCGTCGCGAAGTCCATCTGAAGTCTCGCATACGTATTCTGATAATTATTCACCAGCGTCTCGCCGTCCAGAGCCACCTTAAGCTTCACAGTCCCCTTATCCCGGCTGCCCATCCGGTCCAGGTAGAAATAATCATCCAGAGTCTTCGTCGCACCATGAAGACCCACGCCGTTAATCCTTCCGTCTCCGCCGAATTTCTCACTGGAATAGAGCGTTGAAGTCTCTCCTGCCGTATCCGTATAAGTCAGAAGATAATCATATGCGCCGCCTGCCGCATCTCCCGCATCCTCCAGCGCCTTCAATACTTCATTCTTCATATACCAGTCCGCTTTCCCGTCGAACGTATTCCGAAGCGTAATCGTAAGCTCCACAGAATCCCCCGGCTGCATGGCATTGATCTCGTCGCCCATCTTGGCAGAAGTGAAATTACTCTCCATTTTCTTCCCATTGAAGGTCACTTCCCAGCCTGATTCCCCCTGCCGGTCTTCGGCAGACACCGTCCTTGAAACGCCTGGCATCCCTGACGCCGCCAGGGCAGTGAATACCGTTAAAATCACGGCTGCCGCCCGATTAAAGCACACAATTCTCTTATTCTTCATTTTCCCGTCTGCCCCCTTATAAAATACCGAGAGAAGCCGCATCCACTCCCCATGCACTCTTGATCGCATCCTGGGCATTGTGCGTCTGCACCGCGTCCACCTCTACATCTACATGGAACTCCACACCGTCATACTTATACGTCGTCGTGATCGTATTGCCCTTGGTCTCCACTGCCGCCTCCGACGCCACCTGACCGTCGATACGGATTCCGTCCGCGAACAACTCCGTCTCGCTGCCGGAAGGCAGGATTCCCTTATAATACAACTCCGTACATTCCGCCGAATCATTCGGGTTCTTCACCCATTTGTTCCCATTCACAAGATTCAGATCGATCAGTTCCGGAGACAGTGTAGTGATCTTCACATCCTTCCCCGACGAATTCTTCTCCGTCCAATATCTGTAGATACGGACCCTGACATACTCGTCAATGGTTCCGCTGTTCCTTACAGACAACTCCTCATGATAACTCTTGTTAAGCGCCAGCTTTTCATCCTTTTTCAGCATATTCTTAAGCAGCGCGCCGCTTACCGCATCCTTGCCCTGGTTCGTACTGATCTTCCAATCATCATTATCATAATCCCTGCTGCTGACCACATCACCGTTCTCCAACAGGCTTACGCCAATCTGGGAAACCGTGATCTCCGCCGTATAATTCTCGCTATAATACGTCAGCGCCGCCCGTGTACTTCCAATGGTACTTCCAAGAAGCATAAGTACCGCCAATGCCAGCAGAACATACGTCACATTCCTTCCATTTCCTCTTCTGGAGACTCCTCTTCTCTTATCCATTAATCATCGGCCTCCTCTCCCCGTCCGCCGGAATGATTCTCGAACTCTTCATATTCCGAATAGACTGTCGTCCAGTCCGCCGTCGCATTACCCGACTCATCATAGACTACCGGTGTACATTCCTGGATTACAACTACGTTGAAGTTATCCCTATCGAATCCGTCCGGAACATTAATCTTCACATCCAACGGAGTCGTAAGCGACGGGCGGTCCGGATCCGGGCTTGCCGGAAGGATCGGCCTGTAATACACATACCGGAACCCATTCTCATCCGTTGTCCCATCCAGATACCAGTCCGGATTCGACGGTGTATCCGGACTATCCGGATAACCGATGCTTAAGTCCCCTCCATAGAAGACCTTCACCCTCACGAAGCAGTCATTGATCTGGGAAATATTCGCCACCTGGATATGCTTCGTCATGTTGCTTACATCCTCATGGATGGTCGTCTGTGCACCAAGATTCACCACCTGGCTTCCCCCTGCGGACACATACGTGGTAAAATACGCTAGCGAACTCTCGATCGTAAGCGCCGCCGTCATACCAAGAGCCGCAGCCGACATTGCAATTACTTTTCCATATTTCTCAATATATTTCATAACTGTTGCAGCTCCTTCCTATTCTTCTGCCGGAGTCGTCGGATTATTCCAAGTCCATCCGCCCTCTCCGTCCGAATCAAAATGATTGGTCACACCGTAGCCGCCTCTGTTGCCGCCGCCGTATTCATTGGCAAATGTCACGGTACTGCCTCCTTCTGGCACACCCGCGATACCGGCTTCTACCGCCGCATCCGACCAGATCTCTGCCGTATCTGTATCTTCTCCATTGATCTTATAGCTAGCGCCGGAATAGATCTCCTTCACCGTCACGGTCAACCCTGCAGGAATCCTATCCAGGGTCACCGTCACATTCCCTGCATCACTGTGAGTCGTACTGACTACATCACTGTACACTACCGGTCCGTCCGGCGTCTCACGTCCTTCCACCAGAAATGCGAATGAAGTCTGCCCCAATGTCTCGTTGTAATTCAACAGGTTCTTCGTGATATTCAGTCTCCCATACTGCGGTACGGCTTCCGGCTTCAACCCAATCGTCGTATCGTAGATCCAGTCGTCGCTCCCTTCACCTTCCAGTGCATATACACTACTCGGCAGCGCCGTCAGGTACGGGGTAAATGCATACTGCACACTATAATCCTGATTATAGGTTTCTTCCGGCACTACCAGATACATCCCCGGATGTAAGCCTCCGATCCGCCCCTGCGCCGTACCTCCTCCCGTACTCTGGACAACAGTCTCGCCGGCTGCTTCCGGCGACTTTGCCTCCAGGATCGCTTCTGCCTGCTCGGCAAGTTCCTGCCACTCCGCCGCCGTACTGCCGATACCGCTGAACTTCAACGCTGTATCCCCTTCTGCGAATACTCCATCCGGCGTATAGTTCTGCCCGGTCACATCCACATCTGCCACCCGGTACACCGATACCGGTATGGACATCTGATTAAAATCCTCAAGATACTTGTCATTCGCTCCCGCTTCACTTCCAATCTCCACAGACACTATAAGGCTGCATTCCTGCCCCATATCGATTCCCTTCGCCGCCTGTGTCTTCACCATACTTAAGCAGGGCAATGTCAGCACCGCTGCCAGAGTCAATGCATATCCTCTTCTCATATTCTTACTTATCTTCAACTCTTTCCCTCCTCACGGTTTATTCTGTCTATTTTCCAGCTCTGTCCCTGCGCTTTATTCTCCTGCGCATTCCCAGGATCGTCAGAATCGTTACACCAAGCCCCAGAAGCAGATACAGCATATAATAATTCTGTATCGCCTGTACCATAGATTCTACCGGAGTAGATTCCAGTTCCCCGTCATAAGGAACCCGATGCCCTCTTACCAGAAGCCTGTGGCTGTTCACCCCATAAGGCGTACAGGTAAATAACGTCACATAATCCTGTCCTTCTTCTATCTTAAGCGCCTCTTCCAGTGCGTCATAATCATCCTTATCGATCATCGGCAAGATCTGATCTACCTCATATGCCATATCCTCATCCAGGATGTGAAGATAGAATCTGTCTTTCTTCTTCAACTGGTCAATATCGCTGAATAACTTGGCGCTGGGAAGTCCCCTGTGAGCCGACATCACACTGTGGTTTCCCTCTCCCCCGATCGGAAGCTTGGTTCCGTTCAGATGCCCGACCCCGGTCTGCAGCACATCTTCCTCTGTTCCATGGTAGATAGACAGCCTGACGTTGATCTTCGGGATGGTGAGATAACCCATGATCCCATCTCCCGCGGCGTTGAGCACCTTCCAGTATTCTGTCGTCTTCATATCTTCAGACTTGCTGATACCAAACACATCACTGCGGATACTGTTCCGGTCAAAGGTCTGGTTATAACTCCTGGCTGCTGCCCATGCCTCCTCGAAATCTTCCTCTGTCATCTCACTTACCACCGTGTCATAGTTAGAGATAAGTTTCGACTGGCGGTAGGTATTCCACTGGTTCGAAATCGTAGGATATGCCAAAATACCAAATCCCACAAGAAATAACAACCCGAATAATATCGATGATAATCTTCTTCTCATACTCCCTAGTCTACTCTCCCTACAGTTTTAGCTTCTTCTCTCTCTTATATAAGAAGAAGCAGAATCCGGCCGTGATCAGAATCCCCACGATCACCCATAACAAATAATTGGTATGCAGGCTCATATTGGCTAGAGGGATACTCTCATCCGATAATTCTTCCGGTACATAAGGCACCCTGTGTCCGCGTACCAACAGACGATGACTGTTCACCCCATACGGTGTACAGGTCATCAAAGTGGCAAGGTCCATTCCATCCTCTACTCCCAGATCTTTTGTATCATCCGGCTTAACCACAGTTATCTGATCTACTTCATAACAGAGCGTCTCCTTCAGAATATGCAGAAGGAAATGATCTCCCTCCTCCAATTTATCCAGATCTGTGAATAATGCCGCACTCGGCAGCCCTCTGTGGGCGGTGATGACCGTATGGGTACTCTCCCCTCCCACCGGAAGAGAACTTCCCGGCAGATGTCCTGACGCTTTCTCCAGAGTCTCTTCGCTGGTGCCATGGAAGATCGGAATCGTGATCTTGATCTTCGGAACCTCAACCGTCCCCATCATACCATCTCCGGCAGCATTCAGGCATGACATATATACATTGTCTTCCTCTGCCTCTTCTCCCTCTGCATTGGCGAATGCATCCGGAAGGATGCTGGGAAGAAGCGCCTGGTTATAGTCCTCGGCATTCTTCCACTCTGCGGCATAATCAATTGTGCCTGCTGTCTCCATCTCTGCGATTGTCTGATCATAGCTGCTGATCAATTGTTTCTGTCTGTAATTGTTCCATTCATTAGATACGAACGGATACAGCAGCAAGGACAATCCGGCTAAAAATAATATTCCTGTTATAATTTTACTCGCGTGTCTCTTCATCCGGACTCTCCTTGTTGTTGTATCTGATGTGATATTTCTGCTGCTTTCTATGTGTGCGTAACTTTCTTCTGTTGGGTTGAAATGCTGTTTTGTTGTTTAAGGGTCGGAAGTTGGGGCTACCCCCAACTTCCTGTGTATTGAAAATGGATTTTCAACCTTAACAGGTAGAAATTATTAATAAGTACTTTTCATTATTTTGCATCCGATGATTTCCTGCGGCTTGCAAAGAATAATGCTGCTGCGATGATCATGATCGCACATCCGCCGATTGTGAAGATTGTAGTACCAATACCACCGGTGGATGGAAGGGAGGAAAGTCTGGTATCTGTCATGCTTGTGTCTGCTTCAAGTATCTCGGTAGCTATTAATTCTCCCTCGTCTCCCTCTTTCCCACTTTCTTCGGTTATTACTAACGTTGCCGATGATGGATTCGTATTGACTGAATATCCTTCTGGAGCGGTCTTCTCAGTAAATTTATAAGTTCCTACGTTCAATCCTCGAACAATCACCGTACCCTTTTCATCAGCACTACCGTCTTTCGTAAATACCTGAGTTACATAAGTTACACCGTCTTTTTCAACTTCAAGTTCTGTACGAGAAGTCTTTTTACCATCTGTCGCTGCCTTAAGAGCTGCTTTTACGCTATCTGGCACTGCAGCTGTCTCAACATGGGTATAATCTCCCTCACTATTCTTCTTGAAATAGACTACTTCCTCTGGAGTTCCAGTTGTTACTTCAAAGCCTGCGTTTGCTAATTTTTCATTCCCCTCACCTGTCTTTGTCAATGTAATTCTTCCTGTGAATACCTTATCATCGTCCTCACCATATTCACTGCCATATTCATTGCCATTGAGATGTCCTGCATTAGCCTTGTTATCAACCGTCTCTTCCGTAACTACAGCCTGATATTTTACAATAATTTCTTCTCCTGCATGAGTATTCTGATCATCAATCAATCCTGATAAATTGATAGCAAATGAATCTGTACACTCTACTCTTCTCTCTGATCCATTTTCATCCTTAATGGTTACAGTTGTAGCTCCTTTTCGTTCAAGAACTACTGGCTGATTATTTATTGTATCCAAAGACTTTCCTGCCAGTGTTACACTGACCTTCTTTACATTTTCTCCCTCCATAACATAATCTGCACCTTTGATTGCATCATGGATATAATAGGTCTTATTCGTATCCTTTGGATTAATGTATGGAACATTTGTCTTAATAGTATACTCAACTGTACTGCCTATTGCGGATACTTTATCCTTATCATTATGTGACTTATCAAGACTTATTTTTGATCTTTTCACAGTCAAATTAGCAGACTTCAAAGCCGGATATGCTCCGTCGACTTCTCCAAATCCCACATATGCAGCCATATTATTGTAAGTATAGCCTTCCTGAGTTGCTTTAACTGCGTATACACCTGCGCTGGTAACAGTTTGAGGATTACTCATAGGATCAAGTATACTTTCTTCTTCCTGTGTATCAGGATCTTGTTCTGTTAACGCTACTACAGCACTTAAAGCCATTCCTATCTTATTAGAATTAGCATAACCGTTAGGAGAAGCTTTCTGCAAGGCAACTAATTCTTTGATAACAGTTTCACGGTTTTCCGGACTATCTGCCAATTCAAAACCTTCAAGATATGCCGCTGCGATTCGGTTGGTTGTAAAATTCCATCCCGTCGCAGTTGTCTGGTCCGGCTTGATAATCTGGACATATGATAAACTAACATCACCAAGTTCCTCACCGCTTGGCGCACTTACGGTAATTGTTGTACTCTCCTCTACTGCCCATGCCGTCATCGACATTCCCAACACCATCGCCAGTGATAAAATCACTGCAAATAATTTTTTCAATTTCTTCATTTTTCTCTCCTTTTCCTAGTCTTTTTTCAACCCTCTGGTTGCCGGTGCACAGCACATATCTTCTATTTGTGCCATGCACATTTAACTTTGATCTGTGCGGTATAAGGACCGCCAAAAAGTTATTCATATTATACTAACTTCCCAGCACCCCCTTACGCTTATTTCTATATGTTATCCTCGCAGCAGCTGACATTAACAGCATACCGCTGAACATATACCAATAGATTCCGGAACCTCCGGTAGAAGGCAGTTCGTAAGTTGGAGTATTCGTAATTATAAATGGATCTGACTGTGTTCCACTCCCGACATTCTCATTTCCTACAATCTCAGCTTTATATTCATTTTTATCCAAATCACAACTAATCTGAATCGTCCAGGTATTTACCCTCGGAAGGGTATATCCTTTCGGAGGTTTTGTCTCCGTCAGAATATATGTGCCCTCTTCTAATTCTTTGAACACAATCTTACCGTCTTTTTCCGATATTTTTTCAGATATTACTTTACCATCCTTTTCCAGCATAAACTCTGCTCCGGAAAGTACATCTTCCATGTCGTTCCCTATCTTTTTTATGGAAAGACTTAAGAATGGAATTTTAACTCTGACATAATTTGATTCCTTAATTCCTGTACCACCATTATCACTCTCCAACGTATTTTCAGTACGATAACCAAAACTATTCACTGATTCAAGAAATTGAGCTATTCCATTCTTACCACTCTCTTCCAATCCCAATAAAAGCGAATCTTTGTCGCTTATCTCATCAATAACTTTAGTTGGAACAATAATATCCACATCCTTATTTGGTTCCAACCTTGTGCTATCTTCGCCCTCAATCTTAAAAGCAGTAATACTGCTCAAATCCAATACCTCAGACTGCTCCTTCCACTTAATTTGTTCATTTTTTAATACATCATCCATATTATACATATATACCTGAGCAGAATCTGTATAAAAAACTTTGTAGCCGTCTGGCGCATTGATAAAATCTCTTAATTGTACAGTAAATTCTGATTTTCGGTCATTTCCCAGTATATTTTTATCACCTTTCTTCGGCAGTACATCATAAACAACTAAGTTTTTGTCCACTCCCTCAACAGACTTTACTTTCAATTTGTATCGGAAAACATCTCCTTCCGCTAAAAGCAATGCAGATGTTTTCCAATTATCTGAATCCCCTTCAGCAATATATTTTTGACTACAAATAGAATCATTTGTTTTGATAGTAATTTGAGATTTACTGTACGAAAACTTATCATCTGTCTGTCCATCACCATCCATATCATATTGATCATTTGTTTTCTCACCACTTACTGGCTCATCTAAATCTTTACTTACCAAATAAACCTCATTTGTATAATCACCTGGCAAAATGGTTTCTGGTATTTTTAAATAAATATAAAAATCCACATGCTTCCAATGCTGTTTTATTATCTCTTCTCTTGCCTTTTCTGCATTTATTTTAAAAATTAAAGCGGTACGTCCTGTTCCCTTATAATTTTCTATGACTTCTGGTCTGTAATTAGGGTTCTTTTTTATATTTCCGTTATCATCTGTTATCGCTGCACCCTCAATACACTCATATGCCCCATATGCTACTTCCATTTCTTTCCATTCATAATCAAAACCTTCTGGAAGTAGATCTATAACACATAAATCGTCATATTCTTTATCTTCTGCCAATCCACCTCCATTATCGGATCCGTGAATCTGAATTCGCCAAGAGACCGATTCCCCAGCCTCATATACATCTGGACCATAATGTTTCCTCTTCTCAATCCACACTTCTTCGTGTAATTTTGTCAGTTTAAATTCATTTTGACTAAATAATGTTACAAGAGTACTGCTATTCTCATGATAGAATTTTACATTAGCTTTATTAATATACCTATTCTTAGTGGGATCATTCTCATCAAAATGATTGTTTTTAGGTTCACGGAACGTAGACCACATCATTATATGAAAACTATCTCCCAATTTCATCTTGTAACTTTCTTTCAGATAAATCTCAAAACCTGTATATATTTTATCTTGAGGAAGTATCAACTTATTATCTTTAAAATCTTTTATCTCATATTTCTCTGAAACAGAACCTTCTCCTTTCACCTGCACATAATCTAATTTTTCTTTCCAATCCTCTGTTACCATTTCGATTTCCCGGAATTTTAACCGTTCATCTAACTCGTTATCAGAAAAAACAATTTTTTCCAGTGGAATAGTACTATTTGTATTTTCAAATCTCATCCCCCACTTATATAGACTCGAACGCATATCTTCTCTGTCTACAATGATATTTTGTGAGTTATACTTTGCAAATTCTCCGTCGCCTTTTGGCTGACTTGTTAATATAAAATCTATATCATCTTCACAAACATCTTCTTTCTCACCTTCTAATGCATTCCACGGTGTGCATTCCGCTTTTATATTATTTGTTAGTTCCTTTTCCCATATAGAACTCTCGGGATCCTTCTCTTCCATCTTACATTCTGGAAAACATAAGCGAAGTTCTACTTCTTTAATCTTCTCTGCCAGCCATGCATCAGCCTGTGCAGGACTACCATCAAAATTCTCCGGTAATTCAACCGTATAACTTACTGTTCCATTCCCATTATCTGTCCACCTATTACTACAAGACTTATGCAGTGTAGCCGTCTTTATTTCTCCGTCTGCACTTTCATAAGTGGGAAGCGTATCCGTTAATGTGATCTTCCCATAACTTCGAAAACTTTTTAGTACGTCTCCTCCAAGTGTAAACCAGAAACTTGCATAATCTTCATCATATAATACACCATCTTCACTAATCCTTGCAGAGATATAAGTACCATCATTTGCCATACTGGCATATACATTCGTATTCGCATATTTAGTTACATATGGTGCATCATATTTGGGAAGATAAGTATATTTTGCGGTTTCATCTTTTTCCATATCATATTCAAGTTCCGCATATATCTTAAGTTCATAATTCTTTGGCACTTCACCTGATTTAAATTGCATCTTGAAAGGGAATCTTAGATTTGCAGTTTGTGTAAAATCCTTAATATCAATCTTAACCTTATAATATTCTCCCTCTTCTTCTACTCCATCAATTATAAAATTTCCAAGATTCTGGTTTACCTCTGACACGGTTATCTTATCTTTTTGTAGATATTTTTTCGGGAAATACATCGTTATGACCATATCTCCTAATTCAATGTCTCCAGATACATCTGCCGCATACAAACGAATATATCCAGTCATTGTCTGATTAGTATAATATGATGTCCCGTTAGGATGTTCATCATATCCTTTTGTATCTCCATATAACAATTCCAGATTAATATTTCCACTAGGATTTCCATCTTTATCTTTTATAGGAACAGAAGCTATTATCTCTTCTTTTCTTATCTTCTCTTCCTGCGGTTCATTCTCCTGCAATTCATCCTCTTGTGGTTCTTCTTCTATCTGCAACTCTTCATCCATTAAAGGTTTATCCGGTTCTTCTGGATTCAGGTCATCCGATACAACTGCTGCATCTGGATTCTCCGGAACCTGAAGCCAGGAAGCGATCCTGTTATCATCTAATTCATATTCCTGCTTTACCACTGACCGGTCATCCTTCACTTCAACAACTTGATAACAACCATCATTTTCTTCTGTCTGCTGTACAATCTCTGTAAGGATACCGCACCGGTCCAATCCATTGTCTTTATCATCATCAAAGAATACAACATCTCCGACTGCAGCTTCATAGCCTATCCCCTGGAATAATCTTGATGCTTCACTATTCCTCTTTATATTTTCTGTATCAGCTTCATTTAACTTCTTTATCCATTCTCCGATATTTTTTCCATAAGGTACATTCTTAACTCCCGCATAATCCAGACAGAATGCTGCGAACATCGTATCCCAATGCCCTTCTTCATCTCCGTAAGGATTTCCATACCACTGTCCATAACGTGTATATCTGCGCTGTGTGGTTCCATCCTCTGCCAGTTCATAGTTATCTTCACTTGCCAGATAACCTTCCTGGGTCTCTGCGATCCCCGCCACATTTTCCGCCCAATCATCTGTCAGATCGATTCCAGAAAATGTCTTCTCCCAATCGCCGGCAGATTCAATATCTGCTTCTTTGTCGATATAGCATTCTTCCGTATGAACATGTTCTTCCATCGGACAAGTTATCTGCTCCTCATAGCAGGATGCATCATGTATATGCCCTGTATTCTCTTCCTGACCGCAGATCAATTCCTGGCTCTCTGTATAACAATCTTCTGTGTGCTGATGTTCTTCCGATTCTTCCTGACCGCAGGTCAATTCCTGAATCTCTGTGTAGCAGGCTTCTGTATGGGTATGCCCTGTATCTTCTGCCAGATCACAGATCAGACTTTCTCCATAACAGGCTTCTGTGTGCTGATGTTCTTCTATCCCGCATTTCGCATTTCCTGTCATGGCAATACCATATTGGGTCAAGACGCTGCCGACCATACCGACCACCATAACTGCCAGGATCATCACAGCTATGACAGTTCTCCTGCGTTTCTTCTGCCGACTCTTCCATTCATTCAAATACTCTTTCACAAGCTTTTGCATCTTCTCACCTTCCTAATTATTGTAACCACTTTGCAAATTACCTCTTCATGCGGGATAACTCCCGATCTATGCCGTCAATCCATTCTCTCTATCCGATTCAAGGGCCACGCCCTGAATATTACTTTACCGACTATCTGGTCATATTCCACACAGCCGATCGATCTTACCCGGCTGTCCAGTGACACGGCTCTGTTATCTCCCAGAACGAAAACCATATCCTCCGGCACTCTGTACGGGAAATTCTGATCACATTTCCCGGCCTTTTTCTCTGATACATACGGTTCGTCTATCACCATTCCATTGACATACACATTGCCCTCCTGGTCTATATCTATCTCATCTCCAGGCCCCCCTGTCACCCGTTTCAGCAGCACCTTTCCTCCATAGTAGAATCCGATGATATCTCCTGTCTCAACGTCCTTCGTCTGGTGCAGGACTACGATCTCGCCATCCTGCAGGGCGGGTATCATGCTGCTTCCATTGACCTGCAATAATATCAGAAGCCTTGTCAGCATCAATACCGCTATGGCTGCTGCCACGGTCAGTATCCCCGCTATGTTCAGGAATATTTTTCGGAATTCGTATCTGGCTTCCTCTCTTGCCAGTTCCATTCTCAGATCATTGATCGGCGGTATCTCAGGCTTCTGATTCTCTTCGTTCTCATTTTCCCTGCTACCGTCCAGATCCCGTTCATTCTCTCTGTTATCCATGAAGTCTCTTTCTCCGACTCACCGGCGCCCATCCCGACTCATACGGGATCTTCTGTCTATTTATTTTTTGTTGGTCATATATCGAAAGTGAGACTTCCTGATCCTCGTGATCTTCTTCCTGTGTATTCTGACTGATCCTCTTCACATTCATCAGATATTGCTCTGCACACCGCTGTGCCGCTTCGAATATTCCATTCAGCCTTAAGGATGCCTCCGCGATAGATCCTGCTTCCTCCAGCTCTATCAACCTAGAAGTCTTGATCCTCTCAACCTCAGACTTCAAATCAGTTATCTTCGCATCCTTCTGGTTCAGTCTCTCATCCTTGATATCCAATTTCCTTTTCAGGCGTTCATAGCCTTCCTGCAAGTTTTCTAATTCTGCTGTCCTCTCATCTAGTTTCTTCTGCAGTCTCTCCGTCTCTTCGCATTGTGTCAGAAGCATCTGCAGCAGATCCCTGCGTTTTAACCTTCGTAATTCCTTATTTCCCATACCTTTACTCCCCTAGCTCATTCTTCTCTATTACACTGTCAATCAGCTTGATCAGTTCTAATGCAGAACGGAAATACACCGTCTCATCCTTCTCAAGCCATGTTACCTTCCCCTGCCAACTACTGTGCTGCCTGTGCTGCACCCGTATCGTAAATGTTCCAAGATCGCCTCTCTGTTCTAACAATGTCTTTTCATCCATAACCCTGACCATCTCTTCCTTCTTTCTATATGAATGAGATCCCCCTGAGAAATCCCTGTCGTTCGTCGTCATCTGAGGATATCCCAGATCATTGAAAAGCTCTTCCGCAATCCGTATTACCTGTTCGAAGCTTCCTATGGGAATTCCTTCTTCTGAATACGCATGATACACTCTGCCCCGAATCCCATGCCAGTCTTTCTCGTCTATACTAAGAATGATACAGTTCGATATCCCCGTACATACTGGCATCTGATTTTTCATGACTTGTATTCCTTCCCTCTCTGTTTATGGCAGACTATTCTCATCTTCTTCCATCAGTCTAACAAATAGAAGCGTACCGTTTAGCATACCTTTTTCCGCTATTTTGATTTTTTGAAAATTTTTGCACAAAAAAAGAGAGAACTGTATGTACATTCTCTCTTTTTTCATATTCTTTATACCGTTAAACCACTGCCAAATGTCTGCTCCTTCCATAGCATTTAACGCTCGTTGTACATCCGTCGGTTTGATGCCTTTAAGTTTCATGGCGCCGACGTAGAGTCCAAAGGTATTTTAACAATCTTATCATGCCAATATCAATTAGTCTAATAATCGTTCTATTAAAACTCACATTCCACACATTTTACATGGTAACGAACTCTGACTCGTTGATTTCCAACGTTAAAGTTGCGGTTAATCCTCTCCTGCACAACCTCGCAATTCTCCCTGGTCGTGTTAATCAGAAGCACTAGATACTGACCGCGCCCGAACTGATTGACGATATCACCGTGACGCACAGATCTGCAGATTGCCTCCCTGAGCCGTTCTGAGAATCCTTCCAGCCGTTCCTCTTTCTGGATCGGATTCCCCTTACCATCCACCAGCGTGCAGAGCATCAGATAGACTGCCTGGCCTCCCCTCTCCATGATACGCGTAACCGCCTGATAGATTCCCTGGAATACCGGAAATGTACAGTAATATCCACCCATAACTGTCTCATCCGGCTCCTCCGTCAGCTTCTTCTGAATAGTGTCCAGAAGCTCATAGGAATACATCATCTGATTTCCCAGACGCTCTATGGCCTGCATCATCTTTACCGAAGGATATATCCCCTGTTCCCTCTGATAATAATCTGCCGTCTCTTCGTACAGTCTCCTGGCGTCATCGAAGCGTCCGGTCTCCATGTATGCTTCCATAATGAGTTCTTCCCAGTCAGAAAAAGGCGCAGCCAGAGCCGCGAATCTCCCCAATTTCTCCAGACGAATCCACTCCTCACGCTCTCTTAACAGCATTGCCGCCTGACAGACAATATCCTGGAACATCATCCGATATCGTTTAGACTCATATCCTATCCATACCACACCCGCACAGTCGGAAAGAAATTCTCCCTGATACATATAACAGGCCTGCAGATACAGATCCAGCTTCTCACCGTTATCCTCTGCTTCTTTTGCCCTCTGGTAGATACGGTCGAATTCAAGCGCATCTACTTCCACCCTGATCTCTGACGTCCATCGGTAAAGCCCATTTTCCAGGTAAATGTATTTCCCCTCCGGAAGACCAAGCTCTCTTAACTTACGGATTGCTTTATAGATCAGAACCCTCAGAGAATTATGCCTGTTCTCTACATCCCTGTCTTCGAATACTACGTCCTCCAACCAATCTCTCCCAACACCTTTTTCCGAATAGTACAGAACAGCCTGCATCAGATTGGTAAATTGATTATTGCGGCGCAGCCTTTTCATTACAAGAGGCTTCCCATTATAATTCATAGAAAATGTACCAAACATCCTGACCTTGAGAATCTGTTCTCCATTGTTATCGTTCCGCATTATATCTATCACTGCTTCTTCCTCATCATTTCCTCATATCTCTGTTCCACAAATTCATACAGCATCCTCAGAAGCTCCAGAGAACTTCTGAAACGCGCCGATCTCTCCCCTGCACGGATCTCCCCCTGCATACTGCTGTTCTGCCTGCAGAATACGCGTATGGTCAATTCTCCCCTGAAAGCATTTACATAATCCTTACTGCTAACCTTCTCATCTATATAAATATCCTTTGGATCCAAATACTGGAAGATCAACGGCTTCCCCTCATATTCCTCATACAGCGTGTGAAAATCCCCCTGATCCTTCTCGAATCCTACCGAATCTAACACATCATCTATGATCATCAATAACTGGTCAAGGCTTTTGAATTCAAAGGGATGTCTATAGTAGAGAGTCTGGATTCTACCTTCTGCAACACGATCTTCATAAGAATCAAATCTCACCAACATGGTGTTCGTATTTCTCAATTTTCTTAATTTTATTTCCTTCATATCTGTATAATCGTGCATGATCCTATCCCTGCTCCTTTCATTCGTCATTATTCCTGAAGAACCCGATATTTACCGCAGC
>Ga0137308_100788_pt2 | contig 29944 bp, 23 predicted proteins | sample Inofrocosms_June_FD_97181 | JGI IMG/M metagenome (GOLD analysis project Ga0137308, IMG submission 97181) | Mouse cecal microbial communities from Vienna, Austria - N-Acetylneuraminic and N-Acetylglucosamine D2O microcosms_June | ecosystem: Host-associated > Mammals > Digestive system > Large...
GCCATGACGGGTGGGCGGTTCGATGAAACGCAGAGGTGGTGTTGTCTGCTTCAGGAAAAGCTGGGAGATGGTTTTCTCGTGGTGGAGGAAGGTCTAAGCGGGCGTACCACTTGCTTTGAGGATCCGATCCATGAAGGATTGTCCGGACTTGAGTACATTTATCCTTGTCTGATGAGCCATGAACCGGTGGATTTGCTGGTCATTATGCTGGGTACCAATGATACGAAGGAGAGGTTCGGCGCGTCGGCTGCCTGTATCGCACTTGGGCTGAAAAGGCTGATCGCCAAGGCTAAAGCCACTACGGATTGCTGGAGGGACGGTAAGACTTCCATCCTGATAGTCGTGCCCCAGAATATAGATAAACAATATGCGGCTACGGAGATTGCAGCTACAATGGGACGGGGATGTGCAGAGAAATCGGAGGGGCTGGCAGAGGAATATGCCAAAATTGCCGAGCTTACCGGCTGTTACTATTTGGATGCAAATCAATGTGTTGCCGCACCGACCAATACGATTGACTATATGCACTTGACGGCGGAGGGCCACCGGCAATTGGCGGAAGGGCTGGCTGAGAAGATCAGGGAGATTTTCCCTGAAAAATAAGGAAATAGTCTGAATTAATTCAAAAAGCAATAGCAATAATCAATAATGCCGCAGCCATGAGGTTTTTAGCAAGGCTGCGGCATTATTTTGGTTTTCTTTTCATTCCCCGTGGCAGAACCCCGGCATGTTATTTTGCGGGAGCTTTGGTGGAATGTGAAGGGGCTAAATGTGCCTTTTGCAGCGCCAGATAAAGTATAGGAATCAAAATTAACTGCAGGATAATTCCCGGAAAGCTGGATACAAAATACCCTGTGGCCCATGCCTTCCAGGAGTAGCTTCCTGCGGAAAAGATTAGCGCTCTGACAACTCCGGTGATAATACGTCCCGACAGCATGGCAGCTATCAGGCTGACATAAATATCAACGATTTGCTTTCCCGTATGTACGAATCGTATCATCAATCCTACAACCAGACCATAGACTGCCAGCTCCACCATCATGGTGGGCAGATAACCGATACCGGGCATTCCCGTGATAAAACAGGAGAGCATGGGCCCCATCAGACCGCAGGCAAGCCCGTAATGCCATCCGCAGATCATGCCGCAGAGCAGCACGGGCAGGTGCATAGGCGATATCAGCGTGCCTGCATTGGGAATGGCGTGGAGCGCGATTGGCAGAACCACACAGAGAGCCATACAAACGGCGGTTACGGCACACTTTACAATGGGTGACATTTTGTTATTGTTCATATTTCCTCCATTCATAACAAAAAATAAGCCCCGAAAACAGCCCCCTTCAGAGAGCGAAAGCCTTCGTGGCAGAATCGTGGTTCCGGTGCTTATGCGCATCGGCTTACTTGTTATAACAAATTTTTATAATAGTGTATATAATGATGAATAAAATTTACGTCTATGCATTTTTCTAAATGCGTTGTTTCTTCCTGAAACAGTCTTTTTATTATAGGAAATACCGCCATAGCGTAAGTGCAGCCTGCGGCACCTTTTTATAATATAAACTGTGGTAATATAAAAAGTCAAGGATTTTTTATTTTGAGTTTCCCCATTTTTTCTGTACGCTTTTTGCAAGACCGCATAAATACCAAACAGATGGGGGACCGTCGGCGGTGATTACCTCTCTTATGGAAAATACTGATTTGGTACGGATTTCAGAGATACGAATTGCAAAAATGGGGAAACTCAAATTTTTTATGTCATGACTGATTTATGGAAATCAAAGGTTGCTGTGAACGGTAATGAAATTTTTATAAAGCTTATTCCATTTGGAGAGCCGTTGCAGTATAATAGAGCCATCAACAAATCGGTAACAGTTCATCCATACAACATTGAATCTACAAAATGACGTTGGGAGCTTGTTCACAAAGGGTATTTTGTAAAGCAAATTGTACAATCCAACAACTTATGCATGGCTGAACTGTTACGCGAATCGAAGTTAACAGAGGAGGTTATCATGCTTGATATAATACCTGACGCAGAGCAAATGACACTCTTAGTCGGACAATCTTTATATGAGATATGGAATAAACTTTGCGCTTTAATTGATGAAAAATACGAGATGGATTGCTTGTGGGATAAAGGCGGTAAAGCGTGGACATATGAATATAAATACCGTCGAGGCGGTAAAACTCTATGTGCGTTATATGCAAGAGAAAACTGTGTAGGATTTATGATTATCTTAGGAAAAGATGAGCGCTTAAAATTTGAAAAAGACAGGGATAATTACTCAGAGGAAGTTCAAAGAATTTATGATGAAACGCAAACATACCATGATGGAAAATGGATGATGTTTGAGCCCACAGACACTTCTTTGTTTGATGATTTTATCAGACTGTTGGGTATTAAAAGGAAACCAAACAGAAAACAGAGGATAAATTGACAACTACAAGACCGACCGCTGCAGGAACGGTTATTCCGACAACGGCTGTTTTCATTTTATGCAGGAAACTCAGTGGGCATTTCTCTTACATACTTAAAATGGCCTCTCGCATTTTACCCGGATAATCGCCGGAGTTTCGATTTTCGATGAAACTTCCATTCTGTATGACGGATAAAAGATTATGACTTACTGATTGAGGATAATAATGTATCCGAAGATTTCCTGATATAGGTAAGGGAACTTGGAGCGGCTATAGAAACAGTTAATTTGATGGGGGAATAAGTCTGAATAAAAATGCGTATTCAACTATTGATTTAAGTGCGCGCCGCAGCGCAGATGGGAATAAAAATGTATTGTATATTAGTGACAGGTATTCCGGCAGCAGGAAAAAGCACTATAGCAGAGGTCATGTCAGAAAGGTTAAAGCTGCCTGTTATTTCAAAAGATTCCATAAAAGAATTGCTGTTTGACAACGTTGGTTTTCAGTCGAGAGCAGAAAAAGTAAATCTTGGAATTGCCGGCATGGAAATTATGTATTATGTCGCAGGTCAGCTTATGAAGGCAGGACAACCTTTTATCTTAGAGAATAATTTTGAATATTCGTCAGAACATGGAATGAAAAATCTTTTAGAAAAATATCGATATTCTGCAATGACCATTACATTAACAGGTGATTACAAGGTCATCTACCAGCGTTTTCTGGAACGGGAAAGCAGTCCTGACAGGCACAGAGGGCATGTTGTGAATGACTGTTATCCGGAAAAGAAAGAGAATCATATAAAAACTCCAAAGGCAAAAACTCTTTCTTGTGAAGATTTTATCCATGGGATAGAAAAAAGGGGATTTGATGCCTTTTATGTTGGCAGCAGACAGATTAAAGTCGATACAACAGATTTCTCAAAAATTAATATGGAAGAATTATTTTCACAGATTGCGGCATGGAAGGAGGAAGTTCTGGGAGTTTTACAGCAAATGTGAGAAAGCCAACTTCCAAATATTGATTGGTATGTGCGCGCTAGGGGTATAAAAATGTGCTTGAGCAGTTGAAAAATCCATCAAATAAAACGGCAGGTTATCGGCAACAAGTGATTCAAAAAAAGGTTTTCGCCTGAATTCTTGGAACAACCACTTGCAATAGACGAAAACAGGATGACAATGGCGGAAGGCAATACCAGATGACAATACCGGATGATTTCAGTCAGGCAATGTTGGAACGAGAAGCACGTTTGAGAAAAGTTTAGAGGGGATATTTATGAAGAAAATAAAATTTTAAAAGTAAAGTCATGGATATATGACTGCACAAATGCTGAAGTGCAGGCAATGGTTAAGCAGACAGAAGATGCAGAGATTCTATATAGTTATATGTATAATTACAATTGGGATAATGGGTTTGAAATCCCGCAAAGCATTCTTGATAATGGAAAATGTGATTTGAGCACGGCACTGCTGGCATTTTACATGGCGGACGGGATGGTTTATTTATTTGACAAAGCCGAGAACAGGAATCTGCCTCAGTGGTCTGCTTTTATTCGGAAACTGTACGATTCTATTTTAGAGGGAAAGTATGAAAAGGGGCATATTGGGTTTAAAATTCCGTTATCGCGGGTTCAATTATATAAATTAGGGAAAAAATTAACGGAGCCGGAAAAATTTTTATCAAAGATATTGAAGGAGTAAATTTAGACGTATCTTTGTAGAATCAATTTTATAGAAAGGTGTCGGAAACGGCAGAGTCATTCCTTTCAGAACGCAAGAGAAGCGTTCTGAAAGGATATGCACCTACCGATTCATCAATTGCCTGTGACGTCGGTCCTCAATTTTTCCGATTCAATTTCAATAACCTTTTTATCAATTCGTTGAAACAGAATTTCTACATCCGGGAGCGGATAACCGGCGGGGATGGATTTTCTTTCCCATTTGTTGTTTATTTTCAGCCATCCTAACACTTTTTCCGATGAAAACGGTAAAAATGGGGATAGTAATACCGCCAAATTGGCAATTATTTGAACACACTGATACAGTGTGTTATCACATGCCGCTTTATCGGTAGTTCTTGTAACCCAAGGCTGCCGGGCGTCGAAAAATTTATTTGCGTTCCTTACAAATTCAAAAATTTCAGCAATGGAATCCTTGAAAGCGCCGTTTTCAATCTGTCTGCCAACGGAAAGAAACAAGTCATCTATTTGTCCGGTTATATCGGGGCTGTCTGTTCCGCATGGTACAATACCGCCGCAGTATTTTGCAATAAATGCTAAGGAACGGTTCACGAAATTTCCGTATGCTCCGAGCAGTTCACCGTTGTGGCTGTGAACATATTCTCTCCATGAAAAATCCGTGTCTTTCTTTTCGGGGCCGTTTGCCAAGAAAAAGTAACGAATGGAATCCGGCTCATAATGATCCAGCAAGTCCTTGACCCAAATAGCATAATTTTGGCTGGTGGATATTTTTCTTCCTTCTAAAGTCAGGTATTCGCTTGATATGATTTGATCCGGCAAATGCCAGTTTTCACCGTTTGCCAATAGAAGTGAAGGTAAAATAATGGTATGAAAAGGAATGTTATCTTTTCCGTGCACATAATAATGTTTTGCTTCTTTTCCCCAAAGCTGATGAAAATCAGCGTCTCTTGTTTGGGCGGCGAGTTTGCTGGCAGACAAATACCCCAATACATTTTCTGCCCATATATAGATAGTTTTGCCTTCATAACCTTCTTTTGGAACCTTGATACCCCAGTCCAAATCTCTTGTTAAAGCCCGGTCCCTTAAACCGTCCTCTATATATTTGTTTGTGAAGGCGACAGCGTTCTTTCTCCATTCGGGATGGCTTTCAACCAATGCTTTCAATTTGGGCTGCAGCTTGGTAATGGCTATATATAAGTGGGTTGAATTTTTAAAATTGACAGGCTTTCCGCACACTGCGCAAATCGGTTCCGCAAGAGCTTCCGGTTCGAGGACCGCACCGCAGGAATCACATTGATCGCCCCTTGTATCTTTTCCGCATTTCGGGCATTTTCCGAATACAAATCGATCAGCCAAAAAACTGTCACAGCTTTCGCAGTATGCCTGTGGAACTTCTTTTTCATAGACATAGGGGCTTTTATATAATTTTTCATGAAATTCCCTTACAAAATGCTTGTGTTCCTCAGCGGATGTTTTTGTATAGATATCGTAACTAAATCCAAGTTTCTTAAAGCATTCCGTAAATTCCCCGTGGTAAAAATCACTAATTTCCCGAGGGGTTCTGTTTTCTTGCTTTGCTCGAATGGCCACAGGTGTTCCGTGACAATCACTTCCGGATACAAAAAATACATTGTCTCCGACCGCCCTATGGTATCTGGCCAATACATCTCCCGGCAATAATCCTGCAATGTGCCCTATGTGCAATGAACCATTGGCATATGGCCATGCACCGCCGATTAAAATAGTTTTCATAGTAATCTCCGTTTCCGCGTTGTTTTTCCGCATAATCTCATTTTAAAGTTTCATTGATGATTTATTTACTCAAACACTCTCTAAGTTTTTTGCAATGAAAAAGCCCTCCTCTCTGAAAAATTTCTTTTTCAGGGACGAGAGCAGCTGCTTCGTGTTACCACCCTAAATTTACCTATACCTCACGATATAAGCCTTATCAGCTACGGATGAGAAATGGTTCATCGATAGCCTGTCACTGTAACGGGTGCACCCGTCGTAGCCTTGGCATAACAGCTTCGGTACGCGGCTCCGAGACCATTTTCGGCAGTTCCTTCTGTGTCTGTTTTCACCTTGTCAGACTCTCTGTAACATATCTAACTGCTTACTCTTCTCTTCACAGCCTTTGGTAATTCTGTAATAAATTTTACAGCGGATCCGTCATTATGTCAATGTTTTTCTGTAAAACATATTGCGTCATTTTGTTGACAGTATTTGCAATTGGACATATAATGAAATTAAACCCTCCGCTTTTTGCGGAGGGTTATTAAAATTGCCGGCAATTGCCAATGAGGATGCGGCAGTTGCATAGTTTTGCCGTATCCTTTCAGAAATTTGATGATGAAAAGAGTACTTTCTATCAGAGGACAAGAATATATATTTTCATAAAGGGTGGGACAACAACGCAAAAACAGCGCGAAAACATCTACCGGAGGCAGCGGATGAACAGCAACAAAAATTGTTACAAATTGTCTGATTTTTTGCAGGATTTCCTATACAACTAAAGGAATTTTATGGTATAATCAATGAAAGAAAATTTTTAGGAGGGTATACTATGGCAAAAGAAATGATAGCAATGCTTCTGGCCGGCGGACAGGGCTCCCGTCTGTACGCATTGACGGAGAAGCTTGCGAAGCCTGCAGTTCCGTTTGGTGGGAAATATCGTATCATTGATTTCCCATTGTCAAACTGTGTCAACTCGGGGATTGATACGGTAGGCATCCTGACCCAGTACCAGCCGCTGGTGCTGAACGAGTATATTGGCAACGGTCAGCCTTGGGATTTAGACCGTCTCTATGGGGGAGTACATGTTCTGCCGCCATATCAGAAGGCAAGCGGTTCCGATTGGTATAAGGGAACTGCCAATGCAATCTACCAGAATATTTCCTTTATTGAGCGCTATGATCCCAAGTATGTCATTATCTTGTCGGGGGATCAAATCTGCAAGCAGGATTACAGTGATTTCTTGAAGTTCCATAAGGAGAAGGATGCGGAGTTCAGCGTAGCCGTGATGGAGGTTCCCTGGGAGGAGGCTTCCCGTTTCGGTTTGATGGTTGCGGACGGGGACGACAGGATTACGGAGTTTCAGGAGAAGCCCAAGAATCCCAAATCCAATCTGGCTTCCATGGGTATCTATATTTTTAACTGGGATATATTGAAAAAGTATCTGGAGGAGGATGAGGCAGACCCGAATTCGGAGAATGATTTCGGAAATAACATTATTCCCAACCTTCTTAAGGATAACCGCAGAATGTACGCTTATCATTTTGACGGATACTGGAAGGATGTGGGAACCATTTCTTCTCTTTGGGAAGCAAATATGGAAATTTTGGATCCCGAGCACAGCGGTATTAATCTGTTCGACGAGGATTGGAAAATATACAGCCGTAACAGCGGTATGACCGGACATAAGATCAGCGCCGGCGCCGTGGTGGAGAATTCCATGATTACGGACGGCTGCCGTGTGAAGGGGAAAGTAAAGCATTCCATTCTGTTTGCCGGAGTTAAAGTAGAAGAGGGCGCCGTGGTGGAGGATGCGGTAGTGATGGGCGGTACGGTTATCAAATCCGGCGCCGTCGTAAAGCATTGCATCGTGGCGGAGAATGTGACCATAGGCGAGAATGCCGTAGTGGGAGCAATGCCCACGGAAGAAGAGAACGGTGTTGCCACCATCGGTGAAGGTGTAACCATAGGCGATAATGCTAAAGTGGGCCCGAAAGCCATGGTAAGAAAGAACGTGGAAGGCGGTGGAGAAGAATGGTAAATTCAAATACAAGTGCACTTGGTATTGTATTCCCTAACAGTTATGATGCGCTGGTTCCTGATTTGGTAAATGTGCGTTTGATGGCATCCATCCCTTTTGCCAGCCGTTACCGACTGATTGATTTTATCCTGTCAAGCATGGCACATTGCGATATTGATAACATTGCGGTTATGGTGAACAATAATTATCATTCCCTGATGGATCATCTGGGATCCGGCCGTGAATGGGATTTGGTTCGTAAGAACGGCGGATTACATATTTTCCCTCCCTTTGTAGAGAAGGGTGTTAAGCCCTATGTGGGCCGTGTGGGAGCGATTGCCAGCATTTTAGGCTTTTTGAGAGGCCAGAAGGAAAAATACGTTGTAATGACGGATACCAATATCGTGGTGAATTTTGATTTTAATGCCATGATCAAGGCTCATATTGAAAGCGGCGCGGATGTCACTGTGGCGTATAATGAGCAGGAGCTTCCGGAAAGCATGATGAAGAACGAGGACAACGGGCTGGCTTATTATTACACGCTGAATATTGAGGATGGACGGATCACCCAGATTCATGTGAATTCCAAGAAAGCGGGTATTCAGAACTTCTCTATGAATATGTTCGTGCTGGAGCGTGAGCTGCTGATCGATCTGATTAATACGGCGTCCGTCCGCGGACAGGTTTATTTCGAGAGAGATGTACTGCTGCCGCAGTTAAGCAAGCTGAATATACAGGCTTATAAATATGACGGATATGTGGCCCGTATCTGTGATATGAAGAGTTATTTCCAGGAGAATATGAAGCTTTTGGATGATCATAATCTGGATGCGTTATTCTCGGCAAGGCAGGTTTATACGAAGATTCGTGACGATAATCCTACCAGATATATTGAGGGCGCTAAGGTTCAGAACGTCATGGTTGCCGACGGTTGTGTAATCGAAGGAGAAGTGGAGGACAGCATCCTGTTCCGTGGCGTTAAGGTTGCCAAGGGTGCAAAGGTTAAGAATTGTATTTTGATGCAGGATTCCGTAATTGAGGCAGGTGCAAATGTGGAATATCTCATCATGGACAAGAATGTTACGGTTTCTGCCGGGAAAGAGATGAAGGGAACGGATACCTTCCCTGTTTATATCGGAAAGCATCAGACGGTTTAAGAGTTGCAGGAGCTGCCGGTCTGTAGAAACCGATATAAAGATATTTTAGATATCCTATAGGAAAAGCAAAGGGGGAGTGCCGCAAAGCTGCCGGTTTATCCGGTAGAATATGCGGTACTCCTTTTTGCTGTAGAGCGTTTTGTAACGGTATGCTGTTGCTTAACAATGTTTATCCTGCCGCTTTCCGTTAATACTATATGATATGAAGCGAAACGGAGAGTATATATGGAATCAATATGGCAGGGAACGGTAGAGATACCGGAGAGAAAGAAAGCGGAAGGTTTGCTGGAGAGAGAAATCATAGTGATCGGGGCGGGTATGACGGGAATTCTTACGGCGTATCATCTGCAGCGCAGGGGCAGACAGGTGGCCGTTCTGGAAGCGGGAAAGATTGCCGGAGGACAGACCGGCCGGACGACTGCGAAAATTACCAGCCAGCATGGCCTCTTTTACCATCGCCTGACGGGCAATATAGGATTTGAGCAGGCCGGACTTTATGCCAAGGCAAATCAGGAGGCCATTGACGCCTATCAGCGTATAGTGGCAGAGCATGGGATAGATTGTGATTTTCAGCGTCTGCCCTCTTATCTCTATTCGACGGAAAATGAGGAAATGTTAAAACAGGAGGCGGAGGCAGCGGCAGCGCTGGGGATTAAGGCGGATATGGCATCGGTCAAAGAACTGCCTTTTCCCACAAAGGGAGCAGTCAGATTTGATAATCAGGCACAATTCCATCCTTTGAAATTTATCCGTGGCATAGCGGAGGAACTGGAAATTTATGAGAACACGCCGGTGAGAAAAGTGCGTGGAAATTCTATATACTTTGACGGCGGAGAAGCAGTGGCACAGAAAATTATTTTTGCGACTCATTATCCTATTGTCAATTTTCCGGGCATATATTTTACCCGACAGCATCAGGAACGCAGTTATGTGTTGGCGCTGGCGGGATGCGGCAGGCTGGAGGGCATGTATTTTAGTGCGGATCCGGAGGGGCTTTCTTTTCGGAGTGCGGGAGATATTCTGCTCTTAGGGGGGAATTCCCACAGAACCGGAAAAAATACCCGGGGAGGCGCCTATGCCAAGCTTGGAGAGACCGCCCGCAGATACTATGCGGGGAGTCAGGAGGTCTGCCGCTGGTCTGCGCAGGACTGTATGCCCCATGACGACATTCCCTTTGTGGGAAGGTATTCTTATTTTACGGGAAAAGGAAAAAACGATAAAGCCTCCGTAAGTTCCGGAGAAAAGGTTCATGGCGGCCGAGACTGGTATGTGGCCACCGGATATAAAAAGTGGGGGATGTCCTCTGCCATGGCGGCATCCCTGCTTCTGGCCGATCTGGTGACAGGGAAGGAAAATGCTTATGAAAAGGTGTTTACCCCACAGAGACTTCACATAAAGGCGGCTGCGGGGAACTTTGCCATAGATATGGCCGAGAGCGTTAAGGGGCTGTCAAAAGGCTGGCTGCTGCCTTGGAAAAAGAAGGAAGGGACAGGAGAAAAGCGTTGGGCAAGGTGTTCCCATTTGGGCTGCCGGATGGAATGGAATCCGGACGAGGACAGTTGGGACTGCCCTTGCCACGGTTCCAGATTTGACGGGGACGGCAATTTGCTGGACGAGCCGGCAAAAGAACCGCTCCAACGTAAAAATTCCGGACGTTAGAGTGTGTGCTCTTTCCGGTTTGCCCGCCTTGTTTTACGGATCTGATGCGTATTGTTTTTTGAGGTCCGCCCTTTTGTTACCTTTGGGACGTTTCCTGCCAGCGCCCCATATTGGTATGGTGTTTTTCACGGTAAATCTGTTCAAATTCTTGGGGTGAGATATTATAGCAGAGCATAACATCATTGAAGTACATCATCACGTCGCAGAGTTCCTCAATGAAATGTGTCCTTACAGCGTTGTCCTCCATAATCTGTAAATGCCCTTTTTTCTTAATGACATCGCATGCTTCCCCCAGTTCCCCGTAAAGCCATAGCATTTGCCGGAGGGCTTTTTCGGGGGAGAGGCCTCCCCATTTTTCCCTGTAATTTTCCTGAAGTTCCCTTTGCATATTCTGCATATCTTCCATAGTAAAATGATTCATATTTTTTCTCCAAATTCATGAATTGCTGCCCTTCCGTTGCGGTAGCGGCATTTTCATATGTCTGCATGTAGTTCCATCTGTTTTTGAAGCCTTGTCTTTAGATTGTTCAGAAACCTGTCATTCCCGATTACTGTGAGCATGGGGCCGAAGGACATTACTTCAATTAATAGTTCCGTCTCCATATTCCGGTTATAATAGATGAGACACTCATAGGTGTCTTCGTCTATTTTCGTAGTGTTTTTTTCGTAATTCGCAAAGTGCAGCATTGCGCGTTCAAGGGCATTGCGCTTGTTGACGATTCGCAGCCGGAGAGGCTCTTTATAGTAGGAGCGGCGGATCATGGCATTTATATCTACGGAGCAAGGCAGGACCTTGTCCGTCAGCTCCACGCTTTGGATGCGGGATATGTTCAAGGTTTCCAGCCTCATTCTTGGCCAATGCTTTGAATAGTCCGGATCGGAACCGGCAGCGGTATCGGAATTTTTTCCGGACTCGTTTTTGGTCTGTGTGCCGCGGCGGTTAGAAGAAATGGACGAGCGCGACTGCTGCAAGGCCAGAAGCCGGAATTTATCATTTTTAACCGAGTATTCCAGACGGACGGGGACATAGTGGTGATGCACGCGCGTACCGTTTGGAGAGGTGTAGTCGATATCCGCATACCGGTTTTGCTTCTGGGCCTGAAGCAAGGTGCGGAAACAGCTGCGGTAATTTTCATCTTCATAGGGGTCGCCGTCGTAAAAACGGTCAAAATAATAGAATTGCTCCTGTCTCCAGAGGGGAGCCGTTCCGGCCAGCATATGATTCAAATCGTGCAACTGTTCCTGATTCAAAAACAATCCGATACGGGGATCGGACAATAATGCCTTGAGATAAGATTTCTCCAGATTGGATAGGGGAGTGGTAAAGGAAGGTGAGAGCTTGGAGCGATATAGTTCCCCGTCCTTTTCAAATAAATTCCATGTGCCGTCTTCCAGCTTGGGTATGATGGAGAGCATACTCTCTTCAAACCCTTCTCCGCAGATTTGGCTGCGTATGTCCGGAACGGTCAAGGCTTCCCGGCGGCACAGCAAATGTCTTAATACCTGATAATAGCAGCTATATACTTCTGAGAATACTTCCAAAATCGCACCCTCCCTTGCGCGCCGGAACGACGCACTTTAATTACATGAAAACAAAATATCTTCTAATCTTTCCGTTTGAGGGAAGTTACCGTCTTCCCGGAAAATGTCAATCCTGTGAATGTCACTGCTTCTGTCCCTGAAGGCGGGGAAAAGGAAGCCGTATTCCGGTTTTCCCGGCTCATAATCTCCGGTTACCGGACAGAACGTACAAATGAGGAATTCAAAGACTTCTTCCGATTCCCAGAGACTTTCCTTGTCACTGGCTTTCAGAGGCACGTCATAGCAGCCGTGGAAAAAGTAAACGGCATAGCTGCCGCCGGGTCTGCACCTGCTTCCGAATTCTTCATAGAAAACATCCAGCATGGCATCATTTTCCAGCCCGCATTCTTTTAATGCCATCAGAAGCTGCCATAAGCTCCCCTGTTTTCTGTCCGCTTCCTGAAATACGTATTCCCTCAGCTGCCTGTTGGTGTCCGAAAAGGGGATTGTCTTTGCAAGATCCAGATTGGTCTGCCGTTCTTTGGCCGTCAGCTTCTGGAAATGCCGGTTAAAGGTCCCGTCCACAAAGCCCTCCTCATCCATGTATGCGCCTGCTATTCTGTCAAAACAATTTCGTTTTAAAGTCATGCGTCTGGTCAGCTCCAGCATATCTTCGCGGTTGATTTTTTCCATAGCTGTTGATTCTCCTTGTAAGCGGTACGTTTTCTCTGCTTGCTGTAAAAGTCCCGTCATTCTTGCGGCGTCTAAACGTCCGGACTTTTTGTATGGATTTGATACATTCGATACATCGTCTGTAAATCATGATAGAAACATTGTTCTACGGATTTGGCAGTACATTCCAGAGACAAAATTCTGCCGATAAAAGTGCGGAGCCATGGCAGCATTTCATTGCAATCGAAAGCTTCCGTCTCATATCGATAAATATTTTTGTCTATCCGTGTGACGGAGCCGCCTCTGCCTTCCCGCCGTAAACGCTCTACAATATAGTTTTCGTAGGGTTCCGCGGCTTGTATCGTCATAGTCAGCCTGTCAAGATGGTGTTGGTCTTTACCCTGAAAGGATACGCCCCAGAGCAGTCCGCGGTTCCGGTCCAGCATGGACAACAGTTCGTCATAATTTTCCGATTGCTCCAGAGGGGTGACGACCTTTATCGTATCCAAACGGTAGCAGGTAAAACGTTTGCCCTTGCTTAAATAGGCACATAGAAAACGCCGGCCGCTTCTGGTGCTGGTAAAAATCTGCAAGGGCGTACAGTTGGCGGTATTCACCGCCCCGTTTCGGGAGCTCTTTATTTCCAGCCGTACACTCGTCTTCTTGTTCATGGCATCCAAAAGGGATAAAAGGATTTCCTCTTCCAATGTATGTACGCAGAAACTGTGTTTCACGCGGAAGCTTTGATTTCGGAAATCCAGCTGTTCTGTCAGATGATTTCCCACAATTCCAAAGCAGCCGGCCATCTGGTAAAAGGCAAGAGCATCCGCCATGCCCTCGTTAGACTTTATCCAAGCGGCAAGAGAATTGTCCAGAAAATAAACCAGCCTTTTTCCGGCTCTTTTCCTATGGAGCAAACCCTCCTTTTCGTAAGCATTGCATTTCCGGCGGACGGTCTGGACGTCAAACAGGGCTTCGTATTCTGTGAGCAGACGTCCGGTAATCTCTTCCGCGGTCAGCCCGGCGCCGTCTTGCAGCAAATCCAAGATCAGGAAATGCAGGACAATATCGTTGTCGGTAAAGCTTTTCGTCTTCCACACCCGGAACAGCGGATTGGTGTCCAGAAGGTTGCTGTCTATTGCGAGGGAGATATTGGATCCGCCCGTTACGTAATCTTTCCGCACATATTTTCCAAGCCAGCTCTCCAGCCGCCGCCGTTCGTTATCGTAGGTGCGGGGGCTTTTGTCTTTGAATTCTTCTCTGGTCTTAAAGCCATAGACGAAGAAATCACGGACATATTCTCTTGTTTTGGGAAAACTTTTAACCAGTTCCTGAAAATCCGACATTTTTCCTCCGTTTCGGTTCCGCCGCCGCTTCCGTGATTCGTCTTCCTTTTGGAGACGGTTTCTGATTTGCCGTTCTACATTACTTGGCCGGACCGTTTCGACGCAGAGCCGTGTCCGATTGCTTCACAGTTTCCGGTGAATGGCTATTCGGCCGCTGATTATATGGAATAAGGACATTATATCATATCCTGAGGCTTTTTTGAAAGGGGTGTTTGGAGGGCTTGGTGCCCATACCTTCCGTAATCCTGTTTTTACTAATGCATAAACGGATTATGTATGGTATGATGATGGGAGCAGTGAAAGGCTGAATCAAAATGTGTGTGCCGCAGCGCGCAAGGGAGGATACGAATGATGACAGAAAAGGACTTATGGGAAAAACCTACAAACGCGTACAGAGGGATACCGATGTGGTCTTGGAACGGGAAGCTGTGTTCTGATCTTCTGAAAGAACAGATGGAAGATTTAAAGAATATGGGCTTTGGAGGCGCAGAGATCCATTCCCGGATAGGGCTTGAGACGGAGTATCTGGGCGCAGAGTTTATGGGGCATGTCAGGGAGTGCGTTGACTATGCCAAAGAGAATTCTATGAAAATATGGTTGTACGACGAAGATAAATGGCCATCAGGATTTGGTGCAGGGCGGGTAACGGAAGGGCATGAGGAATATGCTTGTAAGTACCTGCTTTTTTCAAAGCATTTTTATCCCAACGGCCCTCACAAGAGGGAAAAGATTTTTACCTCCCGAGTGGCGGGGGGCGGGGATCTGGAGCTGCTTTGCACCTTTGATATTCGTCTGAAGGACGGGAGACTGGAAGCTTATAGCTGTAAGGAAGGGGCTTGCGAAGGGGAAACGATCTGGTATCTGTATCTGTGTACATTGGAGCCTTCTCCTTGGTTTAACAACGGCAGATATGGAGATACGCTGAATCCGGAAGCCATGCGCAGGTTCCTGCAGGTGGCTTATGAACCGTATGCAGCAGCGGTGGGGGAGGAGTTCGGTGCTGCAGTGGAAGCCGTTTTCACGGATGAACCTTGCTTTTACAAGACTGAGAATCTAAAAGACGGGAATCAGGCGGAGGACATCGGTATTCCTTATTCGGAAGCTTTAGGGCGGCTCTATATTAAGAAGTACGGGGAGGAGCTTCCGGAACGGATTCCGGAGATTATCTGGGAATATGGGGACGGCACTGTCTCTCCGGTCAGATATCAATACCGTGTGTGCCTGTCCGAAATGTTCACGGAGGCTTATGGGGCACAGCTTGGAAAATGGAGCAGAGAGCACAATCTCCTTTTTACGGGGCATCTGCTGGGTGAGAATTCATTGGAGGCTATGACCCGTTCCATTGGTGAGGTCATGTATACGCTGGCCCATTGGGACCTGCCCGGATGTGATATGCTTGCGGACCGCCACGAATATACCACCGCAAAGCAGGCTCAGAGCGTGGCGCATCAGCTGGGCAGACGGGGAGTAATGTGTGAGATATACGGGGTGACGAACTGGGATTTTGATTTCCGGGGGCATAAACATATGGGAGACTGGCTTGCGGCGCTGGGAGTCACTTTCCGCGTCCCTCATCTGGCATGGATGACCATGAAAGGAGAGGCCAAGAGGGATTATCCTTCGCCCATTGACGCCCATACAACATGGTATGAGAAATATCCCTTGCTGGAGGACTATTATGCCCGGTTGAAGATGATTTTGGAGAAGGGCAGACCGGTGGTGCATATCGGAGTGATTCATCCGGTGGAAAGTTATTGGATGCTGCTTGGGCCGGATTCCACCACACGGCAGGAACGCATGAAACTCGAGGAACAGTACGGGCAGCTTGCGGAGTGGCTGCTGTTCGGCCAGCTGGATTTTGATTATCTGTCGGAGGCTTTGCTGGCGGTGCACGGAAGCGTGGAGACGGACGGGCTGCGTATGGGAGAGATGAAGTACGATGCGGTGGTAGTGCCGGCATTGTATACCATCCGCCGGACCACCTTATCCTTACTCCGGCAGTTTGAAGAAAATGGCGGAAAGGTAATTGTTATGGGAGATGCCCCCGCTTATGTGGACGGAATCGGAAGCAAGGACGCCGAAAGGATTTTCCGAAGATGGAAAAGAATCGGTTTCGACAAATGGGCTCTCACAGAAAGTCTCCGGGAACATAGGGAGATTGCGGTTCACAGCCTTGCCGGCGGGGCGGCGGACCGTCTGCTGTACCAGCTCAGACAGGACGGGGAAGAGAGATACCTTTTTATCGCACACGGGAAGAAGAACAACGGATTGGAATATAATCTCTGGGGGGATACGAAAGAGGGAGAGGAATATATCCTATCCGCAAAAGGCGTATGGTCCGTGGAAAAGCTTGACTGCGAGAGCGGGAAAGGGGAAAGAGTCTATGGGAAACAGACGGAAGGAAACACTTTGATAAAGGTCAGGATCTATGAGGATGATTCGCTGCTGTTCCGGCTCTCACCGAAGTCAGCGGACAGCGGGGCGGATGGGCAGGATGTTCACGGCAGGTGCGGTGGGCAGAGTGTTGACGGCAAGTGCGATGGGCAGGATGTTGACGGCAAGTGCAGCGTGCAGAGAATTGACAGCGATTGCGGTGGGCAGGATGTTGACGGCAAGTGCAGCGTGCAGAGAGCTGACAGCGATTGCCACGTGCAGAGAGCGGATATAGGATGGGAGAGGCAGAAAAATCCGGGTATGTGTGATACGGAGGAGGAAGCCGGAGAGATTGTCCTGTCAGAATATAATCTGAAAGATCCTGTGGAATATTCTCTGTGGGAACCCAATGTTTTCCTGCTGGATCAGGCAGAATATTCTATGGACGGTAAAGACTGGCAGGAAGAGGAAGAGATTCTGCGGATAGACGAGAAGCTGCGGAGAGAACTGGGGTATCCGCTTCGTAATGACAGTATGCCCCAGCCGTGGCTGAGAAGTGATTCCTCAGAGGAACATTCCGTAACCTTGCGATATACGATCCGGTCGGATATGGAACTTTCCAATGTGACGCTTGCTCTGGAAAATGAGAAAGCACTGATTTGGTGGAACGGGAAAGAAATTGACCGGAAGGAAACGGGGCGTTACTATGTGGACCGGGTGCTTGTATGTCAGGACTTGGGCTCTTTGCGGAAAGGCCGGAATACGCTGATGCTGACCTTTCCCTATGGGGCGGATACAGACATGGAATGGTGCTATCTGCTGGGAGATTTCGGCGTTTATATCCGGGAGGGATATGCTGTAATAGACAGCAAACCTGATCGGATCGGTTTTGCGGATGTGGTACATCAGGGCTTTCCTTTTTACGGCGGGAATATTACGTATCATATTCCTCTCGCCGGACGCGGCGGCAGGATGGAGTTACAGGTTCCGGAATATGAAGCCGTGCTGCTGCACGGAGAGCTGGACGGCGGACAGGGGCAGGATTTTTACCGGGCGCCTTATAAAGCATACTTTGGGACAGAGCCGGGAAAAGAGCATAGGATAGATTTAACCGTATACGGAAACCGGTTTAACACCTTCGGGCAGCTGCATAACTGCAACCGCCGGGAAGAATATTACGGGCCCAACACATGGCGCACGAAAGGAAAGAAATGGAGCTACGGTTATCAGTTCCGCCGGTTCGGCATACTGGTGCCCCCGGTGGTTCAATGGAAGAAGGATTGAGGGAGTAAGAGGGACGGTCTTGAGATCGGATTTGGCCGATAGGAGCATGTAAATCAGCGGGAAAAACATGGGCCGGCACTTAGCGTGTGCCGGCTTATGTTTTTTATAATAATGTGTGAGGTAGAATGGAATGCCCAAATGTGTTATTCTGATTCCATAAAACTTTATTTCCCGAAAAATCCGTAAGAGGATTCTCTACGGTTTTGCCACAGCTTATTAAGAGTTTGAGAGTCTGAGGTTTACATTCATTGGGATTGTCCCGAAGGGGAAAAATAAAATTTACGGAGGTTTTGCTGATGCAGATTGAAACACAAAGATTGCTGATTCGAGATGTAAAAGCGGAGGATGAGCTGCCTTTTGTTGAGATGGCGGCAGACGGAAGCTTAAACGATTGCGGTTTTGACAAGAACTGCGGCAGATGGTTAAAGAAATGGATCGCCGAAGCAAATAGTTTTGCAGTCAGAAATAATCCGGCTATGGATTATCTGGCATATACAATTGTTTTAAAGGAAGGAAATATTGTAGTCGGTTCCGTGGGATGCTCCTATTATGATGACCTTCAGGAAACAGGCATTACCTACTTTATCGGAGCGCAGTACAGAAACAACGGTTATGCGTCTGAAGCAGTGAAAGCCTATACGGAATATTTTCTCAAGCAGTATTCTGTTCCGAAAATGATAGCTGCCGTCAGAGCGGAAAATATATCATCATGGAAAGTTATTGAAAAAGCGGCTGCAGCGCAGCCATGGAACCGACCGAAAAGTAAGCTAAAAGTCCGTATATGCGGCGGATGAGGATTGAATCCTGTACAAAACGGGACTCAATCCTTTTTGCTTTTTAACCATTTTTTATTGTAACGAATGAAATGCTTCGATGCTGCCCGGATTCCGTACTGCGCTGAAAAGCTTCCGAGACCGCACTTTTCTCAGAGTTTCCGTAAAGAAATCGGTGCTGCGGGAAAATTTCGTTCAGCGGCGGTAACGATCGGAAAGAAGTTCGCAACTTTTTTGAAATGATTCTTTGGAAGATATTTCATATAATGATAACAGTTCAACCGGATGCCTTACGGGCGGACGGCAGGTAATGAAAACAGTAAAACAACAGGAAAGGACGGCGAGGATATGTTTGTATTGTATAATGAAAAAACGAGATTTCCGGTAAAGGTATGGTTAGAGGATGAAAGTCAGTTGGAAGAAAATTGTCTGGAGCAGGCGTATCATCTTTCGCAGCTTCCTTTTATACATAAATGGGTATGCCTGATGCCGGACACTCATGCGGGGAAGGGAATGCCAATCGGCGGTGTGATTGCAGCAAAGGATGTGATCATTCCCAATGCGGTGGGGGTTGACATCGGATGCGGCATGGATTTCATTCCCACCAATATCCGAATGGAAGACATCAGAGGGATCCAGACCGGAAACGGAACTATCATTCAGGCTGTCATCGGCAGCATTATGAGAGCCATTCCGTTGAACACGGAAAGGTATAAGCTTCCGCAGAAGTGCGAGGTTCTTGACCGCGCCAAAGAGGAGATGGAAAAATATGAAGAAAACAAAGAGTTGGTGCCCCTGATCAGTGACGGATATTTTCAGGTGGGAAGCTTGGGAGGAGGCAATCATTTCATAGAGCTTCAGGAGGATCAGGAAGGCTGTCTCTGTATCATGATTCATTCCGGAAGCCGTCATTTGGGGAAGGCTGTCTGCGATTATTTCCATAAAAAAGCCAGAGAGCTGAACAATATGTGGTACAGTGAGGTGAAGGAGGAGCATCATTTATCCTTCCTGCCGGTTCAGTCAAAGGAAGGGCAGCAGTATATCAATTGGATGAACCTGTCCATGGATTACGCTTTCGAAAACCGCGCCCGTATGTTGGATAAGACTTGCGAAATCGTGAAGGAACAGATCGAGAAGCATACGGGACATTCCGTTGAATTCGGAGAGGAGATCAACTGCCATCACAATTACGCATCTCTGGAGAATCATTATGACGCCAACGTGTGGGTGCATAGAAAGGGCGCCACCAGAGTGAGAGAAGGAGAGATGGCCGTGATACCGGGCGCCATGGGATCTTACAGCTATGTGGTGGAAGGAAGGGGGAACAAAGAATCCTTCTGTACTTCGTCACACGGCGCAGGCAGGAATTATTCCAGGTCAGGGGCAATGAAAGCGTTCAGTGTGGAACAAGTCATACTGGATTTACAGGAACAGGATGTTGTGCTGGGCAAACGCAAGAAAAAGGATGTGGCGGAGGAGTGCCGGTTTGCCTATAAGGACATTGAACAGGTTATGGCACAGCAGCTGGATATGGTCACACCGGTGAGAAAGCTGAAGACTGTAGGTGTGGTGAAAGGCTGAACGAAAATCTTTTGTCTTTCACATATGGATTTTTATTATTTACGGAAATAATTTATTGAGCGCGGGCATTGGAAGTTACTTCCTGCCCGGCGGTGCCGGCAGCGTGCTGTCCGGTATCCCATAAATATTTCACCAAGCTTAACATGGGGTTAAGAGAATGTGATGCAAGGGTTCGAATCCCTTCCGGGTAAACGGTAGCTCAGTGGGTAGAGTGCACATGATTATGGCAAGACTTAAAGTCTGCGGTTCAACTCCGCACCAATCAAATGCTTTATCTTGACTTCAGGCAGAAGCGAAAGCGGAATGCCGGTCCGGCCTGATGCCTGAAGGTTGGGGATACCGTGGGCTGAAAGGGGGAACAACAGTCTGCAAAAGATATTATTCCGTGAACCGGCTGTCCGCATGGGTTAAGGGAATGGCGTCCATGCATTATGCAAGGCGCTGCCCTTGGCAGATTGCGGGTCAGCGGGAACGGAGATAATATCCGGAAGCAGCCTGTCCTTCCTCTTCACGGCTTACTGAACCAACCTTCCGCACAAGCCGGATGAAGGTCAAGAATATTGACGGCAGACCGGTTGGAAAAAGAAAATTTTATCTATGCATTTGAGTCTAATCCTGTATGGGAGCGGCTCATGAGGGAAAGGGGTATGGTAATGAAATATATTATTAAGGATAATCAGGCAGGATTTGTGCTGAAGAACGGAGTTTTTCAGAAGATGATCACAGCGGGGACTTATCATTTTTCCAAGATGGCAGGTTATACGGTTGTCGTTGAGGAGATGTTGGGAGAAATGAATTATATGGAGGTTCCTTATCAGGTGCTTTCAAAGGATAAGACATTTTCGGAAGCGGTTGTACATATGGAAATACCCGACGGATTTGTGGGATTCCTCTATATGAACGGAAAGCTGACATTTTTTGCAAACCGGAAAGACTATGTTTTCTGGAATGTGTTTGATAAATATGAAATGAAGGTAATTTCCATGGAGGAAACGGTGATCGGCGGGGAAGTTTCAAAACAGATGCTGGCTTTGGTTCCGAAGCATCTCTATACGGAAGTGTCGGTGGGAGAGGGAGAGACCGGTCTGGTATATTATGACAATGTGCTGCAGAAGCCTCTTTCCAAGGGTATATACCGGTTCTGGAATTATAATCATACCGTATCGTTCTGCGTCGTTGATATGAAGCAGAAGGAGCTGGACATTGTGGGGCAGGAGATTCTGACGAAGGATAAGATCGGCATCCGGATGAACGTTTCCTGTATGTACAAAGTGCGGGATGCCGTGGAATTCGTTGCTAAGATATCCGATCTGAAGGGGCAGCTTTATCACGCGGTGCAGCTTGTCGTCAGGGAGATTGTGGGCAACTACAAACTGGACGAAATACTGGAGGCAAAGGAGCAGATTTCCAAGGAGATTTACGGAGCGCTGGGGGAGAGGGAGGAAATGTTCTGCGTGAATTTCCTCACCGCCGGAATCAAAGATATTATTCTGCCCGGAGAGATCAGGGAGATTATGAATTCCGTCCTTGTGGCGGAGAAGACGGCGCAGGCCAACGTGATATCCAGAAGGGAAGAGGTAGCTTCCACCAGATCGCTGCTCAATACAGCCAAGCTTATGGACGAGAACCAGACGCTCTATAGGCTGAAAGAGCTTGAGTACTTGGAGAGGATCTGTGAGAAGGTGGGCGAGATTTCCGTAAACGGCAGCGCCGGGATCGTGGAGCAGCTGGGAAAAATGATGGGAACAAGTGCATCCCAAAATGTAGTTTAGGATTCATGGAAAAAGACAGCCGTGGTGTATTCTGCGGCTGTTTTTGTGCATGTTATCCGTTTTGGTACTGATTATCTTCCTGTTTCACGGAGCCGTTCAAACACAGAATTATGAAGTGTGAAGGAAATCACTAAGCTCGAAAAGACCTCGCTAAGTGATTTCACGCTCTGCGGAGCAGAGCTTCTTCCAGACTTGCACCAATTCATAAATTGTTTGTGCCGCCGTTGGCGGCATGTTTGGAAGTTTGAAGCGGCACAACTTAAATTGTTGTATAATTTGACGGCGGCCTTTGTCCATACTATAATGTCTGTAGGCTGCTTTGCAGAACTACTGCAGCATTTTTAATTAACAGTACATAATAAATGCAATATTTATCGGCCTTCCGGAAAATACACTATTTATTTTCCGGAAGAATTAAAAAATCAAGGAGGTGTACTTATTGAATCAGTTGCATATGATGAAAAATCCGGAGGCATTGACTTATACAAACGTTCAATGCCAGCATTGTAACAATGTTTTTACCGCACAGAGAATCAACTGTTTTGACACACTTTTATGGCCGGAGGGAAGGCAGGTATTAGATCAGGGAGAGTTTTTCCGCCCCATCTGCCCCCAGTGCAAAGCAGAGGCGGATCTTGGTTATCCCAGCCGCTATATTGACAAAGAACTGGGAATTGCTGCCGTGCTGGTGCCGGGGATAGAAAATCAAGATACCGGAGAGCTTTTCTCCTGCATGAACCGTTATATGGACAGGCTGGCTTTGGAGCAAATGGAGCACAGGGCAGTGGGGAGTTTTTATGCCATGGCGGAACAGATGCGTATCCACCGGTATTCGCTTAATGATAAGGCCATTCAGCTTCTCAAACCCTTTATGATCGGAGGCTTACAGTCACAAGGCTATGAAGTGTGGAACGGTTTCTTTACGGGCATTATGCATCCGGAAGGATCGGAGCAGCAGGAGAATACGGTATACTTTTCCACACAGGATGACATGGCATCCGCTTATGCAGAGGACATCTATCAATTTGATATTTACCTTACGAACGGCGATATTATTCCTCAGGGAATTAATGACACCGCTTATGGAATCTGCCTGAATCTCTTGGAGAATCAGGGACTTGCGGAGGATGACGGATTGTTTCACCTCTATGATTTGTCATGGGCTATAGATTTCCATAACAGCCTGAATGAAAATTGATAGTATGACAGGACTGTTTCAGATTGCGAAAGGAGCCACAAAAAGAATGAAATCAGAAATTGTAAAAAAAGCGGAAAGCTTATACGAAAGCGGACAGGTTCCGGAAGCCCTTCAATATTATGTTGTCAGTCTCTGGCGCAGGGAGGAGGAAAACACGGAGCTTTTGTCCGCATGGCTGGGAGATCCGGAGCTTTTGTCCAAGGCGGGGGAGCAGGCGGTCTGCGGTTTTATTGCCGCAGCTTTATTAGTCATAGATCAATGTGAGGAAGCGCTGCGGGAGCATCTTTGGTCGCTGTGCCAGCATATTTTCGACAATATCGGGCTCTGTGAGGACAGACAGGACACCACGGACAGATATGTGGTGGAATGTAATCTTTACCGCCATAAGAAAGAGTCGGAAAAGGCTCTGGAGGTGATTTTGAAGGGGTTGGAGCGGGGCGGCACCACATCCAGATATACCTTTGCCGGACTGACCTATCTTGACCTTGAAAAGGAGGAAGAGGCGGAAAAATATCTTGCTCTGGGATTAGAATCGGATCCGCAAAATGCCGCTGCTTACAACGATTTGGGCGATTACTATTTTAACAGGAGGCGGTGGCAGAAAGCAGGAGAATGCTATTATAAGGTTCTGGAAGCCGGAAATTATCATGACTGCAGCTGGGCGGAGCCCTCATGGATTTTCTGCTGCTTTATGCAGGATGCCGATTCCTACGAACGGGAGCGGCTTGTCCTGTGCGCCGCCGGAGATGTTCAAAACGAACGTGCGCAGGAGCTTTGCCGGATGGCGGTGACGGAATCCCTGAGACCCAATGTGGATTATCTTGATTCCAGTTCGGAAAGTATTATGTATATAGTGCGCAATATGCGCGACAGCGGCAAAGTTTCAAGCGTTACAAGCTGTGCCACAACCTGTCAGGAGTCGGCAAGCGGTATCAACGCCATGTATCTGGCTCTGGAACAAATCTGCGGGGAGCCTGCCGCTTTTAAAATATCTGCCGCAAAAGCACAAGATCCGCCGCTGGATAAAACATGGGACGAAGAAGGGATTGTTTTGTGGGATTATCCTGACATCAATACACCCGTGCCCGTCGTATCCAAGCCGTCGGATTATGTGGGCGGTCTCGTAGGTGAGCTGGCGGAGACGGATTTTTCACTGGAGGCATGGTATGACGCGGCAAAGGAATATGCCGCAAAGATTTCCCAAACACAGTGTGACGAGCTGTATGGCGTCATGGTTTTCCCGCCAAAACAAAAAGACAATCAGATTCCCGCCGAGCTGTGGCTGTCCCGGGTACAGTTTGCGGCGGTATGCATTTTGGCGCGGATTTCACGTCATGAGATTGACCGGATCTGCAAGGGGCAGCTGGACTGGCCGATTATTCCGGCTTTTACATTGGCGGCATGGATTGCCTCAAAGGATCCTTCCTCTGTGCAGTGGGCGGAAAAGAATCTGGATATTGTGAGACAACGTATTTCTCGAAATAATTATTGCTTTTTTGAATATGCATATACCTGCGCCGCGTATTTGCTGCCGGGTAAAGAGGAAGAGTATTATGCCGATTTATGGCAGTGGAGACAGTCCCTTACGGAAGGATAAGGCTTAAGCGGGGGCTGATACTGGCATGAGCCATACAGCTCCAAAATCCGATTCCTGACTTGGTGGAGTACTTGAGCGTGTCCGGAAAAACATTCTGCCGGATTGCGCGTCCCTTCGCGGCCTGCTGCGTCTCCTGTATTGAGGCTTGCATCCCCCAAGGTGTGGAGTACACTCCGGAGAAAGTATTTTAAATACGCGTTGATGTCTCGGGAGTGTCACGCATAGCAGCGATTTCGCGCATGCCTGTCTCGGATTTATCACGCAGAAACAGCGTGAAAACACCTCGCGGTGGCAGCGAGTGCACAGTAACGAAGCTGCCGCCCTGTAAGGAAAATTTTACAAGTATGTTATGTACAGCCGGAATAAAAAAGGGTAAAATAATAGTAGTGAAAAACAGTAATGTTTAGGAGGACAAGATGAGTGTATTATCCGATTTGGAACCGAAAAGCGTGTTTACATTCTTTGAAGAGATAACAAAGATTCCCCACGGCTCGGGAAATGTGGAACAGATCAGTGACTATTTGGCGGATTTTGCAAAAGAGCGTAAGCTTTTTTGCATTCAGGACGAGTGGAAAAATGTGATTATTGTGAAAGAGGCGTCTGCAGGATATGAGGAAGAGCCGGCCATTATCCTTCAGGGACATATGGATATGGTGGCGGTGAAGAAGCCGGACTGTGAGATTGACATGAGGACGGAGGGGCTGCGGGCAGCAGTGAAAGGGGATGTGGTCTATGCGGAAGGCACCAGCCTTGGCGGCGACGACGGCATCGCGGTAGCTTATTGCCTTGCGCTCTTGGATTCCCATACCATCAAACATCCTAAACTGGAAGTGATTTTCACCGTGGACGAGGAGGTGGGCATGGACGGCGCCAGAGCTATTGACCTTTCCATGCTGACCGGAAACAGAATGGTAAATCTGGACTCCGAGGACGAGGGTATCTTCCTCACCAGCTGCGCGGGAGGCGCCAGAGTAAAATGCAGGCTGCCCCTTGTCTCGGAAGAGGGGGAAGGAATTGCTTTTAAGGTGACAGTGGGAGGGCTGTTGGGAGGCCATTCCGGAGGTGAAATACACAAGGAGAGGGGAAATTCCAACTGCCTGTTGGGAAGGCTGTTACAACGGGTTTCCCGACAGATTCCGGTTCGTCTCTGTGAAGCCAAGGGCGGGCTGGCGGATAATGCCATTCCCCGTGAGACTTCCGCTTTGCTGGTGCTGGAGAAAAAGGACGGAGATACTTTTCAGGAGATTCTTGCCGGATTGGAGAAGGAGATTCAGACGGAGCTTGCGACAAAGGATCCCGGTTTTTATATAAGAGCGGAAGCGGCCGGAGAGGGCGCATGTCCCGACAGCGCTGCCGACGGAGGGAAGAGGTATCGGTGCGTCAGCGCGGCGGACACAAAGAAAGCGGCGGATTTTCTCACGGCGCTGCCCAACGGCGTACAGGCCATGAGTGCGGATATGCCGGGGCTTGTGGAGACATCGCTGAATATGGGAATACTGGAGTACGATGACGGATCGGGCCTGCTGGCCGAATTTTCCGTGCGCAGCAGTGTGGAAAGTTCCAAACATGCATTGATAGACAGGCTGCGTGCCGTCACGGAACTTGCCGGAGGCAGCAATGAAGTAACCGGTGACTATCCGGGCTGGACGTACAGAAAGGATTCTCCCTTGAGAGACAAAATGGTGGCTCTATATGAGAAAATGTACGGTACAACGCCAAAGGTAGAAGCCATCCATGCCGGTTTGGAATGCGGCATTCTGGGCAGCAAAATCAAGGATTTGGACTGCGTTTCCATAGGTCCCCAGATGTCGGCCATTCATACCACGGAGGAGACCTTGAGCATTTCTTCTACCGGACGTGTATGGGAATTTCTGGTGGCTCTGCTGGAAGAAAAGCAATGATATGAGGAGAAGGATGCAGAAAATATATTTTCAATGTGATTATGCGGAGGGCGCCCATCCCAAGATTCTGGCGCGCCTTGCCGCAACCAATTTAGAACAGACTCCGGGCTATGGAGAGGATATTTACTGTGCTCAGGCGGCGGAAAAGATTAGGAAAGCGTGTAAAGACGAGTCATTGGCGGTTCACTTTTTAGTGGGAGGAACGCAGACGAACCTGACGGTTATTGATGCCGCGCTCCGTGCCCATCAGGGGGTGATTTGTGCCATGACAGGGCATATCAATGTCCATGAGACCGGTGCCGTTGAGTCCTGCGGACATAAGGTATTGGCATTGCCTTGCGGTGAGGACGGAAAAATTACTGCCGGACAAGTCCGTAAGGTATGTGAGGAGCATAATGCTCTAGGCAGAGATCATATGGTACAGCCGGGGATGGTGTACCTATCCAACCCTACGGAATTGGGAACCATTTATTCCGCAGCGGAGCTGAAGGAAATGTATGCAGTCTGTGGGGAATTTGGTCTGTACCTGTTTTTGGACGGCGCCAGACTGGGGTATGGGTTAGCGGCTTCGGATAATGATCTTACGCTGCCGCTCTTGGCAGAATATACGGACGTATTTTACATAGGCGGTACAAAGGTGGGGGCACTGTTCGGAGAAGCTTTGGTGATCGGCAATGATACGTTGAAGAAAGATTTCCGATATATTATGAAACAAAAGGGCGGACTGCTGGCAAAGGGAAGGCTGCTGGGAATCCAGTTTGACACACTTTTTACCGATGGGCTGTATTTCGAAATTGCAGCGCAGGCCAATGTCTATGCGGAGAAAATACGCGGGGCAATGGAGAAAAAAGGATACACCCTTCCGGCGCCCAACCATACCAACCAGATTTTTGCGGAGATGCCGGACAAGGATCTGGAATCGCTGGGCGAGAGGTTTGTATATTCCTATGACAGAAGAGTGGATGACACTCACAGCTGCGTCAGGTTCTGTACCAGCTGGGCCACTAAAGAGGAAAATGTGGATGCGCTGGTACAAGCCATAGAGGCTTTGTAAAGAGCGGAATTGCATATACTACAGATCATGTAATATTTTGTATGGGAATGGTGGCCGGATACACTCCGGCACTGCCGGAAACATATGAAATAGTATACCGGATTACAATAATTTGTGAAAAAGAGGATTTGGATATGGGTTTTAGTAAAGAGAAAATTAAGCAGATCAGATGGCTGATGGTTCTGGCAGCTGCGTTGGTTCTGGGTATTATATACAGCGATAAGGTATTTGCCGGAGTCGGTTTTGCTTTTCAGATTGCCAGACCCTTTCTATACGGCGGTATTATTGCCTTTGTACTGAATCTGCCCATGAAGGCATTTGAAAATAAACTGTTGAAAAATTGGAACGGGAAGTCCGCCGCCGGATTAAAGCGTCCGCTTTGCATGGTGCTTTCCATAGTGGCGGTGTTTTTAGTGATTACTATCGTTATCGGTACGGTAGTCCCTCAAGTGACGGCCACGGCTGCCGAAGTCGGAAAGAAGATTCCGGCCTTTGTAGAACGTGTGACAAATGAACTGGACAATTTGGTGGTTAACTATCCCGAGCTTGCCAAAAGAGTCGCAGAATTGGAAACCATAGAAATTAATTGGGATTCGCTGGTTGACACGGTATTTGATTTTCTGAAAAACGGTGCGGGGGATATGTTAACTTCAACCGTTAATGTTGCCAGCGGTATCATTGGGGGTATCGTGAATACTGTGATTGCTTTTATTTTTGCACTCTATATTCTGGTGCAGAAAGAAAAGCTGGGCAATCAATGTACCAGAATTATTTCCGCCTATCTGCCCGAAAGGATGGGGAACCGCATTTTGGAAGTGTGCTCGCTGCTGCATAAGAATTTCAGTAATTTTATCACCGGGCAATGTCTGGAAGCCGTAATTCTGGGCACTTTGTTTGTCGTTGCCATGTCCATCTTTCAAATGCCGTATGCATTGATGATCGGTGTGCTCATAGCCTTTACGGCATTGATTCCTATTGTGGGAGCTTTTATCGGTTGCTTTGTGGGAGCCTTTTTAATTTTGATTGACGATCCGCTGATGGCAATGTGGTTTGTAATTATGTTCCTGATTATCCAGCAGATTGAAGGAAATCTGATTTACCCTAAGGTGGTGGGGAATTCCGTAGGTCTTCCGTCTATTTGGGTGCTGATGGCGGTAAGCTTAGGAGGCAGCCTGTTCGGCGTGTCGGGTATGTTGTTCTTTATTCCGCTGCTCTCCACCGTCTATGCACTGATTCGTGACGGTGTCAACAGGAGGAATGCGGAGAAAGGTAAATATTTCCCGCTGGCCGGTGACGGCTCGGAGACGCAGAACCGGAAGGATGCACGGACGCAGGAAAAGGCTAAAAAATCAGGAAACGCTCAGAATGAAGAAAAACAGCGTAAGCGGAAATGATTCTCATATTGCAAAATTAATCAGCGGTATATGATGTCTCAATGACTGTCATATACCGCTTGGCATTTGAAAGAATGTATTTCGGACATAGAGAATCATTCTTGTACGGATCCGATATTGTTATACGGATATGCAGGCTCAACTTCATAATGTACCTGAAAGGAACTAAGTTTATTAAGAAGTTCCTTTATTTCATAAGCATTTCCGGATGCCAATAGATTTCGTTTTAGTATCAGTGCGTTCTTTGCCTGAATATAATTTACATTCATAATTTTTGCATAGGTTTTGATTTCTTGGTAATCAGGGCGGGAATCGCGTAAAATCAAATATACGCAATACGTGGTATGATCCTTTTCCATAGGGCAGTAGGAAGTGATTGCTTCCCCCAAACGATTAAAACAGGATTTAAAAATATTTTCTGGAAAAGTAATCATTTCTCCCGAATCATCCATTACTTTTTCTGCGTCAATCAAATATTCAAATGAATAATCCGTACCGACTGTGAATTTACCGAAAGGAGGTAAACGGAAACAACTGCATATCGGACAAACAACTTTAATAAACATATAAGTACCCCGCTTTCTTTTGAATCTTGCTTTTGAAGTATGAATCTAATGATAAAATAGCTGCCGATAGTTACAATGTACCTTTGTAAACTGTTTATGTCAACTTTTTTAAAGCTGCTTTATAACTTGTCATAGGGCAGCACAGGGAGGACATTCATAGGTGTGTATCCTTTTTTACCTTATACGGCGGTATAGTTGGTTAAGAAATGAAAATATAAACAATATGCTGTAAAA
>Ga0137308_101139_pt1 | contig 29924 bp, 28 predicted proteins | sample Inofrocosms_June_FD_97181 | JGI IMG/M metagenome (GOLD analysis project Ga0137308, IMG submission 97181) | Mouse cecal microbial communities from Vienna, Austria - N-Acetylneuraminic and N-Acetylglucosamine D2O microcosms_June | ecosystem: Host-associated > Mammals > Digestive system > Large...
TGCAGCGGTGCTGTTGTTATTTCCAGTGTTTTCTGCCATTTATACACGGTCCTTTCTTTTGGGCATGTTTGGAAGTTTCTGCACAAGGTTTTCATGGTAGGCGATCTTCCCTTCCCCGGTCATGTAGGGCGTGCGCTCCAAGGTATCCGTGGCATACTGCCTGTACCAGGTGGAATTATCCGCCATGGTGACGGTCTCATAGCTGCCTTCCGGGGCCATGTACTGGTCAGCATGGTACATGCCGAAGGCAGTCCCGTTGGGATGCTCCACGGACGTTTCCGTGCCCAGGATGCGCCCTCCCCCGATCTCTACCCCGGAATAGCTGGGGGCGTCCGGGATACCGGTCTGCCCCATATAGGAAGTCAGTGCCTGGGCCGCCTGCCGTCCGGTCATGGAGCCCGTATAATTGATATTCCCCTGGGCAACGGCCCCGGTCACGCTGTTGGCAAAATCGCCGCCCTTTTTGACAGAGGATTCAAATGCCCGTCTGCTGATGGGATTGCTGGACTGCCCGGTCATGGTCTGCATGGCGCTCTGGGCAAACTGGCGTCCCACGGCACCTGCCAGCCCTCCGGACAGGAAGGAGGCATTGTTTACGCTGTTGGAGCTTGCGCCTCCGTGGAAGGAGCCGCCGTGGAAGCTCCCGCCCCCGGATATGTTTTTAACAGTGGTAATGCCCCTTGCCGCGACCATCAGCTCTGCGATCATGGAACCGCCCGTATGCCCCACGTTGATGCCGAGGCTTCCCATGAAGCTGTCGATTTTCTGGCTTACCTTCAGAAAGGCTATGGCGCACAGGAACCAGATGAGCAGGTTCCCGGAAGCAGCCTCCTTCCCTACGGCTTCTACGTCTGCCTCGGAGACAGCAAGGACGGTCATGGACCGGGAGAGGAGCAGCATGGATGCTGCAGTACAGGCTAAAAATTTATTTTTCCAGTTTTTCATAGATACCTCCTAAAGTGACAGCGGGTTGGAAAGGAAAGTGCCCACCATGGATGTGAACAGCCGCAGGCACCACGCATTCATAACCAGTAAAAAGAGCTGGCCGCCAAACATCCGGCACCAGGATTTGAAGATGTTGGATGTGGACTGGGAGGAGCCGGTGGCAAAGGCCATGGGCGCTGTGTAGATGATCACGCCCAGCAGGATATACCTTTCCGCTGCTTCAAACAGCAGCTTGATGTAATTCCAGGCAAGGATCAGTATCAGGATGAGGGCGATCAGTGCCACGGAGCCATTGGCGCAGACGCCGAGGATCGTCAGCAGGACAGAATTGAAATCCGCAAAGTTTAAGGGCGGCAGGTCCGAGGACAGGATCCAGGAGTAGGGCGTGCCTCCAATGGCGAGCACCATATCCGTGATCTGGTCACAGTAATAGATCAGGCCGATGAAAAGCACGGAACGGATGCTCAGCTTGATGGGATCTTCTGCTTCCACACCGGCAATCACACCAAAATTCTTAAAAAGCTGCCATACCCAGTTTAAAAGCACAAGCCCGATGGCGGTGGCCACGAAAATGTGGTACATGGTCTCCGCCGCGGGAAAATACCGTAGGAATGTGCCCATGTCACATCCCAGGGCGCCCAGCACGGAGACAGAGATCAGGTCAAGCCCGTTCATCACCTGCTCAGCAATCCATTCCACAATGCCGTCAAGAATTCCCATGGTTCATCCCTCCTTCCGGTCATCCGTTCCACTTGCCGTCTGCAAAGAACGGGCTGACATAGGCGAGGATGAAGCCAAGCCCGTTTAAGATAACCCAGGAGATGGCAATGCGCTTGAGCCATGCGCGGGATTCATCCACGGTCTTCCCGGATTTGGAAAAATTCATCAGGAGCAGGGCGACGGATGCGGTCACGATGGCGGCAATGGTGGAGATACCCACGATTTTCCCGTAGACATCCTTCATAATGGTATCCGCTTTAGTCCACATATCCGTGGCATAGGCATGGTTTGTGCACAGGGCGAAGAAATAGAGGAAAGCGGCGGCTCCCGTCAGGAGCTTCTGGCGGGGGAAGCGGAATTTCTTTCCGGACCCCGGTTTTGCGGTGGGCTTACGATTTTCTTTGTTTTTCAATGATTTACCTCCTGTAAGTTGGATTGAAAAAGCCGGCAGCCCCTTTGAAAGGCTCCCGGCTCCTGCCATGCAGTGCTGCATGGGTGAAAAGGTTTTGGGTAAAAAAAGAACACCTGCAGTTGACAGATGTTTCCCTGGGTGAAATGGATACCCGCTTTTGGGTACAGCTTTAAGCATGACCATTATAGCATGGGGAAATTTCCCTGTAAATCGCAATGCTGTGCCAGTTTGTACTTTTTACATGCCAATCTGGTGCCAATGGGGAATAATAGGATATTTGTTGAAAAATGGATATTAAGACGATATAATTATGAAAAATATTTGAAATAAGAATACATGGAAGGTACAGAAATGATTAGTCCAGATTTGCCAATTACAAAATTTGAAGATGATACATTAAACAGAGGTTCATTTGCTCAAAGCCTTGCACAAGTTTTGCAGCAATATTCTCTTTCCTGCTCGTTTTCCGTTGGATTGTATGGAGCGTGGGGAAGTGGTAAAACTTCTTTGCTAAATATGGTACTTGAAATCGTAGAGAAAGCTGACGACAATATAGTAATGCTGCGTTTTAATCCATGGTTATGTTCAGATTCCAAACAATTAACTACCCAATTTTTTAAACAGATGGCAACTGCAATAAAGCTAAAGAAAACAGCCACAAGTAAGGCATGGGAGTTAATAGATCAATATGCAGACGTTTTTGAGGCGACCAGCTTAATTCCTGTTGTGGGTGCATTTCTAAATATTGGAAGTAAGGTATTAACGAAAAGGGCAAAAAAACAGATTGAACAGCCGACAAATGACTTACAGGATATCAAAAACAAAATTATTAAAAAGATGAGAGAGGAAGATTTGAAAATCATTGTATCTATAGATGATATTGACCGACTCTCTGAAGAAGAGATTATTGCTGTGTTTCAGTTGGTTAAGGCATTGGCAGACTTCCCGAAAACAATTTATCTTCTTGCATTTGATTATGATGTTGTAGTAAAGGCTCTTGGAAAAATACAACATGGTGATGGCAAAGAATATTTGGAGAAGGTTATACAAGTTCCTTTTGAAATACCTGCACCGAATATGGTGAGTATTCATGAAGCTCTTTTATCAAAACTTAATACTTTGCTTGGTGATATTCCAGAGGATAGACTAGATAAAGCAGCATGGGCGGGGCTGTTTCATTATGGACTTAAGGGATACATTAAATCTATGCGTGATGTGATACGTTATACAAATGTTTTCTCATTAAAGTATGAACTCCTGAAAAATGAAACAGATATTGTTGATTTACTTGGGCTTACCTGTTTGCAAGTTTTTGAGCCGACCATTTATTCCCAGCTTCCTAATTATAAAAACGTATTATGTGGTCCAATTAGCAATTATTCGTATGAGAGGCAAAAAGCTGAGGAAAGTGAAATAGAAAAGGCTATCAATACGCTTACTGTAAATGGTGAAATAACGGAAAATATTGACTTGGTAAAAAAAATACTGGGAATTCTATTTCCAAAAGTACAAAGCGCAATAGAATTTACATTTGGTATGGGCAGAAATTATGCACATAAAAAATTTTTGGTAAATAATAATATTGCGGTTTCGGCGTGCTTTGACAGATATTTCTCGTTATCACTGGAAAGTGAAGCTATACCTACAAGTATTATAAAAAAATTGATATATGAGGTGGACGAAGCAGATTTTATTGAGGGGGTTGAGCAAATCTACAAAGAAGGAAAAATTACTCGGTTTCTTGAAGAGATTGAAGCATATGCAAATAAGGGTGCTTCTATAACAATACCTTCGGAACGTGCAGTGTTGCTTTTTAAACTACTTGTTTGTCATTGGGGAACTTTTGAGACTGATGATAAGGAAACTTTATCAATTCCGTTTCAGTGGATGTTTCTAAATTGTATTGATCCGTTGCTAAATTCTATAGAGAGCTCTATGCGGTATCCAGCTATTAAAACTGTTTTTGAAAATGTAGAAGTACAAGTATCAACTTTAGCATTATTATTAGATGATTTTGAGACTCAACACGGACGGTTTAGGGATAATGCGACAGTTAAACAGAAACAAATAATTACATTGGATGAAGTTTTAAGTCTGGAAGAAATATTCAAAAAACGTGCAATAGAGGCATTGGATTCAAAAATAGTGTTTAAACAACATAATGGGTTGAGTTTCTTATGGATTTTAGGACAAATAGATGCTGAACTTACTGCCATTAAAAAGAGGGAATTAGTTACAGATGACCTTTCTCTTGCCAAAGTGTTGTCTTATTGCACTTTGCATGGATCAGTAACATCGGGGCTGATAACATCAAAAACATGGCAAGTAAATCCAAAAGATATTGAGGCATTTATTGATATAGATGAAGCGTACCAACGCATTCAAATTTTTGTAACAACAAATGATTTTCTTGTACTTTCGGAAGATGAACAAATAAATATAGTTGCTTTTTTGCTAATTATGGAAAAGAAGGGTGAAGAATACCCTATGGGAAACTACATAGTAGAAGAGGCTATCCGAAAGAAATTACGAGAATTGGGTAATAACAATTAGATTTATGCTTGACTACGATTTGAAGCAATGACTTTGCGTGTCTTAAAATTTAGTCATAGGCAGGCATTTTCCTAATTTTAATATATTATAAGTGCCTGCCTATGAAAGACATTCTTATTTTCCTTCCGGAAAGAACTTATCCAGCATCTCCAGACAGCCTTTGGAGGTATATCCCCACAAAATGGAACTGAGTGCCTGCACTGCCTCCGGGCGTTTCCGGTAATAGGTTCTGGGGGATATATTCGCAATATGTGGGCGCAGGTTTTCAATAATCTCATCCGTATTCTGAAGCTGTTGGGGAGACAGATAGCTGTAGTAGAGGATCCAGTAATACTGTTCTCCGTGCTTATGCTTACTCCGCAGGATATCCACAGCAGAGTTTAAGAGTGTGAGCATCTTATTGCTCCGCTCAATGCTCTTTGCATAGTTCTCCAGTTTGGTTCCTCCTACATCTGCCCCTGCGATATACATGGAATCCAGAAATTCCTCAATGCTGCTCCCGTACTCAATCTCAAAGGTGCTCCGTACCTGCTGGACAGCCAGTTCCAGGTTCCAGACGGCATCCCTGTAATTCTTCAGCAGCTTCCAGGTATCATGGAACAGGGGGTTCTCCTCCTGTGTCGGAATGTTTTTGTTCGGTCTTGTGTTTGCCATAGTATCTATCTCCTCTCTGCATGGATGGTTGTTGTTTCGGGACTTTGCTCTTCAATGGGGATGGCGATGCTGCCAGAGGGCCGGATCGGGGAAAGCGTCAGCTCAAACTGGTAAGGGATGCTTCCGTCCGGACAGCATATCTTCAGCGAATACCTAAAATCAGTTTCCCTGCAGTCGGATAAGGGATATAACTTATACAGGGTTTCGGGGCATTCACAGCATGGAACCCCTTGTGCTGCAAGGATTTCTGCCGTTTTTCGGATGACCTGGCAGATGTGGGATTTTGAAACGCTACCGGACAGGGATGAAACGGTATCCGGCTCCTCTGCTGTGTAAATCTGATCTTCTCTGACAGCCGTATTTTCCGGAATGGGAGCATTCTCTGTAATATGGACAGGAACCTGGAATGTCATGGAAACCTCCTCTTTGTCGATCATGACGTCACTGATATTGAACATGGTGGATAAGTAACTGCACAGATAGATCACACTGCCATGCCGCCCGGTAAAGGAAACCAGGGAAAGATATTCCTTCTCCTGCAGCTTATTGAGTATCCGGCTGACAGTCGCTTTCGAGATGCCCCAGCGCAGGGAAAGGTCGCTGCAGCTGGTCAGCGGATTGCTGGTGCAGTTGCGGAAATAGACCACGGGACCGAGTTCAGAGCCCTGGACCTGGCTGTCGTTGTAGATGGCGTGTACCCAGAGGTCCAGTACAATATCCATTTCTGAGCATCTGCCCATGCTGATCAGCTCATGGACAGCGGCAACCGGGAAAAAGAAAAAGCCCACATCCTTCAGACATGGGTAGTTGTAATCGAGAGCGGTATTATGCTTTTTCCATTCGGTGATGCAAAATTTGATCAGATGCCCCCTGCCGAGCCGGGTATAGGTTATGTAGTTCTGCTCCTGAAGAAAATCGAGGATGGACAGCGCCTGGTGCTGGAACCGTGTGCGGAACCATCTGGACAGCTCTGAAGTCCTGCAGATCCATTCTCCGGGACCGACCAGATAGGAGATGCCATCCAGCCTCTGATAGGAAGAACGGAAGTTTGCGTAGGAGCAGAGTGTCATGTAATAAAAAAGATAGGAGCTTCCGTTTGTACGGATGTTCCTATCCTCCATGAGTGTGCGGATGAATTCCCGGTAGATGCGGCACCGGGGATAATCCACGGTCTGTTTGATTTCTAATTGATAGTCCATAATTTCCTCCTCTGAAATATTTGTTATTTCTTGTACTGAACATCGTATTGTGTTATGATTTAGAAAATAAAGTGTTTCTGGGTGATTTGAGCCTTTCTTTCTGGTAAGGAGTCTGCTAACAAAAAGGTAGCTTCCCAACATACGAATCTCTTCCTTGCTAATAGCCTGCTAATTGGACGGGCAGGAACAACACAATATTAGATGGAAAAAACAGTATTTAATGGAAAACTACCCTTAAAAATGTCCAAATTACGTGGAAAATATGGACAACAGAGAGTTTACTGGACTCAAAAAAATGGGTTGATTTAACTCCTAAGCGTGGGGTCGGAGGTTCAAATCCTCTCTGGGACGCCAGAAAGCACCGCTGCAAGCCTTTTTTCAGGGTTTGCAGCGTTTTTTGTTCCTCCTTCTCCCGGTAATTTCGCTTCTGTTACCGGGAAATTTTTATACGCCGCATGATGTATATTTGCTAATTGGACTCGAACGCTTTTCAGAAATTTGCTAAGAAAATTCTGCGTTTTGCTAATTCGATTTTTTGGATCACTTTGCCGGGGCTTGCGCCGCTATCAAGGCCGCGAGCGCACTTGCCAGCTCCGGTGACTTTTGAAGCTGGTCCACAAGGCTTTCAAGGTCCAGGGTCGCAGGCTCCGATTTTGCCGATTCTTCCGGCGGACGGACATTGCGGAGATCAGGCTTGGCATAGAAGGCTGTCTCAAATTTCTGAGCATTGACCTTTCTATCCTCGTCCAGAATGTGAGCATAGATACTGGTTATCATGTCGATCTCGGCATGACCCGTATCGCCCTGGGTGGCTTTCAGATCGCCGTGGTTCAGTTTCAGTTTGTAGGTGGTACTGGAATGACGGAGAGAATGAAAGACCACCTTCGGCAGCCCTGCGTCCTCACGGAGCTTTGCAAACTCTTTGAGGATGATCCGATCCTCGCAGGGCCGTCCATTGGGAAGTGCCACCACCAGATCGAAATCCTGATACTCGTCGCCCAGGAAGCCTTTCAACTCGTCTTGGGACTTCTTCCATTCCCGCAGAATGTAGGCAAGCGTTTTCGGCAACCACACCTTACGGATACTGGAATCGGTTTTCGGCTTTTTCAGGATAATTCTTGTGCTGGTGTTCGGCATGAGCGGAGTGAAGATGTAATAGATATCCTTCTCGCCCAGCGTTTCAATCGCCCGTTTGGATGCCCGTGTCAGCTCCTTGTCGATGTAGACATAGGCGTTATCCGCCGCAATATCTTCATCGGAAATATGGACGTTCTCCCAGGTCAGCCCCAGGATTTCACCCATACGCAGAGAGCAGGCAAAAGACAGATTCATTGCTACATAGAGCTTGCTGTCCGTGCATTTGTCCAGGGCAAGACGGATCATATCCGCTGTCCAGATATCCCGTTTCGCATACTCCGTTTTCGGGAGGATCACATTGTCAAAGGGATTTCTTGCAATGATTTCCCATCGTACCGCCTGCTTAAACGCACACCGCAGGAGCTTGATGATCTTTTCAATGGTCTTGTCGCTGACATAGGTGGTAACGGCCTTTCGGGTCTTGGTAGACACCGACTTGGTTTTCTGCAAGGTCTGGATATAACCGTCAACCGCACGGGGAGTAACCGCCTGTACCTCCATATCACCGATGATTGGATTGATATAGTTCGCAATCAGTGCCGTTTGGCCGTCATACATAGACACGCCCCATTTCTTTTCTCCGTAAAGAGATACGAAGTCATAAAGGAACTCGGTGATTGTCTGATTGCTTGGCGGGAGAAAAGTTCCCGTGTGCTGCTGATTTTCGATTTCCGCCTTGCGCTTTAAGGCCTCTTTGTGGGTATGCCAGGTTTCCCACTTCTGTTTGGTTTCTCCGTTTTCGTCCACATAGTTGTAAACAACGGAATAGTTTTTCTTTCGCTTGATTATAGATGCCATATCGTTCTTCCTTTCTTGGATCACAGATCGAGGGAGTCAAGCCACTCGTCAAATGACCGCTTGGAAATGCGTATGGCGTTACCAATTCGCACGATTTTGAAGTGCCCTTCTTTTACAAGGATATATGCGGAAGTTCTTCCGATGCCCAGGATTTGAGCAATATCGTCAACCGTATACGTCCTTCTTTCAGGGGTTTCTTTCTTCGTGCCGTTCCATGTTTGAGACATGAGAACCCCCTTTCAGTTATGAAAAGGAACAGCACGAATATGTGTGGGTAATATAACTTCCACTATTATTTTACCGTGCTGCTCCGTGTTTGTCTGCTGCTAATTGAAAAGTTTACGATCTATCCATAAACTTTCAAAAAAGAAAAGTAGGCTTACGGACGGCTGCTGGCACAGCTCCACGGGAGTCTAACCCCGGCCCATGCTGATGGGTGCGGCGCACAATGCTTTGTGGGCGTTCAATGCGCGAGTATCTTTAACCCTGCCCGTGTGTCATCGCCCACAAGCTGCCACGCTTGCTTTGCGGTCTGGTGCTGTTCGCTCGCCCGTTACAGTGGTCCCGTCCTGCGGACTTGAAACGAGGTCATGGCGCACCGGCCGTATGGCTCGGCACGAACAGGAATGTATCCGTTTGCCTTATACTGCGGCGTTGGCCTCCCAACGGGCTTTCTTTGTCAAGGTGCTGCCTCCGGTCACGAAAGAGAGAAACAGGGAAAGGGTAAGCTGTTTCCGCTTTCAGACCGGGCTTGTCAGCTCATGCTGACAATGGAATGAATGAGCTTGATCTCCAATCGGCGCTTCATGTACTCGTCCACCCGAACATGGGGCTGACCGTCAGGATCGTAAAGCGTCCGGGTGCAGAGCTTATTGATATAGCCCTCATAATACCGGAGTACCTGATCCACAGCCTGAGAGTCCCCGTCACGGGCGGCGTCGATCACCGAAAGAGGAAGAAGCTCCTTGCCCTTGTAAGTGGGTTTCTTCATACCTTCAACCTCCCTTCGGCATGAGTGCGGCCAACTTGATCCGCAACTCGGTCAATGATTTTGCCCTTCGCCGCTGAACGGCGCTGCGAGACATTCCAACAAGGTGACCAACCTCCTGATCCGGCAAGTCCAGAACAAAATGCAGGATCAAAATACTCTGCTCCTGAACAGACAAGCCGGCGAAGGCATCAGCCACAAGCTCGTTTTCGATATGTAGGTCATACCCGTGGGACGAGAATGTAAATCTGTCACTGGGGTAATGATCTACAACGCAGAGCTTGTCCATCTCCATTTGCGGAAGGTCGCTGAATGACAGTTCCCTGTCACGGCGCCTCTGCATTTCCCGAAGGTAGTCGATTGCCTCATGGTACAGTACCAGCTTGCAGTAAGCATCGAACTGGCACCGCTCGCCATAGTTATTGCGGGGGATCATATCCATCTTTTCACCCCCTTTCCTGGGGGAATGAGGTGGGTTTCTCCCTTTCCGCTAACAAGGCGAACGCAAAGCCGCTCGCTACCCGCTAAAAGCTTCCTTTTTGAAAATTTCTTAAAAATTTTTTTCGAGGCGGGCTTGTCCTCGGAAAACAGCAAAAAGCGCCCAGCAAGTCGCAACGGACCTGCTGGACGCAGAAATGTTTTATAAAGAAGATTACTTACATGGTATAGTTCATATTCAAAGCCGGACGACTCCGACGGAGGTGCTACGCTTTTTTTAACTGGTGCAGATCATGGATACTGTGAAAAGACGCAAACATAGACACGGCGTTGGGTCGTCGTTGGTTTAGGGTAGACGAAAAGAAACGGCGGCTCTGATTTCTCAAAACCGCCGCCAGGATATCTAGAGTAAGCGCACAAAATCAACCTGCCCAGCTACGGTTTTTTTCTTTCCCCATTAGGCGGGGCAGGTTTAAAAGAATATGAAAAGCCGATAACAGCAGTCATGTTAGCCTGCGTGTTATCGGCTCTGCGTCTATGCGTCTGGCTCTCTAATAACGGATATATTCAGTTGCTTTACATGAATGAGCGTTTCCTGTTTACATTTTGGACAGAACAAGGGGAAATTCCTTAATTCCGTGTCAATTCGTATTTTTATTCGGGTTTTATTATGGCATATAGGACAACTAACCCAACTTGTCTCTTTCATCAAAATTACCCCGTAACTTGATGTTTCTTTGATATATTTTTTGTTAGTCTATAAAATACGAATATCAATCCAACATTAAGGATGATCATAAAGACCGGCTGGCTCATACCGAAATATGTTTTCATATCAGAAAATATACCGTTTGTATGAAGCATAAAAATCGGGCAAATTTCCTGCATTTTTTGTAAAACAGGAAGGCTATCATTAAAATCAAACACAACTGGCAAGAAGCAGATGACGCAAGAAGTAATAAGCGCTGTAACAGGAGAACTCATTTGAGCACTTAAAAACAATGTAATAGTTGTCAAGGCTACAATCCCAAAAATATTCAATATTACAGAGATAAAGAACATTTGCAAAAAGGTCAAATTATATATTGAAGAAGCATAATGTAATGAAGATTGAATGCTTACATTCCACCCCTGTAACCCATAGGTACAGCCATACAGAACTAAATTTAGCAGTAAATACAAGAGGTATGTGCCAATTACAACTTCCAAGGCCGCTATAATTTTTGAAGTTGTGAGTTTGGTTCGGCCATACCGAGCCGAATAAATAATGCTATCTGTATGAAGTGCATACTCTTCTGAGAAAACAGGAGATAGAGTGATTACAACAATTAAACATATCATTATGGACAAGATGCTCCCAATTCCAGATAATAGCTTATCCCAGCCATCACAATATCCTAAAGTCACAGTTGGACTATTTGGATATGCTGTTTCGAGTGACTTAAAACTACCATCAGAATTTGTCAAATATTCCAGAATCGCCGCTTGGTCACGATAAACATGAACAGCAGAAAAAGCAGAATTTTCATCTTGTCCAACAGTTGCTTGTTTTGCTTGGTCGATTTTTTCTTGCATAGTAAGTAATGTATTTTGAGAGAGTTTTCCTTCAAATATTTCTGCTACTTCCTTCCGTTGTTCAATGGCTGTAAAACCGCTTGCTAATGCCATTTTTTCAAGGTCATAATCATAGAAAACATTTTGATAATTAAATTGAAAAAAGAAAAAATAGGCAACGATAAGAACCACACCAGCTAAAAACAACATTCGTGTTTGCTTTCTCGAACATATTTTATTTCGTTCTGCTTTTATCATTTCATTCATGCTCGGATACCTCCGCAAAATAGTATAAATACAAATCTTCCAATGTTGGATCAACATTCCAAGCGGTTCTGCATGGTGCTTCTTGAGAAATAATCCTCAGCCGTTCTGCACCATTATTATGTTTCAGATTTGCTGTTACATAGTTCAATTCTAATTCTTCGGCCTCTTTTCGAGATACATCACATTCCCAAACACATTTTTCAATCGGCTTCAAAATTTCTTCTGGAGAACCATGTTGAATTAACTCGCCATTTTTCATAATCAGAATCTCATTTGCGATATATTCAACATCAGAAACAATGTGAGTGGACAAAATTACAATTCTATTTTCTGCCAAAGAACTAATCAGATTCCTAAACCGCACCCGCTCTTTCGGGTCAAGTCCAGCTGTAGGTTCATCCAAAATCAAAATACGGGGATCGTTTAGTAATGCTTGAGCAATTCCCAAGCGTTGTTTCATACCGCCGGAAAAAGTTTTGATTTTTTCGTTTTTCTGTGTGAGCAGATCAACAACCTGCAACAGCTCCATTGTGCGATTATGGGCTTTTTTAGGCGGCAGCCCCTTTATTGCAGAGATATACATCAAAAATTTATACGCTGTAAAGTTAGGATAATAGCCAAAATTTTGTGGCAGGTAGCCTAAGATATTACGATATTTCTCGCCCAAATCATGAATGTTTTTCCCGTTAAAAAAAATGGCTCCTTTCGTTTCAGTTTGGACATCGCAAATAATTCGCATCAAAGTTGTCTTGCCCGCACCATTTGCCCCGAGTAGACCATAAACACCATTTGTTAATTTTGCGCTGAAATGATTTAAAGCTTTTTTTCTTCCATATTCTTTTGAAAGATCATTTATTGTAAGTTCCATATCAATTCTCCAATCATTTTTTCTTTTTTCAAGTACAGTTGAAGTGTTTTCCCTAATAGGATAATAGATAACACATAAAATCCAATCCATCCCCAGAACATAGACGCTTCAAATATAAATCGCTGATGGAGTACAAGAGAAAATGTTCCAGAAAGAAAAATCATACAAGCGATTAAATGATACAAGCTATCGTTTGTCCTGCTTTTCGCACATATAAAAAGATAACAAGTGCAAGAAATATTAAATGGAATCAAACCATACAACACCATTTCAATCATTGATTTCTGGTAAATATATGCCATTGAAATTAAAATGACTGTTATTAGGAAAAGGTTGATTACTCCAATAATCAGCATACGACCTGCTACAATTTTTACCAGCGTTGTTCTACTAGACTGTTCAATTTCCCACATACCATAGATGTTGCTTTTAGATATTTCTATTGCACCTAATAACGCAAGGAATGGAACCATAACTGCAAGGATTGTCAATGGATAATAAAATGGAACCCTCCATTGGCCCAGGATACATGCTAATAATACTGCACATATAGTGAGTATTATTTGAACAATCCAGAAAGAAAGCGGCAGAAATTGAAGTTGGTTCAATATAATATCTCGCATTGAATTTTTATTGAATTCAGAACTATTCATGTAACTTTTTCCAGCTACGATTACTGCTTTAATTTTAGGTTCAGATGGAGCAGGCGTTTCACAACTCTGCAACCATTCTAATACACCATTTTGTTTTTGGGTCATACATTATCGCCTCCTCTAAAATCAGCCAAATATCGTTCCAGTTTTTTAATCCCCTGTTGGAGCCTAGATTTTACAGTAGAAACACTAGCTTTTGTAATGGTTGCAATCTCTCGGATTTTCAAATCATAATAAAATCGTAAAATGATGACCTCTTTTTGATAGTCCGGTAATGTGTTGATTGCATATTGAATTTGCGCTTTAAGTTCGTTAAGCTCAATTTTTTCAAAGGCATTATCAGTATCTTCTATATCTTCAAGAGTTTCTAAATCCATATACAGGGGTTTTGCTTTCTTAGTATAATTGTTACAGGTATTAACAGCAATCGTTAGCAGGTAGTTTTGAAATTTCCCGATCTTTCGTACTGATTGAATATTCTCCAACAATTTCAAGAAAACATCTTGTGTAATATCTGCGGCGGTATCTGGATCGCCGTTCAATCGCCGACAACAAAATAGATAAATTGACTGATAATATTTTCGGACAATTATCTCAAATGCATCTGTGTCACCCGACTGGATTTTTTTAATTAGTATGAAATCTTCGATACCGTGTCACCGCCTTCCATGTGTAAAACGCCTTACACTTAATATACAACTGAGTAACCCAAAAGGATTTAACTTTAGAAATTTTTCTTTTACTTTTTTCATTTCCCTTCTATTGTAATTCCTGTTCTTGAAAAATATAAGATGTAATATATGAATTATAAACTTCAATCAACCTGCATATAGCAACATTCCACGGGCAAAGTATGAATTATACAATGTAATAGGGTGATGCTATATGGCAAAGGTTGAAGATTGTCCCGGTTTTGAAACCTTCGGTGCAGATGTCAAAGCCGCACGAGAGGCAAGGCGTCTGGCACGAAAAACATTGGCAGAAATGGTTGGGATTGAATGGCGGTATCTTGCCAACATTGAGAATCAAGGTGCGATTCCGAGCCTGCCCGTGATGATCCAGTTGATTAAGGTCTGCGGACTTCCCGTGGAACGGTATTTTAACCCGGAGATCATGCGGGAAGAAAGCGATCAGCGGCAGCGGGTCAGCCACAAGCTGAAGCTTTGCCCTGAAGAATACCTGCCGATTATCGAAGGTGCCATTGACGGGGCCTTAAAAATTGAAAAGCCGAATGAAGAAACGGAGGGTGTCTGAACATCCTCTGTTTTTCTTATTTTGCGGGCATTTTGAGGTTTCCGAAACGCTTTATAAGTAGGGATAAGATACGGTAGCAAGCACAGCAAGCGAGTACCCGCTTGCGGATTTTGAGATTTTTAGGTCCCTTGCCCGAAAATTCAAAATTGCTTGTTGGGATAGTCCCAAACCCTTATAAAGAACGGAGGCGGCGCATGGCAAATCGAAAACGGAATATCCAAATGAAATTCTATGTTACGGAGGATGAAAAACGGCTCATAGACGAGAAAATGAGCCAGCTCCCCACACGCAGATATGGTGCCTACCTCCGAAAGATGGCGATTGACGGATATATCATCTATACGGACACCGCAGATATCAAGGCATTTACCAAAGAGCTTTCTGCCATCGGCCGGAACATCAACCAGATCGCCAAGCGGATCAACGCCGGAGGTCCTGCGTATCAGGCCGACATGGACGAGATACGGGAAAGGCTGGACGAGATATGGCAGTTACAAAGACACATCCTATCAAATCAACGCTGAAAGCAGCCATTGACTATATCTGCAACCCGGAAAAGACGGACGGAAAGCTGCTTGTTTCTTCCTATGGCTGTGCCGCCGAAACTGCGGATATCGAATTTGCCTGGACCCGCCGCCATGCCATCGACAAGGGAACGAACCTGGGCCGTCACCTGATCCAAGCCTTTCAGCCTGGAGAGGTCACGCCGGAACAGGCCCATGAGATCGGCATGGAGCTTGCAAAAGAAATCCTGGGCGGCAAGTATGAGTTTGTCCTTACCACCCACATAGACAAAGATCATGTTCATAACCACCTGATTTTCAATGCGGTCAGCTTTGCGGATCACAAGCATTATCATTCCAACAAGCGGAGTTATCACTATATCCGCCGCACTTCGGACCGGCTTTGCAAGGAACACGGTCTGTCTGTCATTATTCCTGGGCAGGACAAGGGCAAGAGCTATATTGAACATCAGGCCACGCAGAACGGCACCAGCTATAAGGCAAAGCTGAAAGCTGCCATTGACCGACTTCTGCCAGCCTGTTCCAACCTGGAAGAACTGCTTCGCCGCCTGCAGAGAGAAGGTTATGAGATCAAGCGCGGCAAGTATATCTCTGCCAGAGCACCGGATCAGGAACGGTTCACCCGTCTGAAAACGCTGGGGGTTGACTACACCGAAGAAGCCCTTGCCGCCCGGATCGCCGGACGATCCAGACCTTCCCGCCAACCGAAACGGCAGGACGGAAAGATCAGTCTGCTCATTGATATCCAGAATAACATCAAGGCACAGCAGAACGCAGGCTTCACCCATTGGGCGAAGCTGAACAATCTGAAACAGGCCGCCAAGACCATGAATTTCCTGACGGAACACGGTATAAGCAGTTATGGAGAACTGGAAAGCAAATTGAACGCAGTATCCGCACGCAGGGATACCGCTCATGCAGAAATCAAGCGGATAGAAAGCAGAAGTGCCGAACTTGCCATTGTGATGAAGCACGCCGGCACTTACCGACAGCTAAAGCCTCTTTATGACAGATACCGCAAATCGAATGATAAAGAAAAGTTTCTGCGGGGGCATGAGAGCGAGATCATCCTTTTTGAAGCGGCCGCCAGAGAATTGAAACGGCTGGGGGCTGTACCGCTGCCGACAACAGAAAGCATGAAAACGGAGCTTGCCAATCTCAGCGCAGAAAAGGAACGCCTTCTTGCGGAGTACAAAACCGCAAGAACCGAAGCCCAGAAATACGAGACCGTCAAGCAAAATGTGGATGCACTGCTGGCCGTTCCAATGGAACAGGAACAACAGCGGCGGCATGAACTTGAATAAATTTCTTTGAAAGACGCTGGGCGCAGCTCCCGGCATCCTGTATAATGGAACTGCGGAAGGAGGTTTTACCGATGACAAGAAGCGAAGCAATCAAAGCATTATTCTTCAAAAGTGTACTGCCCGTGACCGTGGCACTGATTCTGTATTGTATCTTCAAATCCGCCTGCATGAAGAACGGAGAGCTTGACTATGTATGGCTCTGGATACTCTGCGGGCTGCCGTTTGGCCTCCATCGGATGTGCCTCTGGATCGTGCCGGGCGGCGGCTCCCTGGGTGGAGGGATCGCCCTGTTTGCATTGAACTTCATTATCGGTGGTGTGATCGGTGGTTTCATTCTGGCATGGCGGTTGATCGTGGCGGTGTGGTATGTGCCGCTGACGGTGTACCGGCTGATCGTTGGATGATTTTCTTGCGTCATGGAAATATGGAAAACTGCCGCTCGTGCCGATGGAAAAACCATTCACAACCTGATGGAAAAAGACAAGCCTTTTCCCACAGGCCTGCAAACAGCTTTCCCACAGCCTCGCAATTCTGACAGTTTACGCACATTCCCACAACGCCTACTGCGGCGGCTATCCATCCTTTCCTATCCAATCCTAATGAGAAAATACTATGGAAATTCCTTTTCAACGGAGGTACAATTTGTACCCCTGTTCAAACAACAGAACCGTGTTAAAGTAATTTGATGATAGCAAAAAGAAAAAGCGGGAGTACAGCCAATCGGATGAACCGAAAAGCTGTACTCCCGTTTTGTGTATCAGAAAGTGTTTGGAATCGAGCCATTTTCTCTATGTGCCAGCAAGCAGACCGACACATGAGAAATCATAAAGGCTCTCTTTGAAAGTACGGATACAGGGAATTATTCTGCGGTTTTTCTACCCTTATCCTCACAGATTTTAGATCGTTTGGAACTGTAATGCGGACAAGCGACCAGACACGCCCGGAAACTCTGCTTGCAGCCGTGAACACATTTTTTGCAGATATGGTTATACTGCCGCCTGCCGTTCTCACCCAGGAAGAACGCCCATTCCAGCCGCCACTTCTTGCTTCGGCTCATAGGCAGTCCTGCTCCGGCACATCACGGCCGGACTTCTTGCCCTCCGGGGGCTTATGCTCAGCACATTCCCGTTTGGCATCCTCCAACCGCTCACGGATGGAAGGCTTCTCCGGCGTTGTCCGTTCTGCGTACTCCTGGGCTTTTTCCAATTCTTCGCCGCGTCTGCCGTTGTTGATAACGCCGTCGATCATGCCGTAGTCATCCTCCAGCGTCATTTCAGCGGTGCGGAGAGGATTGTCCTTTTCCGGCTGCTCCGCTGCCACGGCAAAGGCCCGTGTGCCGTTTCCCATGATAAGGTACTTTCCATCATCGGAAATATGGTGGATGCCATAACCGGCTGCCTCCATCTGCTCCCGGCTCATAGCCGTCACCTGAAAGCTGCCCCTCGGTGTCTGCACACGTTCGCCAGTTTCAAAACGGTCTGGCAGATAAGCGAGGTCTTGCTTCTCTGCCGGGACAGGGAGAACAACGATATTGCCATTGATCTGCATAAATCGTTCCGGCGTTTTGAACTGTTCCGTGTATTTCTGGATCAGTTCCGGGGACAGGGACGCAAAATCTTCCTCACCAAGTCCAACCACCAGGAAAGTCCCTGCTACGATATCATAAATTTCTCCATTTTCATCCCGCAGCCCACGGTTCAGATCAAGCCCTATGAGCTTTCCTTCATCATTGCAAACCAGCGCCACCGGGTCAGAATAGGGATAGGTTGCCCCAATATCACCGCCAACCTCTGCCTGCAGGGAATGAAGGTCGGGGCCGATCTCCTTCACATAGGGTTCCTTCATAGGTTCCACTACAAGCACAGTCATCTTTTCCGAGGCAGCCCTCTCCGCGGCGGACAGCATTTCATCCGCATGGGACTTCTCCGGGTCATCCAAAGCGGCCTTGACCTCCGCCGGATCAAAATCAAGAAATTCCTCATAGCCCGTGGCATCCTTGAATTTTTCAATCTCCGAAGGAAGATAGTCTTCCTGCGTCTGTCCCAGCGCCGCCAGCTTTTCATCCAAAGCGGAAATGCGTCCGGCCATCAGGCTTTCGTAAATTTCTTCCTTTGCGGCGTGCGCCTCCGGGTGCTCCGCTGCGTACTGAGGATCGTTCTGACGGAAAAACTCGTCCATGTCAAAGGCGATATCCATAGCCCACTCGGATTTTTCTTCTTCGGGAAGATCGTCCTGGAAGGTCATCCCCCGGTACTCGTCGGGGATACTGCCGCGCTCACCGTCGTAATACTCATGGAAACTGTCACCCGTATCACGCACATAGCCCTGATCCGTGAAGGTGCCGTTTTCCTCCAACGCAACGTCCCGGCCGTAGGCCTCATAGTCGATGTAATTCTGCAAATGCTCTGGCACCTGCATAACGTCCAGTTCTTCGATGTAATAGCGGCCCAGATCGTCATAGTCATGGATATCGGGGTAAACCTCATAGCAATCCAGATTCTCGGTGAGGTTGATGATCTCCTGCAGGCTGCCGCAATGATCGCCCATTTCCATACCGGCCTGAAACTGTGCGTATTCGCTTTCGCTCATTTCATCCAGTTTCGACGCCAGATAATTCAGCTCGTCCAGACTTTCGTATTCGCCCAGCTTGCTGTAAAGACCGTCCACATAGCAGTCATAGTCCGTGATGAACCATTCCTCATAGGGCTGGCCGAAGTCATCCTTCTGGCCGATCCCGATCCGCTTAAACACTTCCTTCAATTCCTCGGCGGTGGTGGGAAACTTCACCCACTCGCCCACAAGCTCGCCCTCATTGTACTTCCCAAGATTGGTGATAAAGGCGGCAAAGGGATAATCCTTGTCGTGATCGTAATATGGCATATCAGCACCTCCTTACAGTTCCGGCGCAGACTTTTCCTTGTGGGGCTGCGCCTTGTTTTTCTCCGCACATTCCTTCTTGCCCTGTTCCAGCCGTTCCCGGATGGAAGGCTTTTTCTCCGGCTCCGCAGGGCGTTCATGATTCCACTCGTCGCCGGAAAGAGAAATATATCCGTGTTCCGTAAAATGGCCCTGTTCCTCCTGCATGGCGTACTTGCCAAACGGAACAGGGTCGATTGCTTTCAGAAGTTCCGGGGGCAGCAGCATATCCATGTGCTGTGCCAGATACCGCCACCCCAGATCGTTCAGATCGTGGATATTGGGCTCAAATACGAAATAGTCAATGTTGTCCGCAAACTCCTTAAACTGCTCTGGTGTTGTCAGCTTGAAGGGCGAGGTCTGCACCGCCGCCAGCACCTCCCGGTCCTCCGGGGAGAGGACAGTCACCGCCGCCCTCACTTCGGGTAAATGTTCCAAAGTCTTATTTTCTGCCATTGACACCTTCCTTTCTTTTCGGAAATTCCAGTTTGAAGTTGATGTATTTGCCACCCGTGTCATCCAAGATCACCGCAGCGTCATAAGCAGCCTGTTTCTTTTCAGACCACATTCCCTTGACATTGGTACGTCCCTTTTTCAGAAGGTCCGTTGCCATCTTCTTTGTCAGCTCCTTCTTGCGGCTCGTCCAGAAGCGGTCATTTTTCCAGAGGACGAAACCGCAGGATCGATCCGAACACGCAAAGTTCTTCTTGCCCTCATAAACCGGCTGGCCGCAGCGGGGGCAGGTACCGATCACTTCCTTCTCCGGGGCAAACAGCTTTTTGCCATCCTCGGAAATGCGGGAATAGGTGGACACGATTTCCTGAACCATCGTGCGGATACCGTCCATGAAAGTATCCGGGTCAGCGCCGCCCCTTGCGATCTCCGTTAATTTCTGTTCCCATTCCGCTGTCAGCATGGGAGAGGTCAGCGGCTCCGGCAGGACCGTGACAAGGTTGATACCGGCTTTTGTGGGGATAAGACTCTTGCCCTTTCGCTCCACAAATCCGGCTGCCACCAGCTTTTCGATGATTGCCGCCCTGGTCGCAGGCGTGCCAAGACCTTTTCGCTCTGCCTCGTCGGGGATATCGTCCTTGCCCGCATTCTCCATAGCGGACAGGAGGGTATCTTCGGTGTAGGGCTTCGGCGGCTGGGTGAAATGCTCGGTGATGGAAACCTCCGCGCCGTCAAAGGTCTGCCCTTCGGTGAAGTCCGGGAGCGTGCCGCCGTCCCCGTCCGCAGGCTTTTCTTTCAGGGAGGCGCGGAAAATGCGGTCGATCTCCCGCCAGCCTTCGGAGAGGACGCGCCTGCCCTTTGCGGTGAAGGAATGGCCGCCGCAGTCGAAAGTTACCGTGACTGCCTCATACACATACGGCTCCGCTGATGCACACAGCAGCTTGCAGCAGACCAGCAGAAACAAATTACGCTCTCCCAGAGGCAGAGCCTTGATATCCGTTTTTTCAATCTCCATCGCGGGGATAATGGCGTGGTGGTCGGATACATCCTTATCGGAGATCATGGCCTCCACCAGCGGGAAGAAGTTGCTGATCCCGTCAAAGGGCGGCACCTTCGCCGCCAGATGGATGACGCAGGACGCCGTTTCCGCCATGTCAGAGGTCAGATACCGGCTGTCCGTGCGGGGATAGGTCAGCAGCTTCTTTTCGTAAAGGCTTTGGGCGTAGTCTAAGGTTTGCTTCGCCGTGTATCCGAACAGGCGGTTTGCCTCCCGCTGCAAGGTGGTAAGGTCATAGAGCTTCGGAGGCTGTTCCTTCTTCTGCTCCTTCGTGACAGAGGTACAGGTGACGGTCGCACCCTTGCACATGGCCGCTGCCTGTTCCGCCGCTGCCGAATCGGTGAATTTCTCCGACACCGCCTCGGCTCCATCCAGCGTCAGGCGCAGTAAATGATATTTTTCCTTGTGAAACAGCGTGATCTTTGCGTCACGCTCCGCCAGCATTGCCAGCGTGGGTGTTTGCACACGGCCTACATTCAGGGTGCGGTGATAGAGGACGGAGAAAAGGCGCGTGGCATTGATCCCCACCAGCCAATCCGCTTTCTGGCGGCACAGGGCTGATTGATACAATGCTTCATAATCGGCGCCGGGGCGCAGGTCAGAAAAGCCCTCTCGGATAGCGCTGTCCTCCATCGAGGAAATCCAGAGGCGAAGGACCGGCTTGCGGCATCCAGCCATTTCATACACCAGTCGGAAAATCAGCTCCCCTTCACGTCCGGCGTCACAGGCATTGACAACGGTATCCACATCGGGGCGGTCCATCAGGGCACGGAGATTTTCAAAAGCGTCCTCTTTGCCCGGTGCCAGCACATAGCGGAACGGCTCCGGAAGAATGGGAAGATTATCATAGCGCCATTTCTTGAAACGCTCGTCATAGCCGCCCGCATCCATCGGGGATACCAGGTGACCTACACACCAGGACACAAGAAGGCCGTTGCCCTCATAAAAGCCATCGGCCCTGGATGAAGCACCCAGGGCCGACGCGATAGATTTTGCCACACTCGGTTTTTCTGCGATAATCAGTTTACTCATTCTTTTCCTCCGTTTCCTCGTCCTCGGTCAGATATTCTTCTTCATCCTCCAGGTCGAAATCATCCAGATCAGCGGGAACTTTCTTTCCCTGCTTCGGTTTCAGCACCAGGAAATAGACCGCCGTACCACCTCCGGCTGCAAGGATCAGCAGCACCGCCAGGATCGCCCCGGTATTGCTTTTCTTTTCGGGTTCCGGATTCTCCGGCTCGGTAGGCTCCGCAACTTTCTGTTCTGTGCCAACACATTCACTGAGGTTTTTTACGCAGACCTGGCAAGCGGTGTTGACCGCTCCGGCCTGGCACTTTTCCGTACAGGTGCAGACAATAGGTGTTTCCGCCTTTTCTCCATCCTCCGTGAGTGCCATGAGGTCGGCTTCATCCACCTGATTCAGAAAATGCACGGTTTCCTCGCCCTCGTCGTCACGGTCGATAATGAGATAGAACACATTGCCGTTCTTCGTTTCTACTGTAATAAACTGCTTGCCGCTGGCGGTCGGGCTGCCAATATCGTCAATCAGCGAAAGGTTCCCGTCCGGAGTCAAGGCGACACCGCCATTCAAACCGCCGCCCAGCATCCCCAGCAGATTTTCCAGCGTTTCCGTGTCCAGAGAGAAAGAACCTTCCCCGGAACCAGCCTCGCCGTCACTTACCGTCATGTAGCCGGAATAGACATAGCCGATTTTCTCTGGCAGGATGACCTTCAGCCAGTCGCCGTCCGTGCCGATCACCTTCACGGTCGTTCCGTTGGGAAGCTGGGTGAAGGCGGTGTAGTCCATTCCCGCACCCGTGCGGACATTCAGATTGCCGCCGCCCGTGGTGACGGTGCCGGTCTGCCCGGAGTCATTTTCGCCGGAACTGAACTGGATACCGTCCTCGGTGACGGATACCGTGACCTGGCTGCCGGCCAGAGCGGAAAGCAGATCAGAGACATCACCGGCCGTTTCCTGTTCAGCCACGGACTCCGTGCTTTCCTCGCCGCCGCTGGCAAAGGCGGTGACAGAAAAAGCGGCAGTGCTGAGCACCACCGCCAAAAGAGCCGATACCATTTTTGTCATAAAGTTATGCTTCATCCTCGTATCCCTCCGTTTCCTCATTCTCGGTGTTGCCCTCCTGCAGCATACCTTCCGGCAGGGAGATCATACCGCTGGCATAGGCTTTCAGGAAGGCGGTCAGTTCCTTGTTGTCCATCTTCACGGCTTTCACCATGCGGACGATTTCCAGATTTTCTTCCTCCGCAAGCTGAGCCTCCAGCGCACGAAGGCGTTTCTGCTGCTCCGCGATCTTTTCTTTGGTTTTCGCAATGTCATTGCGGATCTTCTGTGTCGTTGCCATAAATCAAATTACCTCCATATTGTTTTTAGTTGTAGGGCGGTCGCCCGAAAGCGTAAAAGTGGGATTGCCAGTAGCTTGTGTTGATATCCGCATACTGGATGGGGTCGCCGCAATGCAGCATTTTTCCACCGCCCACATAGATACCCACATGGGAAACGCCCGGCGTATCGTAAGTGCCGATGAAAAAGATCAAGTCGCCGGGTCTTGCGTTGGCAGAGGATACCGGGGTGGAAATATTGTAGAGCCCCTGGGCTCCCAGCCTGCCCGTATTGCAGACGCCGCTTTGCGTCAGCGCCCAGGATACGAAGCCGGAGCAATCAAAAGAAGTGTTCGGATTGCTGCCGCCCCAGACATAAGGATATCCGATGTACTTCTCCGCCTCGGTAATGAGCGCCGCAAAGGTTTTATCTTCCAGTGCGGAAGGCGGGATATCATAGGTGGTGGGCGGTTTGGTGTACTTGTCTACATAGCCGGAGCCTGGGAACAAATCTTCCCGGTTCCCCAGCGTTGCCATATAGACCGCATACAGGGAAAGCGTTTCTTCGTCCATGATGTAGACCGGCACATGGGAAAGGTCGAAGTTTTCCAGCTTCACCTTGCAGATATAGTAGTTGTACGGTACTTCCACGTCATAGTCGTTTCCTTCGCTGTCTGTCCGTGTCTCCGTCCGATAGCGCACCTCCACTTCCACGGTCTGCGTCAGGATGTACTGCTTTTCAAAGAGCATTTGCAGCTCCGCCTGAACCGCGTCGATGGTGAACACACCTTCATGGAACGCCGTGAGAATGGAGATCAGCACATAAGGGTCATGTTCGATCTCGTCCAGATCAAAACGGTATTCGTCATATCCGGGGTGCAGAGCCTCATAGTGGTCCAGCTCATATTGAAGCTCCTGCTCCAATTCGCAATAGGCCGCCTCCGCAGCCAGCATATCCGCATCCTCGGAGAGATAAGAAGAAGTAAATACACCGCCCACGCCGGAGCCCGCCATCATGGAACAGGAAGATACCCCGCCAAACAGCAGGGCAACACAGGCGCCAATGCCGATCACCAGCAGAACCGCCCGGCTATGGTGTTTGATGTAGAGGAATGTTTCCTTGAAGGCGTCCTTTGCTTTCTGCGCCGCACTTTTCGCCGTAGCTGCGGTGTTCTTTGCGGTTTTCTCCGCCTGCCGCAGCTCCTTTGCATAGTTCCGCTTGATCCGCTGTTTCTGCAGAAAGCGGGATACCGGGTTAGAAGCTGCCAATGCAGGATCATCATGCAGTGCCTTTTGGTAAAGGTAGTCGGCGTTTGCCTTAAAAGAAGCCTGCTCTGCCTTCGCCGCGTCACGCCAGGGCTTTGTGCGGTGATGGTGGACGGCGGCACGGACTTTGCCCTTTCCATAGGCAAACCCGCGTTCCGTCAACACCTCGCCTTTGTGTCCGGCCTCTACACCCACATTTTCCTGTTCCGCCTCATGCACCTTCGCGTGGGCAGCGTGGACAATCTCATGGACCGGCCGAGAAAGCGGATTGTGCCGCAGGCGTCCGTTGGGGCGTTTCTCCACTTCTTCAAAGTGAAGCTGCGTTTTGCCTTTTCCGGCTGTCTCGTCAAAAACACGCTCGGTACGGAGAACTTTCTTTGTGGGGATAGCGGCCGTTGCCGCATCCAGCCGATCCGCCGCACGGTCGGAACGGTCAATGTATTTCCAAAGTGCGGGATCGACACGTTCTTCCTCGGTGAATTGCAGACGGGAGGACGGGCGCTGCCTTGCAGCAGAACCATCCCGCACCGCCTGGGTATCAGCCTTTTCCGCCTTTCGTGCGCTTTTCTTCTCATGGTGTTCCGCCGCACGCAGGGCAAGATCAGCCGCAGCGCCAGCGGATTCTTCCGAAGAAGCGGACAGTTCCGTTTCCGGCTCCCGGCTGCTGATATGTTCCACCTCTCCCGTGGCAAGGTTTTCCGATACCGCACCGTCACGGGTCATTTTCTGCGTGATCTTATCGGTCGCTTTCAGTTCCCTCATAGGCAGTCACCTTCCTTTCCATAGGGGCAAAAGTCGCCGCAGGTGCCATTCTCGATCAGGGCGATATAGCGGAAAATGGGATAGGCCTGGGGCGGGCAGACCGCATTTCCCAATGTTTTCAGCCGCAGCGCCCGGTCATCCATGCGCTCGGTCATGCGGGGGATTCCTTCCGGTTCGGCGGTCCAGAGGATACGTCCGTCCATCCTTTCGGGAAGCCCATGAGCCATTCCACCCAATCCGGATTCAGCGCTGCCGTTTCGGACACCGGCCTCTCCTGGAAGATGACCTGCGCCGACAGGTTCCCGTCCTTCTTCGCCGGATCGAAGGCTGATGGCTTCAAGGTCGAACGGAAACCGTCCGACGCCACCGGGGTCAGATAGAATACCGCCGCCGACAGGCTCAGGCTCCAGATCGCCCCGTTTCGGTTCCTCTTGCGGAATATCCCATTGTCCGACAGGAACACATCCAGGCTTGCCGCGTCCCTGGCGGTGTTGTTGTCGGAGGCAAGGGGTGTGGGAAACATCAGCCGCGACGATAAAAGTTCGCTGGCGCTCATGCCATGCGCCGACACCGCAAGCCGGAAATACGAATGGGAGAACAGCGTATCCCGCTTTTGCCAGGTCAAAGATCGTTTTGTCGAGCCCCATATTGATGAAGCCAGCAACATTTTCCCCAAGCACCCAACGGGGCCGCAGCTCGGTAATAACGCGGCACATTTCCGGCCACAGGTAGCGTTCATCCGCAAAGCCCTTCCGTTTTCCGGCGGTGGAGAAGGGCTGACAGGGAAAGCCGCCTGAGATGACGGTAACTGTTTCAAGTCCTGTTTTTTCAAAAAACGCCTCCTTCGTAAAAGTAGTAATATCCCGGAACCTGGGAACATCCGGCCATCGTGCGGAGAGGACGGAGTGCGGAAAATCCGCCCACTCACACTGGCAGACGGTTTCAAACCCGGCAGCCTCCGCCGCCAGGTCCAGACCGCCAATGCCGGAAAACAGGCTCACATGGGTCAGTTTATTCATGGTCCTTCGGCGCACGGAACGGTTCGATCTCACTTTCCAGCTCCGCAAGGACCGCCTCCATATCCGCCGTGACCGCCTTACTTCTGGCAATCAGCCGGTTCATCACATCAAAGAAGGTTTCGCCCTCCTGTTTTTCTTCCGTATGCAAATAGCGGGGATCATTCATGTTCGTTTTCTCCTTTCCCGGTTTCACCAAGTTTTGTTGTCATAATGCTGTAAAGCTCGTTGTCCTTCGGGAAGTCATCCACAAAAGGCAGGATCACGTTGCCGAAGAAGATCAGCCCCTCGCCGGGGCCTGCGTTGCTGATATGTGCCGCCTGCTGGTTGGAGATATTCAGACGCTCACAGAGGATTTTTCTGTCTCCGCTGGCCTGGTTCAGAAGGTACACAAAATCGCTGTTTTCAAAAATATTCTCGATCTCCGGGGAGGAAAGCAGGTCCTTGATGTTCTGCGTGATCCCCGTGGGGATTCCGCCCCATTTGCGAAAGCGTTTCCAAATCTCCACGCTCCAGGCGCCAACCTCACCACGCAGCAGAAGGTGGAACTCGTCCACGAAGTACCAGGTGGATTTGCCCTGATCCCGGTTTTGGGAAACACGGTTCCATACCTGATCCTGGATCACCAGCATACCCAGGCTTTTGAGCTGTTTTCCCAGCTCCTTGATATCGAAGCAGACAATGCGGTTGTTGATATCCACATTGGTACGGTGGTTAAAAACATTCAGGCTGCCATGCACATACAGTTCCAACGCTGCCGCGATCCGCTGTGCCTCCGGCTCCGGCTGCCGTTTGATCTCGTCATACAAATCTTCCAGCAGCGGCATATTCTCCGGGCGAGGGTCTGCGATATAGGGGCGGTACACGATCCGCACGGCACGGTCAATGACTGTTTTTTCCACTGGCTCCAGACCGTTCCGGCCGCCTGCCGCCAGTTCACAGAACGACAGGATAAAGTCAGATTTCAGCGCCAGCGGGTTATCATCCTCGCTGTAATTGAGGTTGATATCCATAGGGTTCACATACTGCGTGCTGGTAGGCGAGATTTTGATGACCTGGCCTTCCAGCCGGTTCACCAGCGGAAAATATTCCGCCTCTGGGTCGCAGATCAGGATATCGTCCTTTGTGTTCAGGAACACACCCACGATGGAACGCTTTGCTGAAAAACTCTTGCCGCTGCCGGGCGTACCTAAGATCATGCCGTTGGGCGTTTTCAGCTTTTTGCGGTCAGCAAGGATCATGTTGCCGGAAGTGGCATTGAGCCCGTAGTAGAGAGCTTCGCCGCCGTGGAAAATCTCCTGTGTGGTGAAGGGAACGAACACCGCCACCGCCGAAGTGGTAAGTCCGCGCTGTATCTTAATGCGGTTGACACCCAGGGGCAGAGCCGACACGAAGCCGTCCTCCTGCTGAAAGTCCAGTCGCACCAGGGAGCAGGTATATTTCTGCGCCACGCTTGCCGCACGGAGCAGGTCATTCTCCAACTTTTGCTTGCTGTCCGCAAAGTTCACCACCAGGAAGGTCATTAGGAACATTCGTTCATTTCTGCTTTGCAGATCACGGAGGATATTCTTTGCCTCGCCTGCGTAGGTGGCAAGGTCAGTGGGGATGATATCCATATCGAAACCTTCCCGCACCGCCTTTTTCTGCGCGTCGATCTTCATACTGTCAATGTCAGTGATCTTCCGCTTGACCGTTTTGATCGCCTCGTTCTGGTCCATGCTGCGGATATGGAGGCTGACAAGCAGCCCGCTGTCCGTATCCAGCAGCTCGGTGAGCATACGGTCATCCATTTCCGGTGCACTGATCTGCAGAAAGGACACGGCACAGAATTTATCCGCCATCGTGAACTTCCGTGCTTCACCGAAGCGGAAGGAAGAAGGTGCGATAAAATCCTGGACCGACAGGCCGGAAGGGGCAAGCCAGCTCCATTCAAAGGCAAACCGTTCCCCGTCCGGGTGCAGGATGCCGTGGAGCATTTCCAGCCACTCCTTGCCGCCAAGCTCTTTTGCCAGAGCACCCATGACCTTGAAATGGTTGAGGGCATCCATGACGATTCGGGAAAATCGTGCCCGTGCGGTTTTGCTGTCCCGTGCCTCGATGGTGAGTGTCAGGTACTTTGTTTTGATAAGGCCGTTGTTGCCCCGTTCAAGCTGCTTGCGGAGCATTTGCGTGTAAAGCTCACGGATATGGTCGAAGTGATCTCCCTGTGCCGCGATCTCTATACGCTTCACAAAATCCTCCCGGTTCATGCGGCGGCTCACAAGGGAGAGCTGCATCCCGATAGAAGCGTCATGGGCGTTATACATGTCGCAGAGGGCTTCAAAGATCGCCGTCTGGTCGTCAGGCTTTGCAAGCTGATAATTCACATCCTCGAACTCGATACACTTCGACCAGGTGTGGTCGTCCAGCTTGCACAGGCCGTCCGGGTACATCTGGCGGAACGGTAAGGTGTCCTGTGCGGAATGTACCTTGCCGTCGCCTCTGGCAGTTTCCAGAATACGGCTGATCTCACGCTTTTCCGCAGCGGTTAGCTTTACCGTGAGTTTTGCCGTCTGCCGTGCCTGCGGCTCTGGCTTTTGCTTTCTGAACAATGGCTTTCACCTCCTTTTCCGCCTGGGCCTGCCGCTCCAAGGCTGCGTAGAAATTGTTTGTCTGGTAAGGCCGTTCTTTCGTCCGCAGGAACATACAGCGGATGATCTGTCCGGCTACTACCTCCAGGGGTTGGCCGTGCCGCTCATACATGGCGAGCAGAAAGAACGGGAGCATGACGATAATCATGCAGAACGCGGCGGCACTGTTGCTGGCCGTGCGTCTGAGCAAAAAGAAAAGCGGTACTCCGATGAGTGCCGCCGCTCCGAAACATATAAGCTGCCGTTTGGTAAGCCCAAACAGCACTTTGGATTTTACTTTCGTCAAATCCTTTGGAATGGTTACATACGCCAATTTATCAAGCCTCCTTAATGCGCTCCGAACAGGCTCTTAGAGAGGCTGCCGGTCTTGAACAGGGCGAAGCACAGCAGGACCGTGTAGCCCATGCAGGCCCATATCGCGCCTGAGATATTTCCGTCCGTGGCGATACTCTGTACCAAAACAGAGTAGATTCCCACACACACCATGATTAGAAATGCCTGGAACGCCAATGCAAACAGGGATTTCAAGTAGTTCTGTCCTGTATGGCTCCAATCCCGGTTTGTCATAGTGGCAAGCGGAATCGGTCCAACAGAAGTTGTCAAATACACCTCGATCATGCGGCCGTAGATGACAAGCATGATACAGATGGAAAGGGCGTTCATGGTAAGTCCCACAAAAAGGGACTGGAACCACAGCCCGAACAGTTCTCCCGTGCCCAGGGCTTCAAGCTGCGCCTCCATATCCGTGATGACGCTGCTGATATCAATGGAGGTATTCCCGATGATGACGCCTGCGCTGCTGTTCACAACGCTTTGCCCCACATCAAAGATACCCATGACGATATTCCATGTGTTCGTCACAATGAGAACGGCACAGAAGGTCTTGAAAATCCACTTGAAGAACATCCAGGTATCTACATCGTGCAGATTGTTTTTCTCTGTCACAAGCTGGATCAGCTCATAACACATTACGAATGTCAGGATAACCCCGGCGATTGGAACGATCACCGTTTCAGAGAGGTTTCGGATCATAGAAAAGACGCCGCTGTTCCATGCCAGCGGCGTCTGTCCCACTTCACCGGCGATCTCGCCTACTTTGGTATTGACCGTATCGAACATGCCCGACAGGTTTCCCGTAATCCCCTCGATGAGCAGCCCTCGGAGCCATTCATCGAGTTTGTCGAGTATGCCGCCCATAAGCGATCACCGCCGGACG
>Ga0137308_101140_pt1 | contig 29922 bp, 25 predicted proteins | sample Inofrocosms_June_FD_97181 | JGI IMG/M metagenome (GOLD analysis project Ga0137308, IMG submission 97181) | Mouse cecal microbial communities from Vienna, Austria - N-Acetylneuraminic and N-Acetylglucosamine D2O microcosms_June | ecosystem: Host-associated > Mammals > Digestive system > Large...
CTCAGGCTGGCAGCTTCCAGGTACTGAAGCTCATGCGCAACAGTTTGTAGGTACAGGTGATGCAACAGCGTATTGGAATTGTAGATAGTATACGGAAGGGATAATCGTATGAAAAGAATATCACTGATCGGTAGGATTCGCTATTTTGTAAATATATTCATTGTCATGCAGGGCATATTGCTTGCCCTGCTGACAGTTTTTTTCCTGAATCGGAAATATATGGATTCATGGGAAAATTATTCAACGGATAATCCGGGAATTACAATTTACTTAAACCATATTCCCAGCGAAAAAAGTCGGGATTTAGAAAATTATCTTTATGAAAAATCGCATGATGAGGGGCTTTTTATTGTACGAAAGGATACCCTGCTGAATCATGACGGAGGCTTTGGCGGCTATAGATTCGGAATTTGCGGAGATATATCTCATATGCAGGCAGGACAATTGTTTATGGGGCAGGAAGTGATTCAGGATTCCCAGATAGAGGAACTGCTTATATCTGAAAATATGGACAGTACACTGGGAATAGATACGGGAAGCATCCATATGACAGATGATATCCCCCGATTCCGCTTCGGGGCGAAAGTCGTAATAAAGCAGCTGTCACAGATGATCCGGGAAAGCAAGACTATAAATGGCACATATAGGGTTAATGGATTGTCCGAGCCTGAAAAAGCAGATGATTTCTTAAAGGGAATCCAGAATATTACAGGGCTTTAATGGTATTTAGAAGTGACCACATTATATTCGGATATAATGTGATCACTACAGTAAGTGTATATAAATTTTTGTGACATGATAAAGTAAAACGAGGTGTCTTATGAAAACATTAGAAATAAAAAATATAAGTAAAATTTATGGAAGCGGTGAAAACCAGGTACGGGCAATAGATGGAGTGGATTTAGTGATTGAGAATGGCGAGTTTATTTCTATTGTAGGATCATCCGGAAGTGGAAAGACAACTCTTTTAAATATAATAGGAGGATTGGATCATCCGGACAGCGGAGAGGTTATTTTCGAGGGAAACGACATAACAAAAATGTGTTCAGAAGAACTTACAATATTCCGACGCAGGAATATCGGATTTGTTTTTCAAAATTATAATTTGATTCCGGTTTTAAATGTATATGAAAATATTGTGCTGCCTTTGAAATTAGATGGAAAAAAAGAAGACGCTGACTTGATTTATGAGATAGTGGAGGAACTCGGAATTGAGAATAAATTGTACCAAATGCCGGATGCGTTATCTGGCGGACAGCAGCAGAGGGTCGCGATCGCAAGGGCGTTAATTATGAAGCCGGCAATTATACTTGCGGACGAGCCCACTGGAAATTTAGATTCGCGTACAAGCGGTTCCGTTATCTTTTTAATGCAAAGGATGGCGGAACGCTTTCATCAAACAATGGCAATTGTGACGCATAATGAGAATATTGCCTCATTAGGGGATCGCATGATAAGAATCGAAGACGGGAAGATTTGTGAATAAGCAGGTGATATCTATGAAAAAGAATGATCAATATATCTTACAAGACTTAGCCAATGCATATTATAAAAAAAATAGGCTGAAAAATAATATATTAATATGTACGGTGGCTTTATCTATATTTTTATTATATAGCTGTTTTTCAATCGTATCAGGAAAAATGACGGCGGATTATATGCTTTATGTCAGAAACAGCGGAGAAATTACGAATACATATCTTGAAAATGGTTCGGAGACTCAATATGAGAGTATAAAAAAGCTGGAATATATTGAGAAAGTTGGAGTCAGAAAGGGCATTGGATGTGCAAAAATCGGCGCAAAAAAGGAAGGAAGAATAGAGTATCTGGATGAAGTGGGGTATGAAGAGCTTGTGGTTCCGGCATATTCAGATATCCATGGTACCTACCCAAAAAATAAAGATGAGATCATGCTTCCGATGCGCTGGCTTGAAGACATAGGAATTGATGATCCGAAGCCTGGAATGGAAATATTGCTGGAAATGAAACATGGAGAAGATAAGTTCCAGAAAAGGAAAATGCAATTATCGGGATATTATACAGATTATGTAAACCCAGATCTAAATCCGCCGATTGGATACATTTCACAGAAATATTTGAAGGAGTATGAAATTCCCGTATTCCCTGCGGAGGAATTGATGATCCTGCAAAAGGACTCTTTCGGCGCGGAAAAAATTGAGGAAAGCTTATATAAAGATGTTGAAATGGCATATGATTCTCAGCAATTTATAGGATATAATACACTTGCGAGGCAAAGCCTGGAAGATCTTTTCGGTGATTATATGGTTATGGCCTGCTGTGGGATCATTGTAATAAGCAGTGCGTTTCTTTTGATTTTTAATGTGATTAATATTGCGGCCAGAAAGGAGATCAGGCAATATGGTTTGCTGAAAACAATTGGCTATACAGCAAAGCAATTAAGAGCAGTGATGCTGAGACAGCATATAAAAGTTGTACTTGTGGGAAGTGTGATCGGAGGAGCGGCAGGACTGGGATTAGTGGGAGTTCTTCTTCCGGGGACTCTGCAGAGCTTATTTTATAAAGAAGAGGGAACAGAGGGCATGATTCCGTCTGTCTATCCGGTATACCTCGTATGCGCGATTCTGGGAGTATGGCTGATCACCATGCTTGCGATGAATTTTGCGGTAGGAAAAGTGATCAGAATGAGTGCGATCGAAAGTATGAAATATTCTGACAGCGGAAGAAGAGCGCAAAAAAATAGTATTCATTCGAAAAGAGGATCCTCTATTGGGGGAATGGCATGGAGAAATATGAAAAGTTCGCCTAAAAAGCTGGCAATTGTAATTTTATCATTATTTATTGGTTATACAACGGTGTTGGGAGCAGCGGTGATTTCAGCGGGTACAGATTTAACAAATGATATATTGGAGAATCCTGACTTCAAAATTTCAAGTATCATAGAAATGAATATGATCTCGGAATATATTCCGGAACAATATTCTGACGACACACCGGTATTACCCAGAGAAATATTGGAAACATGGAAGAATATGGATGGCGTAGAAAATTTTGTCGCTTCACGGGGAGGGTATGCGGTCATACAGCCTCAAAAAGATCAGGCCTTATCGCCCAAAATGCATGCAAGAGAAAACGAGGATAAAACAGAAGATTTTGCGACACTGCAGATTGCGGACGAAAAATATCTTGACGAATTGGAAGCATATATTAAAGAATATAATATTTCCATAGATTTCGATTCGCTCAGGGAAGGAAAAGGGGTGATCCTGCTACATCGTCATGAATTATCCGAGATATTGGAAGCGGAAGCCGAAAAAGTGATCGGAGAGAAAATACAGTTCTATTCTCTAAAGTCCTATGGACAGGAGAAAATGGAAAACTTAAAGCTGGGGGAGATGGAGTGCTCAGGATATATTGATATCAGCGCAAAGCATTTTCCGAAACTGCAGATGACAGTAAATGGAAACTATATAAATTACTTTATAATTTCGGAAAAGGGATTCGAAAATTTAGGGATGGAAGAAAAATATTTCGCTTTATCTATAAACGCAGATAAACAAAAAGAACCGATTATGAAGCAAAAGATAAAGTCATTTATTCAGGAATACAATAAAGATACAGAAGAATGGAATCAAATTACGCTGTATTGTAATTCGGATCTTTTGGCTGCCGCGAAAAAATATATAACGGCAACAAATCTGGTTTTAGGCACACTTGGCGCTATCCTGTTGTTTATCGGTATCATGAATTATATAAACACGATTTTCACGGATATACAGGTTCGCAAGCATGAACTGATCATTATGGAAAGTATCGGTATGACCGGAAAGCAATTAAGGAAATTGCTGATGATGGAAGGGATTGGGTACTGGGGGATTGTTTTAGCCTTAGAAGCAACAGCCGGATACATGGTTCTATGGATGATGGGAAAAAGAATAAAAGAACAATTACCCTATTTTAAATTTTCTTATCCATGGGGCTGCTTTTTCCTTCTTGCCGTTATTCTTTTTATAATGTGCGCGGCGATATCTGAATATATGCATCGAAAATCTGTCAGTAAAAGTATTTCTGAGAGATTAAAATCAGAATAGCAGAGGGCGGGATGGTATTGGTTACTGTTCACACGGCGTCGTGCACCCTGCCGCACGGCGTCCGGCCAATAAAGTAACATTTGCCATAATATCTAGCCCCTCGCCGAAGGCGACTTAAAATGGGCTGGATACTGTTACTAGAGCACCCGTAGGGTGTGAACAGTAACTGGTATTGAGCGCCGGATCACAACGATTTCTCAATACTTGAAAAGGAACCATTCTCCGTAGTATAATGAAATCACAACAAGAAAGACTAGTACAGCGTTGCATTAATTTTGAAGTAATAAGCGCTTGATGTCCATGTCAGGACAAGGCGGAGGAAGGAGACGCTGCCCAGCGCATAAGGAAACATACCGCTTTGCGGCTGCGGCTGGTGCGATGCTCACGGCAGATTTCATCGGACGTAAGGAGTTGTAGAAAAATAAGTGATACAGATTGCGCAGGATATTTCAGTTATTTTTCTACAACTCCTAAGTATAACGGAAACGGAGGATACGGTATGTCAGATTTAAGAATAAAGGAATATCTCGCCCAGGTCGGGATCCGCAGGGTCCATGAGCTGGACACCGCTCTGCGGGAAGCCTTCGGGCAGGAGGAGGGCGAAAAGCATATTAAAAAGCTGACGGAATTGTATGACCGTTCAGAGGAACGGCTGGTCTATGGAAGTAAGGACACAGCCTATCTCCGCCGCCAGGAGGAGCTTGTGGATTATCTGAACCAGAGCTTGCAGATGAGCCTTTTGGCAGCCTCTTTTTATGACCGTGTGTTTTTCCGGAGGGCGATGGAAGCTCTGCTCCGATATGAGCAGTTTTTTGCAGGGGACATTCTGGATATCGGCTGCGGAAATGGGATCCTGACCTGTTTTTTGGCGCGCGTCCATCCTGACGCTTCTGTGACCGGCCTGGATCTGTCGCAAATGGCTGTTTCCGCGGCGGAGGAGCTCGCCGGGAGACTGCGGACGGATAATGTACGTTTTGCCAGCCCTCAGACGCTGAACCAAAAGAAGTATGACACTGTGTTTTCCTGCCGTACGGTACATGAGAATGCCAGGTGGAGGCCGCTGATTGAAGAGATGAAAGCGGCGCGGCTGTCAATGGAAGAGCAGTCAAAACGGTATGAAGGGTATGTGAAGGAGCTTTCGGCGCTGGTAAAACCCCAGGGGTATTTTGTCAGCATAGAGCGCTGTGAGGAGGACGATGTATGCGCCGGCCTGATCTGCGCTCTGGCAGGCGTGGGACTTTGCCAGGTAAAGGGCACCTGCATGCAGTTTTCCTGTAAAAATGGAGACGAAATGGCCGCGTTTCAGGCAATGGTCTTTCAGAAGGCAGATGGATGACTATAAATGAAGGTGCATTTCAGGGATATCCGGGTTAGGAGATATGGACATGAACGAGAAAGCCGGAAGATTTCCGATTCATTTGTTTTTCAGTTTGATGCTGCTTCACGATATTATAATGAATACGAGATCCATAATCAGGAAGGGAGTGTTGGCTTTGATTTCATTTCGTTCATACCTGGTTTTCGAATTTGACGGACAGGAAACGATTAAAAATATTACCGATCATGTAAAAATGATCCTGGAAGAAAGCAAGATTCAGGAGGGGATGATCCTGGTGTCGGCGCTCCACACGACATCGGCGGTTTTTATCAATGATGATGAAGAAGGTCTGGTGCAGGATACGCTGGAATTTTTGGAGAAGATCATTCCCAACAGCAAGGTTCCCTATTACCGGCACAACAACAGCGAGAAGGACGCGCCTGCGCATCTGAAAAGAAATGCGGTCGGCCGGAGTGAGATGATCTCGGTCACAGAGGGAAAAATGGATCTGGGAAACTGGGAACAGATCTTCTATGCCGACTTCAATGGAAAACGGAAAAAGAAGCTCTGCATCAAAATTATAGGAGAATGACAAGGAGTCTGCGGCAGCAGGCTCCTTTGCTGTTTCACAAGGCATATTTTCAAAAATCAGATTAGAAAATGACGCGGGAAAAATGGTGTAATTTGTACAAACCATTTTAAGGCTTTTGCGGATCAAAGAAAAAGAAAGTGTACAACCTGCTGTAAAACAAGAATGTCAAATTAGGCAGTATGTATATATATGCGGCAAAAAGACGAAAAAACATGCAAAAAACCAAATTTGCTTGTGCAAAAGAACTATGCTATCATGAAGCTACTTTCAATCGGGTTGAAGACTAATATCGATTCGGAACAGCGCGCCCCGGTAAGGAACTGTGCAAAATAACACGCTCTGAAACGGGATTTCTGAATCGTAATGAAATATAATCAGGAAGTGAGGCAGAGCTTATGCGAGAAAATTTTGATGTGATCGTGATCGGCGGCGGAACAACCGGAACGGGTGTGATCCGTGACCTTGTACTACGCGGCTTTCCAAATTCCCTTTTGCTGGAGCGGGATGATCTGGCGGCGGGGACATCAGGCGGATGCCATTCCGCATTGCACGGAGGGGCGCGCTATGCGGTATCCGATATCCAGACCGCCAGGGAATGCCTGCAGGAGAATCAGATCTACCGCAGGATTGTGCCGCAGGTGGTGGATCCGACAGACGCAATCTGGGTGGCAAAGACGGATGAGCAGTTGGAATTTGCGAAAAAATGGATGAAAAACGCAGATGAGATCGGTCTTCCCTATGAGATCATTTCTGTAGAGGAAGCGACCAGCGAGGAACCGCTTTTGTCGAAGGATATCCAGTTTGCGCTCAGGACCATTGACACGGGCTTTGATCCGTTCAGGCTGTGCATTGCACAGGCCTATGATGCCAAGATGAAGGGCGCCCAGATCCGCACCCATCAGGAAGTGATTGGCATACTCATGGAAGGAAGCCGTGTGGTGGGACTTCGAGTGTTGAATAAGAAAGAAAATCATATTTACGAAGTTTATGCGAAGCTTGTGATCAATGCGGCGGGACCCTGGTGCTCCCAGATCACGGAGATGGCCGGATTTGCGATTCCCATGAAGCCCAACAAGGGATCCACCGGAATCTACAGCATGCGGCCAACCAAGACCCTGATCGGGATCCTGCGCACGCCTGCGGACGGCGACGGACTTGTCAGCCAGGGCTTCCAGAATACGGCGCTTTTAGGAACCTCCTCCGTAGATGTGGAGGATCCGGACGACGCGGATCCCGGAATGGACGAGATCAAGATCATGGAGGATTCCGTGGCGGAGATCATTCCGGAGCTCCGGGAAGCAAGAATGCTGAGACTGTGTACCGGCGTGCGCCCCTTGTATACGACAGGAGAGGAGACCGGGCGCAATATCAGCCGGGGAATGTTCCTTCTGGACCACGAAGAAATGGAAGGGGTTGCAGGGATCATTACCATCACCGGCGGAAAATATGCGACAGCCCGCCTGATGGCGGAGGAAGCGGTGAATCTGGCCTGTGAAAAGCTGGTGGGCAGGGTGATCCCGTGTACTTCGGATAAAGAGCTGATCTACGGAGCAACCACAAGGGAAGAGGCGGAAAAGGACGCCCAGGAGATCCACGAGAAATATCACATTTCCCGGTATGCGGCGCACAAATTTACAGCCCGCTACGGGGTGTTTGCAAAGAAGATCCTGGAGGAATACCCGGAGCAGGCATACGTCATTGACGATGCGGTACAGATGATCGGTTCGGAGGTATGCTATGCGTTCCGGGAGGAGGATGTGGACGACTTCAAGGATCTGCGGCGCCGCACCCGTCTCGGCATGGGCCAGGAGCAGGGTACCTTCTCCATCTACAAAGCAGGCGGGATCGCGCAGCAGGAGCTTGGCATGACGCCGGCCGAGGCCGAAGGATGCGTGCTCGGATATGTGGAGGAACGCTGGAAGGGCATTTATTTTGCGGCACAGTACGGAGATCAGCTCCCATTATCAGAACTGATGCAGGAAATGTATATCGGTATGGGCAGCTATGATATTTTAAATATAGGATAAGGAGGGGCTGGTCATGAGTGGAATGAAAAGCGATGTTCTGGTCATAGGCGGCGGCACGGCCGCATGCGCGGCGGCGGAGGCTGTCCTGCAGGCCGGGAAAAAGGTCACAATGGTATTTCCAAACGGCGGAAGCAGCGAGGTGTCTGCCGGCTCCGTGGACATTCTGGGAGTCGTTCCGGGGGAGGAACCACGGATCTGCGAAGACTACAGGGAAGGGATCCGGGCGCTTCTGGAACGATACCCGGACCATGTCTACGGGAAATGCGGGGGCGAACTGGACACAGGTGTACAGGCTCTGGTATCCCTGGCGGAAACGGGTGGATACAGGCTGAAAGGCTTTGACGGAAAAAATGTATGGATTCCCAATATGCTGGGAACATTTTCTGTCAATGCACTGGTTCCGGAAATGCTGGCCGGCGGAGCATTGATCCCGGGAGAGGAAAAGAAAGTCCTTGTGATCGGAGTAAAAGGAAATGCGGCATTCAATGCGGAAGCGGCGGCCATGTCCTACCAGCAGTACCAGAAAAAGCTGGGAGGGAAGGCGGATTATTTTTCTGCGGAGATCCGGCTGACAGGCTGGGGGGACAGGCGGAAGGTCAGCGACGGCGAGCTCGCGGATTATCTGGATACTAGGGAAGGCGCACAGGAATTGATTTCCGCGGTCCGGACCTTCTGCGGAAACGGCAAGTACCATTTTGACACGATCCTCTTTCCGCCTGTATTGGGATATGTAAAATACCAGGAGCTTCTGGCAGAGATCAAAGCAGCCTGCGGATGCAATGCGGCAGAGGTGCAGGCACTTGGAAATTCCGTCATCGGGTATCGGTTTACCCGGGCTCTATACAGAGGACTTGAGGCGCGGGGGGCAGTCCTGCTCCGGGGCACAAAGGCGGAGTCCATATCCCCGGCGGAAAACGGAATTGACGCGGTGTGCACGATCGGACTGACCGACCAGCTTCACCCAGGCGAGAAGATGACGATCCATGCATCCTCTGCCGTTCTGGCTACAGGAGGCTTCGTAGGCGGCGGGATCAAAGCACGCAGGACAGAGGTCTGGATCGAATTACTGGAGGAAAAGCTGGGTGGGATCACGACAGAGGTTCTGGACCGGAACGCCCTCAGCAGATCGGGACAGGATTTTATGCGGATGGGCGCGGAAGTAACGGACGACCTGTCCGTAAAGGATGAAATATATAACGGACGCCTGTTTGCCTGCGGCGACATCCTTGCGGGGCACAATTTTGCAAGTGAACGTAGCGGGGCGGGAATTGCGGCGGCATCTGCGTATCTGGCCGGAAAAAACGCGGCGGCAAACATATAGGAGGTGGGAAAAGGATGGCAACACAAGACTTTTCAAAATTGTACTATCGGACGGCCAACTGCCTGACAAGTGATATCATTGCGGATTTTTCTCCCGTCAGCCGGGTGCTGGGAACAGATACATCGGCGGGGATGGGAGTGGTGTTCACGGCGATGGGGACACGCTTTGATATGCAGTACGTGGCAAAGGAAGCATTTATGGCGGCGGACAGCTACGAAGCGGATACCCGCAGCATTGATGACACTCCTGTTGCGGAAGTGATGCGTTATGTCCGCAGCGAGATCATTGCAGGCGGAAATGTGCCGGAAGCATATCAGGCTCTGACGGAAAAGATCCGAAAAGGAGAATGCGTCTACGGACAATACGCCGAATATGAGTCAGGCTGTGAGGAGGCGGATGTCCTGTTCCTGATCAGTCCTGCCGCAACGGACGCGGAAAAGACGGCGGAAAAATTTACGGAATTTGCCGGACGGCTGAATAAAAGCTGCTGCTGTACAAATAAATATAAGGACTGCGGATATCTCCTGCTTCAGCTTGGGCAGACGGAAGCGGCCAATGCGCAGGCAGAGGCAATGGCAGGAATCCTCGAAAAATATAAAGAGATCGTAACAGACGACGGCTACGTCCTGGATACCCTGCTTATCCAGTTTCCGGAGCTTTCCGAAAGGATCCGGTTTATCGACGAATTTATTTATGAAGGAAAAGAAACAATAAAATCCGTAAAAGAAACGGTCGTACTGCATGAAAGTGGGATCATTCAGAGGCTGTACCCGTCCCGGAGCGTGGATTACCGGGAGCTATTTGCGGAAGCAAAGGTGATTCTTCCGGCAAGGAGCGGGTTCGATGTAACCGATTCGGGTTTGGCAGGAGGGCTTGGCCTGTATGAATCGGAGAATCTGACGGCAATTTCCGGGCGCCGGATGGCTGACCTGACGGAGCCGGAGCATGACGTGATCATTACTCCCTGTGCCTGTGAAGCCGCGGGGCTGAACTGCGCCGAAAAGGAGCGGGTTATGACACTGCTGGAATACGTATATCATTGTACAGAATGTCCGTAAGGATCTGCAGGAAAAGAACAGTGTAAACGTCAGAAAAATCTGCTGTTTTGTACAGCAAAACGTAACGGTATGGTTGGATGCTCCAGGGAGTTTCCATCCTGCTTGTACAATTTGCAATATTTTAATGGAGGAGAAAATAATCATGAAATATGATCCGAATATATTTAAGCTGCCAGAATCAATTGAGAAAGAACAGTATATTGTCTGCACCTATTTCTGCCAAGGGTATACGTCTGACCTGCTGAACAAGGTGGGATCCATGGCCATCGAGCAGACCACAGGCACATGGGCTCCGGTGCCGCTGGAGACGCCGGAGGTCAGGAGACGCCACGGCGGAAAGGTGATCGCGGTCCATGAGATCCCCTGCTATGAATTTGAAATGCCGGAGACAAAAGGACAGGAGCGCATGGCGATATTCCAGATCGCTTTCCCGTTTGAAAACATGGGGGCAAACCTTCCCCAGGTGCTGACCTCCGTGATCGGAAATATTTCCATGGCAGGAAAATTAAAGTTGATCGATATTGATTTCCCAAAGGCATTTACAGACGGCTTCCAGGGGCCAAGGTTCGGCGTGGAAGGGCTGCGGGAGATCACCGGAGTGCCGAAACGGCCGTTTATCGTCAGCATGATCAAGCCGTGTACGGGCGCGACGCCGGAAAATGCGGGCAAGCTGATCCGGGAGCTGGCTATGGCAGGGATCGACTGGATCAAAGACGATGAGCTGTTCAGCGATACCGATTACTGTACGGTCAAGGCCAGGGTCAGAATCGCGGCGGAGATCCTGAAGGATGTGTATGAAAAGACCGGAAAGCGGGTCATCTATTCCCCCAATATCACGGACCGCCCGGACCGGATGCTGGATAAGGCGAAAATGTGCAAAGAGATGGGGATCCCGGGGCTGATGATCAATGCACTGACGGTGGGCTGGCCGGCCATGCAGATGATTGCGGAGAATGACGAGGTAGACCTGCCGATCCTGGCGCATCCGGCCTTTGCAGGGGCCATGTATGAATCCCATTATTCCGGAATTTCCAGCCACCTGGTGCTTGGAAAATTTATGCGCATGAGCGGCGCAGATCTTGTGATCTACCCCTGTGCATACGGAAAAGTGGATATCCAGCGGGAAAGATACATTCGGATTGCCCAGTCCCTTCTGACAGATTTCCGGGGGATGAAGCGTACCTTCCCGGGACCGGCGGCAGGTGTATACCAGGGGTTGATCCCCAACGTGGCGGACGACCTGGGAATGGATTTCTCCATCTCAGCAGGCGCGGCGATGCATGCCCATCCGATGGGGGCGGCAGCAGGAGTGGAAAGCCTGATCAAAGCAGCGGAAGCAACGGCGGATGGGATCCCCCTGGAAGAAGCGGCGAAGGACTGCGAATCACTGAAGGCTGCATTGGACCTGTGGGGGATCGGAGTTCATCAGGATCTGTTTGACCTGAAAAAATAGAGATGAAAAGAAAAACAGTAGATCTACATATGCACAGCGGATATTCCAGCGACGGGACATTTGGCGTACATGCGCTTTTTGAGCAGGCGAGACAGAATCAGATGCAAGCAGTCGTGATCGCGGACCATGATACCTGGGAGGCTTGGGACGAGGCAGAGCGGGAGTCGGAGCTTACAGGGATCAGGACGCTTCCCGCACTGGAGCTGTCCTGCGTTGACGAGAGCAGGATGGTGCATATCCTGGGATATGGAATCGACACGAAGGGAGGGCACATGCTGTCGGAGACGGTGGAATGGATCCAGCAGTCGCGGATCGGCATCCTTCCCCAGATCCGGAGGAATCTGGAAGAAGAAGGCTTTTACGTGGATATGGAAAAGGTGAAAGCGCTGGCCGATCCGCATCCGGCGGTGATCACCAACTTTGCAAATGCGATCTTGCTGGATCCACGCAACAGGGATAATCCGAAATTATTGCCCTACCGACCGGGGGGAAGCAAATCGGACGTGCCCTTTATCCGGTTCATCAAGGACTACCTGACAGCAGGAAGCAAGTGCTATGTGCCGGAATATATCGTGGACATTTATGCGGGGATCCGGATGATCCGGGAAGCGAAGGGAGTCCCCGTCCTTGCCCACCCGGGGGAATGGTTTGCGCGGAAGGATGAGAAGAAGATGGAGCGGATGCTGGAATGCGGCCTGCAGGGAATTGAGGTCTATACCCCATATCATTCCCCGGAAAAGGCCGCGTATTTTGAAAATCTGGCCGCAGACTATGGATTATTCCGGACAGCGGGTTCCGATTATCACGATGAAAACAAAAAACCGGGACACCGGATGGGAATGATAGAAACGGCGGATATGGATATGTTTTACGGGCTGGAGAGACTGATTGAAAGAAATTGGGAGTTAGAGCCGTCCGGGCGGCCATAGAGGAACTTTATACGAGATTGCGGGTGTATCTGTAAAGGGATTGGACAGAGACGCAGAATAAAAGAGAATACAGGAGGCGAAAATGGAATCAACAGGGTTGTATACTAATCAGACAATGATACTGACAGGAGTCCGCGCGGCGGATGCCGAGGAAGCCATACGGCTGATCTGCGGCAGGGCAATGGAAAATGCATGCATTGAGCCGGAATTTATTACTGCGATATTGGAGAGGGAAAAGGAATTTCCTACCGGGCTGCCTACGGCGGTTCCGGTTGCGATCCCTCATATCCATGACGGTTGCCTGCGTTCTTTTTTTTCCGCGGCAGTGCTGAGAGAACCGGTGGCATTTTGTTCCATGGGGGACCCGGACGAAACGATAGAGACCAGGATGGTATTCCTGTTCGGTCTTACGGATCCGAGCTATCAGACCGATGTATTGAAAAAATTCTGTTCCATTTTCCAGGATGAAGAAACCATGGGCCGGCTGCAGGAGACGGAGGAGCCGGAGAAACTGATGCAGGAGCTGAAGGGGCTGCTGGAAGAGTATTTGGTCACATATTTTTGAGGAAGAGAAGGTAGTGTAAAGTATCGTATGAAAAAACGATACGGGAATTGCCCGTATTAAAAATCTGCTTCGCAGATGGCGGGCAAGCAGGCAATCAATTTGCTGCGCAAATTGGTTACAAATAAGGAGGTGTTGCTTATGAAAGCAAAGATCAATATGGCGGTTGCCTGCGGCGGCGGGATTTTTACAACCACAGTAGTGACTGACAAGATCAAGGAAATCCTGAAAAAAGAGAAAATAGCATTTTCCATCACGCCCCACAAGATTACGGAGGTTCCGAACCTGGCGGGCTATGACCTGATCGTCGTGACCGGAAAGACCAATGCGAAAAACAAAGCCGGCGCGCCGGTCATGTTGGGACTCCCGTTGTTTACCGGTGTAGGGTCAGAGGAATTTACAGAAGAGATGTTAAAAGAGATCCACAGGATCATGGAGGAATAAGACTACGTACAGGAGGTGGCGATTTATGCAGGCTTTATTACAGATTGGAAATGCATTTAACAGCGTAATGGGCATTTTCGGAAGCACGATCATTGTACCGATCATCATTTTTATCATCAGTATGGGCATGAGGGTAGGGGCGAAAAAATCATTTCAGGGAGCAATCTACATGGCGGTCGGTCTGACCCTCTTCAATGCGGTCCTTGGCGTCCTGATGTCCGCCATCACGCCTTATGTTACCGCAATGGCAGACAACGTAGGGATCTCACTGCCCTATATTGACATCGGATGGCAGGGGGCGTCCGTGGTCGTGTATTCCAATACACTGGGATATATCTACCTGGTGCTGGGCCTGGGCCTGAACCTGCTCCTGTTTGCCCTTAAGCTGGTAGATACCTTTCAGCCCACCGATATCTGGAATTATTATCAGTTTGTGTTCTGGGCGGTGATCGTTCAGTTTACGACCGGAAGCTTTGCGCTTGGGGTTGCGGCAGCGGTCGTGTGTAATCTGGTGGTGCTTCTGATTGCGGATATCATTGCGCCGTCCCTGCAGGAATTTAACGGATATGATAACCTGACCCTGACCAGTGTTCCTCAGGGCGGCGCGCCGTTTGCGATGATCGTCAGATGGATCGTCGTGAAGCTGAAGATTCGGACCAGACCGATCAGTGCGGAAAGCCTGCAGGAAAAATTTGGCTTCTGGGGGGAACCGCTCTCCATTGGATTGATCGTAGGCATCCTGATCGCTGTGCTGGGTTCGACCCAAAATCTGGGAGAGGTCGGCACATGGGCCGGGATCCTGGCAACCGCAGTCACCATCGCCGGTGTGATGGTCATCTATCCTTCGGTCTCCGGGCTGTTCGTAAAGGGGCTGATCCCTCTGAGCCAGTCGATGCAGGCCCGTGCCCGCACAGGAGAGTCAAACCGCAGATTCTTCCATGTGGCGATGGATCCGGCAGTGTTCTTCGGAAACGGGGATAATATGGCGGCGGCTCTGATTCTGATCCCGATCGTGTTCTTTACATCTCTTGTGATGCCGGGGAATCAAATATTGATGCTGGCGGATATTCCAGCAATGGCATTTATGACGGCCGGCCTGATTTTTGTATTCCGGGGGGATATTCTGATGACGATCATATCGGGGACGGTCTGGTTCAATATCGCAAATATTCTGAACTCGGATGTCTGTGCGGCGTTTACAAAGGCGGCGGAGTCCGCGGGGGTGGCTTCACAGATGTCATCGGTGGCGGACGCGTTTTCCCAAGGGCTGGGAATCGCCTCCTGGACCGTGGGGACAAATCCGGTTCTGTATCTTGTATATAAGGCGTTCGCCGCGGAAGGGATTCTGCGTATCGCAGGGATCATCCTTGTACTGGCCGCATATGCGTTCATCTATCTTTCCTTTAGAAAGGATAAGAAGAAATGGTGGATGGCAGCAGGAGCAAGTGAGGAATATCTGACGGAACGGGGATATATTGAATCATAGGTTCGGCAGATAAAGCTGCGGTTTCAGGAAGATTTTGACAGGCAGGGGCACTTTGGCGCTTCTGCTTGTTTTGCTTTTTATAAAATGATATAATTTCATCTGGATGTAGTTATGTGCAAGGTGGTGCGAAAAAATGGCGGATCGATTCTTTCAGGGATATGTATACCAGCTGCAGGGGAGCATTCCAAGGACATTCGGGGTGATAGACAATAAAGAGATTGTTTCATGCAGCAATCAGGAGCTGATCGGGAATAGGAATTCCTTTCAGCTGATGTCCTGCCGTGCTGCGGAAAATGAATGCTTTTTTGCGGGAAATAATACGTATCGTATTTTTTATGAAAACAGCTTCGTGAAGTTTGCGGTTTTTGTAGAGGGAACGGATAAGGTTGCGAGGGAATATGCGACGATACTTTCGGTCTGCTTTACAGGAATGAAGTCTTATTTTGAAGAAAAATACAATCGGCATCTGTTCTATAAAAATCTCTTTTTGGAAAATATTTTGCCGGAGGATATCAATGTACGCGCAAATATGATGAAAATTCCCCTGCTGAAGCCGAGGGCGGTTTTCCTGCTTCGGTTTCCAAAGACTGACGCAAAATGGGATTTAAGCCTGTTGCTTTCAGGTATGGAGAAGCCCGGGAAATATGAAATTTTTTCCATGACGGAGTCGGATGTGATCCTGATTGCGGAGACCAGGTCGAACACCTCCAGGGAAGAACTGGATGATATGGGGTTTCATTTCCAAAAAAAGGCATCTGAGCTGTTCGGATCTCTGCCTGTGGTGGGGATCGGAAGCATCGTGGCAGATATCCGGAAGCTGGCGGAGTCCTATAAGGAATCGGTCTATGTGCTTACACTTTTATATCTGCTGGAGGAGAAAGCATCCGTGGTCAACTATAACCGCCTGGGAATCAACCGTTTGATCTATCAGCTTCCATTGCCGCTGTGCGAGGCATATTTGAAAGAAGTGTTTGTGAAGGGCAGCTTTCAGACCCTGGAAGAGGAAACACTGGAAACGGTGAAATGCTTCTTCGGCAACAACCTGAACGTATCCGAGACGGCGCGTCAATTGTTTATCCATAGAAATACGCTGATGTACCGCCTGGAAAAAGTGAAGAAGCTGACCGGGCTGGATGTGCGAATCTTTGACCATGCGGTGATCTTCAAGCTTGCGATGGTGATCCACAGGCATGTGGAGTATAAGAGGTAGGAAACAAAATGAGGTATGTCCTGCAATATGTGATGGGCATACCTCGTTCGATTTTACTTTTTAAATCAGTTCAATCGTCACTCCATCCGGCAGGCTGATCCAGTTCTCCTTAATCTGGCGGCAGCCGAATTCCTCCGCGCGGGCGATCACCGTTTCTTTCTCCTTTGTGGAAATCGCCAGATGGTCATATAATGTCCCGGCGGCGGGCTTATCCGGGGCTTCATTGAGCTGAACCCCTTCATGGAACCAGATTTTCCGCTCCGGAGCGTCTCCGGCCGTCTTTTGGACGGTCATTTCAAAAACCGTTGTAAAAAAATCCAGATACCAATCCAGTCTGTCTACAGACAGTGCGATGTGATGCAGCGTATACTTCATAAAACTCTCTCCTTCTTTTTTGGCTTCTGACGGGGCTGTCAATCTTGACAACAGGATCCCTTTTCTAAGTACTCTCCCTCTCCACAAGCGAAGGCTGATAAACCAGGTGCCGGGGGCCGGCCTTATGCTCTTCGGGGGAATCAATCTCCTCGATCGTCATAAGCGCAGCCTTCACTCCGATCTCGTGGGCGGGCATTTCCATGGAGGTCATGGCGGTTTCCAGCATTCCTCCTATGATGTGTCCGGTCAGGCTGATGACACGGATCTGCTCCAGGCGCCGTCCTTGTTCCTTGAGCGCGCGGAGCGCTCCGATCCCCTGCACATCGGCGGCGGCCATGATGGCGTCCAGCTTCGGATTGGTTCCCAGCAGCTCCTGGGTGCAGTCATAGCCGTATTCCAGACTGTGTACACTTGCGGGCTGAGGGGAGACAGCCGAGGTTTCAGAAAGGCCGAGCTCAGCCAGCGCTTTGCGGTATCCTTCATAACGGTCCCGATAGGGGGTGATCTGCATGGAGCCGTTGATCAGCCCGATCTCCCGGCAGCCCTTGGACGCCAGATACTTCACCGCTTCATAACCGCATGCCTTGTAGTCCACGACGATGCTGCTGATCAGAGGGTCCTGCTTCCGGACGATCTGGGTGCAGGCCAGGCCGCTGGAATGGATGTCGCGCACCAGGCGGGTATTGCGCCCGGTTCCGGCGATGATCAGCCCGTCGATAAAACCATTTCTCAGCCGGTTCAGGCATTCCTTTTCCACCTTCGGGTTGTCCTCCGTGTGGCAGATCAGCGTTGCGTAGCCATGCTTCCGGGCTTCCTCCTCGATCCCCTGGGTGATCTCCGCAAAAACGGTCATGATCAGGCGCGGTATTACAACACCGATGGTATTGCGTTTCCCCTGGCGCAGGCCCTTGGCGAGAAGATTGGGCTGATAGCTCAGCTCTTTCACGGCGGCAAAAATGCGGGCCTTGGTGTCAGGATGTACATAAGATGTGTTGTTCAAAGCCCTGGATACGGTGCTGACATCGACACAGGCCAGCTTTGCTATGTCCTTTAAAGTAGCCATTTGACACCTCCATATTGTGAGCACTCCCGGGAACTCTTTGCATCCGGATCTGTGAGAATGCTCATTGTAAATGACAGTTAGGCACTGTAATTTATTAATTGTCACATCTTGCTTGTCTGGATTTCTATGCACTACGTTGTCGTCAGTCACCGTACCCCGGTACGGCTCCTTCCTTCGCCTTGCGCATAAAAGTCCATCCTGCGCAATCTTGTAGCATTAATAAAATTACAGCGCCTTATCAGCTGTAAATAATCGCGTCAATTATATAATGAAAAACCAGCGGGACGCAAGGATTAATCTGGTGAAAAGTGCACAAAAAACAAGTCTTAAAACAGTGGAAAATACACAAAATATGCAATTTTTTGTAGGATTCATGCAACAATTTGCAGGCATGGGCAAAAGCATTGACGGTCAAAAAGGAACATGATATAAATGACCCATAAGATATACAGACGTTTGGATGTCGTTAAGAAAAACAGATGCGCAGATGTTTTTTTGAAACTGGTAACCTGGAAAAAAACAAAAATGATCAATGTGAAGAAAAGGAGAACTATCATGGCTAAAGTAAAAAATTTCAAGACAATTTTCCCGGCGGTATCCGTACCGTTAAATGATGATTATTCTATCAATGAAGAAGAATTTCGTACATACCTCCGCTGGATCAAGAGCTTTTATGGAAAAGGGATTGAGGGACTTGTGTGCAACGGGCATACAGGTGAGATCACAGGCTTGAGCCGTGAGGAACGCAAACGTGTCGTTGAGATCTGCTCCGAGGTGTGCGGCGACTGCATGACCATCATTTCCGGAATCAACTGTGAAAATACAATTGAAAGCATCGAGATGGCAAAGGAAGCAAAGGAAGCCGGCGCTGACGGGATTCTCCTGATGCCGCCCCACATGTGGCTTCGTTTCGGTATGCACAAGGATGCTCCCTATGAATATGTAAAGGATGTAGCGGAGGGCGCTGACATTGACATCATCATCCACCTGTATCCGGCGACAAGCAAGGCGTTTTACCCGGTAGAGACATTGATCAAAATGTGCAAAGAGATCGACCATGTAAAATGCATCAAAATGGGTACCCGTGTGACTTCCATTTACGAGCACGACGTACGCCTGCTCCGTCAGGAATGCCGGACATCTCCCTGATCACCTGCCACGACGAGACGCTCTGTGTAAGCTGGTTCCCGGGAATGGACGGCGCGCTGATCGGTTTTGCGGGATGTGTTCCGGAGCTGATCTGCCCGGCACGGGAAGTATTTGCGAATCCGGACAAGCACACTCTGAAAGAGGCGCAGGACTGGTCCGACCGTATTTATCACATTTCACAGGCAATCTACGGAGGCGGACAGCCGTCAGGAGAAGCTCACGCAAGGCTGAAGGAAGCGCTGGTACAGAGAGGCATCTTCAAGTCCGGTCTGATGAGAAAGCCGGTTCTTCCGCTGAACCAGGAGGAAAAGGACTGGATCGCAATGGGTCTGAAAAACAGCGAGCTTCCCAAGGTTGACATGACGCAGTTTGAGAAATAAGATAAGAGCTTGAATTATGCCGGTGTATTGACTATGATTCGGTCGGTACACCGGTTTTAAGGAGAAAAAACAATGTCTAATGAAAATCACGTTGCGGGAAACGACGGATTCGATCCTTCCAAGGTTCAGAAGCTGTCATTCACCGAGATCCTGAAGCGGATCGGCCCGGGGATCATCCTGACAGGCGTCGTGATCGGCCCGGGAAATATTACCACATCGGCGATGATCGGTGCGAATTATGGTTACGGCCTGCTCTGGCTGATCATACCGATCCTGCTGATGGGAGTTACATTTATGCTGACTTCCTATCGTATATCCATGCTGACGGGAATGCCGATTCTGCATGCCATCCGCCACTATTACGGCGGAGCGGCGGCCGGGTTCTGCGGAATTGCGCTGTTCCTGTCATGCCTGTTTTTTACCCTGGGAAATGTATCCGGAACCGGAGCGGGCATGAACCTGATCTTCGGCATCAACTGGAAGCTGGGCGCCCTGATCATGCTTGCGTTTCTCCTGGGGCTTTATTTTTCAAAGGGCGTCTACTCAAAGGTGGAAAAAGGCATCATGATCTGTATCGCCGGCATGATTCTCGCATTTTACGCGACGCTTGTAGCGACAGGAGGCCCGGCCTGGGGCGAAATGGGCAAGGGGCTTGTCAAGTGGAGTCTGCCTGAGGGCAGCATGACGACTGCGCTTGCCTATATCAGCACCAACGCGGCGGTGACGGCCGGAATCTACGGAACCTATCTTGGCGCAGAGAAAAAATGGAAAAAAGAGGATTTGTTTAATGGGGCAATGAAATGGGACGCAGTGGCGCATATTGTGACTGTGATCCTGATCTCCGGCGCGATCATGCTGGTCGGAGCAATCGTTCTCAATCCCCAGGGAATCGCGATCCAGGCGCCGGCACAGCTTGCCGAACTGCTGGTTCCGTTTCTCGGAGGGGCGGCAAAGTATGTGATGGGAATTGCGCTTCTGGGCGCCGGATTTTCGTCACTGCTTGGAAATACCCAGCGGGGAATGGTGCTTTTGAGCGCAGGATTTGATAAGGACGTGGCACTGGAGTCCAAGATCATCCGCTGGGGATGTGTGGCCAGCCTGGCGTTCGCGTGTGTGATCTGTTTTATCTATGACGGATCGCCTACACAGCTGATCTTTATTGCCAATATCGCGACATCCATTGCGACACCGGTAGCGGGTCTGTTTTCCCGCAGCTTGCTGCGGGGAAGTCTATTGGGCTGGATACTGTTACTGAAGCGCCCAAAGGGTGTGAACAGTAACAATGGCTGACAGTTAGGAGCTGTTTTTTCGATACTCCGAAGGTGAGAATCCCTTCTGCTTATGGAAGATCCTGCTGAAATACAGCGGATTTTCATATCCTACGATACGTCCGATCTCCGTCACCGTATAGGTGGTGGACTCCAGCAGAACCTGCGCGTTTGTGATGCGGATGGATAGGATATACTGCATGGGCGTGACTCCGGTGTATCCTTTAAAATTCCGGATGAACCAGCTTATGCTCATCCCCCGGGATCTGGCATATTCCTGGATGCTGATGGCGGAATTGTAGTGGTCGTTGAAATATTGGGCCGCCAGGTCCATCTCGTATTCCAGATATTCATTTTTCAGGATGCGCTGCTTTGACACCTGCCTGTGGATCAGGATCAGGAGGTGGCGGAGCAGGAGCGTCAGCATTTCTTCATAGTCGGCCCGGCAGTGCTGGAGCTCAGAGATCATCCGTTTGAAGATCCGTTCATATTCCAGGGATGTCCCGGCATAGAATACCCGCATGTCATCCCGGATGCCGTAGCTTCTCAGGATGTTGGTCACGTTGCTTCCGGTGAAATGAACCCAATACACCTGAGTTCGGTCAGCCGCATAATATTCATATTTCTGAAATTCTTTCGGTCGGTAGATCACCATGTTCCCGGCAGTCACAACGGTTTCATTTTCTGCATGGTCAAAGTGAAAATGCACGGCTCCGGCAAAGACATAGAGGAGCTGAAAATCCAGCCTCCCCCGGGGGCGGTAGGTGGGCAGCCTGGGATGGGTGGAAAGGCGGTAAGTCCCGCAGCTTCCGACGATCAGCGGCCGGCTCTTGTCTTTAAAATCCAGATGCGTATTGTTTAAATATCCCGAGTTCAGATACATGTGCGGCCTCCTGTTTTATGAATTACATCCATTGTATCATTTTGTGCATGTTTTGTCTAATTGAGTTTATGGATTTTGAAATGGAAAATTCATATAATAAATCCAGAAAATAAAGAGAAAAAGGAAATCTGCCTCGTTCGGGGCAGCAGGAGAGAGAACAAAAAAGTGTATGTTTAAACGCAATTCAGAACAGGAGGCTGCAAACATGATCGTACCAAGGTATTATGAAGACCTCAGCATTTTGCATGAGGGGACTATGCCGGCCAGGGCATATTACATCCCGGCATCGAAGCGGATGGATCATCTGGCGGAACACAGGGAGGAATCCGACCGCATCCAGTTCCTGAACGGGAACTGGAAGTTCAGATTCTTTCAGAGCATCTATGACGTACAGGAGCCGTTTTACGAGCCGGGCTATGATACGTCTGATTTTGGGGAGATCAGCGTCCCCGGCGTGTGGCAGATGGCCGGGTATGACTCCCACCAGTACACCAATATCCGTTATCCGTTTCCCTTTGACCCGCCCTTTGTTCCCCAGGATAACCCGTGCGGCGCATATGTGCATACGTTTGACTATGTAAAGAACGGGCAGGCGCCGAAGGCGTATCTCAATTTTGAAGGGGTGGATTCCTGTTTTTACCTGTGGCTGAACGGCACATGGATCGGGTACAGCCAGGTGTCCCATGCGACCAGTGAATTTGATGTCACATCTGCCCTGAAAGAAGGGGAAAACACCATTGCGGTGCTGGTCTTGAAATGGTGTGACGGCAGCTATCTGGAGGATCAGGACAAATTCCGTATGAGCGGGATTTTCCGGGACGTGTATCTGCTGAAACGTCCGGAACACTGCATCGGTGATTACCGGGTGGAAACGGCTGTGGATGGGGAAAAAGAATCTGGCCCGCGGCTTCGCGGAAACAGGGCGGAGATCCGCTTACATATTTCTTATATCGGAAAACCGGCGGCTGCGAAGGTGACGATCTATGATCCCCAAAATCGGATTGCGGCGTCCGGTGAAGCCGAATCCGGCCGCATTTCTCTGGAAGTTTCAGAACCGGAGCTGTGGAGTGCGGAACACCCGGTTTTATATACGCTTGTCATTGAGACGGGACAGGAAGTGATCACGGATCATGTGGGGTTTCGAACCATCCGGATTCAGGATCAGGTCATATACCTGAACGGGCAGAAGGTCAAATTCCATGGTGTGAACCGCCATGATTCCGATCCGAAGACTGGCTTTGCCATCAGTCCGGAACAGGTGATGAAAGACCTTACGATGATGAAGCGGCACAACTTCAATGCCATTCGCTCCAGCCATTATCCAAACGCGCCTTATTTTTATGAGTTGTGCGATCTGTATGGCTTCATGGTTATGAATGAAGCAGACGTGGAAGCCCACGGCCCCAATATGATCTATTACAAAGAGGATACGGATTACAACCGCTTCAAGGGGTGGAACCGGAGGATTGCGGACGATCCGGCCTGGGAGGATTCCATTCTGGACCGGGTGCGGCTTATGGTTCAGCGGGACAAGAACCGCCCCAGTATCCTGATGTGGTCCATGGGAAATGAGAGCGCCTACGGATGTAATTTTGAAAAGGCCCTCCGGTGGACGAAGAAATTTGACCCGGACAGGATCACCCAGTATGAAAGTGCGAGATACCGAAACTATGATGTGACTTATGACTACTCAAATCTTGACTTGTACAGCAGAATGTATCCCGCCTTCGAGGAAATCGAGGAGTACTTTGAAAAAGACGGGAGCAAACCGTTTTTGCTGGTGGAATATGCCCATTCCATGGGAAACGGCCCCGGAGACCTGGAGGATTATTTCCAGGTCATCCACAGCAATGACCGGATGTGCGGCGGTTTCGTGTGGGAGTGGTGCGACCATGCGGTGTATGCCGGAGACGGAGACGGGGACGGCGAAAGATATCTCTACGGCGGGGATCACGGAGAGAAGATCCACGACGGAAATTTCTGCATGGACGGGCTGGTGTATCCGAACCGCACTCCTCACACCGGGCTGCTGGAATATAAAAACATACACCGTCCGGCGAGGGTGGTTTCCTATGATGCCCGGACCGGGGAATTGAAGCTGCACAACTACCTGGATTTCACGGATTTGAAGGATTATGCGGACATCCGTTATGAGGTGGCCTGCGACGGCGTTTGTGTGGAATCGGGCAGCATTCCCGCATGTTCCGTGCCGCCTCACGGCGAGGCGTCGGTTGTGCTGGATGTATCCGTCCCCGAGGCGGGGAGGGCGTATCTGAAAATCCTCTACCTGCTCCGCGGCGGATCGCCCCTGGTTCCGGCAGGCCATCTGCTGGGATTTGATGAAATCCTTCTGGAAAACGCGGACGGAAGAAACCAGGACGCGCTCAGGCGTCCGCTCAGCGGGGAAACCTCCGGCTGCGGTCTGGAGGTGGCGGAGACGGACTGCAGAGTCATCATCCGGGGGGAGGGATTTGTCTATACCTATAATAAGAGGAACGGTCTCTTTGAGAGTATCATTTACAGGGGAACGGAATATCTGGACAGGCCGATGGAGCTCAATATCTGGAGGGCGCCCACAGACAACGACATGTATATCAAGGAGGAGTGGAAAAAAGCGCATTACCACGAAGCGTTTGCCAGAGCCTATGCCACGGCTGCCGGACAGTCCGAGAACGAGGTCGTAATCCTGACCGCCATGTCCGTTTCAGCGCCCACTGTCCAGCGTATTCTGGATATCAAGGGGTTCTGGACCGTGGACAAAAACGGCGGTATTCACGGGTCGATGGACGCAGTAAAAAATGGAGAATTTCCGGTGCTGCCCAGATTTGGTCTGCGGCTCTTCTTGCCGGAGCGGATGGACACCGTTTCATATTATGGATACGGCCCCATGGAAAGCTACCGCGATAAGCACCGTGCAGCCAGCCACGGCCGATATACTGCAAATGTGGCAGAGCTGCATGAGGACTACATCCGTCCCCAGGAAAACGGGAGCCATTTTGACTGCGATTATGTGGAGGTCAGCGGAAACCAGGCCGGGTTTGCTGCGATTTCGGCCCCGGACTGCAGATTTTCCTTCAACGCGTCCGTCTATACGCAGGAAGAATTGGAAAAAAAGGCCCATAATTTTGAACTGGAAAGGTCGGGCAGTACCGTATTGTGTCTGGATTATGCGTTAAACGGGATCGGCTCCAATAGCTGCGGCCCGGAGGTCATGGAAAAATACCGGTTTGATGAGACAAGGTTCCGGTTCCAGTTCAGCCTGGTGCCGTATGTGAAGGAACCGTAAACAAGTTGAAACAGCAGGGAAGGGGCGGACACGTTACTGGTCACACGGTGTCGTGCACTCGCTGCGCGGCATCCGGCCAATTCAGTGATGGGGCTGGATGCCGTTACTGTGAGCACCCGGCCAGGGTTTGAACAGTAACGGGGCGGCACCCGATTACAAAAAAGGAGAGTACACATGCAGGAAAAAACATATTTGAAATGGTACAATAAGATTGGTTATGGTTCCGGAGATATTGCAGGCAATGTGGTCTATGCGTTTTTGTCCTCATTTGTCATGATTTATCTGACCAATACGATCGGCCTGTCGGCGGGGATCGTAGGAACTTTGATCGCGGCTTCCAAATTATTTGACGGATTTACGGATATTTTCTTCGGCTCCATGATTGACAAGACCCACAGCAGGCTGGGGAAGGCACGGCCCTGGATGCTGTACGGTTACATCGGCTGTGCCGTTACTCTGGCGGCGATCTTCGCGGTTCCCACGGGCTGGGGGGACACAGCGCAGTACGCCTGGTTTTTCATTGCCTATACCCTGTTAAACGGCGTATTTTACACGGCAAATAACATCGCCTATTCCGCACTGACGTCACTGGTGACGAAAAACAGCAAGGAGCGGGTTCAGATGGGTTCCTATAGATTCATTTTCGCGTTTGCTACCAGCCTGCTGATCCAGTCCGTCACCATCGGCTTTGTAGCGAAATGCGGCGGCGGCGCGGCGGCCTGGCGGACAGTTGCTATTGTCTATGCGGTGCTCGGCCTGATCGTCAATACGGTGTCGGTATTTTCTGTAAAAGAGCTTCCCGAGGAGGAACTCAACGAGTGGGAGGAGAAACAGAGTGAGGAAGAGAAGTACGGGCTGGGAGAGGCGTTCCGGCTCCTGGTTTCCAACAAATACTATCTGATGATCTGCGGCGTCTATATCCTGCAGCAGTTATATGCGGCGATGATCAATTCCGGAATCTATTATATGACCTATGTGCTGAAAAATGAAAACCTCTACGGTGTGTTTTCCTGGGCTGCCAATATCCCGCTGATCATCGCGCTGATTTTCACACCCGCGCTTGTGGGCAGGTGGAAAGGGATGTACAAGCTGAACCTGAGGGGCTATATGATCGCAGTCGCAGGCCGGGCGCTTGTAGTTGTAGCCGGGTATATCGGGAGCGTCCCGCTGATGCTGGCATTTACTGCGCTGGCTGCGCTGGGACAGGGGCCCTGGCAGGGGGATATGAACGCGGTGATCGCATCCTGCTCTGAGTATACCTTTTTAACGAAAGGAAAAAGAGTGGATGGAACCATGTACTCCTGCACCTCCCTCGGCGTAAAGCTGGGCGGCGGCCTGGGAACGGCGGCAGCAGGCTGGCTGCTGGAGCTCAGCAGATTTGACGGCACCCTGGCGGTACAGCCGGAATCCTGCATCAATATGCTGCATATCATGTACCTGTGGATTCCGCTGATCATCAATGTGGTGATCATGCTGGTGCTGTCCTGGATGAACGTGGAAGGAGCCAACGAAAAGCTTCGGGAAGAAAAAGAGACTTTTTAAAATCCACCGGAGACTGCTGTGAAACAGGCAGAAAAAGAAACGGGGTATGTCCTGCGGCGGGCATACCCCATTCTATTTTTAACCGGCAACCATCTGATAGATCTCGTCGGTTGTTTTATCCGGGTTTTTGGAAATGATGTCATAGAGGGAAAGGATCTCATCCGTATCTGTCTCCAGCTCATCCGCGATGACAGAGAGGGGGTTGTTTTTGGCGCATTTTTTCTGGATTAGAGAAATGCGTTCGGTTAGTTTTGTTTTTACCGTATTTTCTTCGGTCGCCTTCTCCACTTCTTCCTTAAGCTTACGGTCAAATTTTTCCTGTACGATTTCCATGAAAATATCGCTCATACCATTTACCTCCCTGAATATTTTCCACCTGTACGGTTGCAATCCGAAGTCACGTTTTTATGCAATTTATTGCAATGAAAATGTGACTTTGGATTAGCAACCGTACAGGTGGAAAATTTTCTGATTTGCACGCATGATCGTTTCTATGACCGACCGATGCAGGCGGCTGTCCTTATGATCCATATAGTTTTCAACCAGTTTTTCGGCTGTTTCAGTTGCTTTCAGCTTATTTGTCAGGCTTTTCAGCCAGAGATTTTCTTCCCCGGATAAGTTTTTTGTGACCAGGATCTGGATGGGGATGAGATCTCCGTTCACATAGTAGATTCCTTTTTCCACCTCCGTGACCTGATACTTTTTGATTTTCGTCAAATGTTTTATCATCTTCCGGGGATATTTTCCCGATACGAAGGTGATGCTCAGTTCTTCGGCAGGAATGCTGTCTGCATACTGCACATCTGCTTTATAAAAGCAAGTGTATCCGTAGACTTTGTAAAAATCATCTACACTTAGAGAATCATCCGGACTTTTGTATTCAATGATGTTGTATTTTTTGAATATCCTTCCGATGTTCTTCTTTACGGGCCTGTCCGTCTCTTTTTTGATGATCAGCACATCAATCTCCATCGGTTTTTTGCCCAATTGATGCTCATTTTCAAACACCAGGTTGTCTGCGTCGTCTTCCAGTTCAATTTGAATGCCGGCATAAAATGCAGGATGCCAGTAAGTGGCATCAGTTTCTTTTTTCTTCTGCGTCATAGAAAACCTCCTTATTCAGTTTTTTTCAGGAGATTTTCTGCTCCCTTTTCAGAAAACCTCCTGCTTATCTGGATAAAAGCACGAATTTTCTGAAAGGACAGGGGATGAAATCCCTTGTATTGATATGTCTGAGATATAACGGAATCCGAGATTCCGAAATAATGGAACTTTTAGAAAATATGCTTTCTCCTATTCTAGCATACTTGTCCGGAGAAACACAAGATAAAAATAGATTATTGCTGAACACGCGGCGTACACCGTGTTACAGGTCACACCTTGACCAGGCGTGCCCTGTAACTCAGGCCGTCATTTTAAATTGCCTACGGCAATGGACGGCCTGAATACCAGCTCTTATGTGCATCCTCCCAACCAATCAGCGTGGTGATTGGTCGGGGTGTGACATGTAACTACACCGTTACTGTTTACACCCTGACCGGGCGTTCACAGCAACGGCATCCAGCCCATTGAAAAGTCGCCTGACGGCGGTCCTAAGCGCCAGCGACGCTTGTTTAGGACGGATCGGAACGGAGTGTAGACGGGCTGGATGCATGCAACCGCTATTTTACCGGCCGGATGCCTTGCAGCATGGCGCAAAGCACCGTGAACAGTAAGTGCGGCCACCTGCTGCACGGTCACAGGCCAGTACAATGCTGAGAGCGGAATCCGGCCTCCTGCCATAAGGAATCTTTTAATAGGCGGATTCTTTGAGGGACATCTTCCATAGGAGGCATGTCCGCTCGATCAGTCAAAGACCCCGTGGCAAGCTGCGGGGCCTCTGACCCTCGCGGCAGTCGCCAAATATCCATGCAAGCATGGCTGCTTGGTTCGCTGCATCAAGGAAATAAAAGCTATTTCAACTATGCAAATGGCATTTCCCAGCTGCCGCACAGGCAGAAGGAGCCGCCGCACAGCCTCCCAGGGCGGTTTCACGGTATTCCGGGGGAAGCCGTCTGCCGGCGCTGTACATGGCGCCCAGCATTTCGTCAAAAGGAATCAACTGTCTGACTCCGCTCAATGCCAGTTCTGCCGCGGTCAGCGCATTGGCTGCGCCGATGGCATTCCGGTTCTGGCAGGGGTATTCCACCAGGCCGCCTACCGGATCACAGACCAGCCCCAGGAGATTCATCAGCGCGGTGGATGCGCTTTCCAGACACTGCCGTGGGCTGCCGCCCATGAGTTCTACCGCTGCGGAAGCAGCCATGGCAGAGGCCACGCCCACCTCGGCCTGGCAGCCTCCTACCGCTCCGGCGACGGTAGCATTTCTCATGGCCAGATAGCCGATGGCGCTGGCATTGTACAGCGGGGGAAGGAGCTCTTCGTCAGAGAAACCGTGCGCATCCTTTAATGACAGCAGGACGCCGGGCACCACACCTGAGGAGCCTGCGGTGGGCGCGGCTACGATCAGCCCCATGGAGCTGTTCACTTCCAGCACTGCCATGGCGTAGGCAATGGCCCCGGACACCAGGCTGCCGCAGAGGGAATTTCCCTCCTTCCGCCGGCGGTTCACCAGCCTGGCTTCACCGCCGATCAGCCCGCCCATAGAAGGACGGGGATTCTCAAGAGGCTCGTTGACTGCCTGCTTCATGATCTCAAGTACCCGGTTCATCCGACTGGTAAGTTCCTGGTCTGTAACCTCCGTCAAAAGGCGTTCGCGGTTTTTCATGGCCTCAGACACAGGAATCCGGTTCGTTTCGCAAATCGAAAGCAGCTCTGCCGCATTTTTAAAATCCATCATTTTATCCCTCTCTTATCTGAATCAGCATGACATGCTCTACATCCTGCTCCAGCAGGATTTTTTCCTTTGTGTGCTCCGGAAGCTTTCCGTCAAATTCCACAATACTGTATGCCTTGTCCCCCTTTGACTCACGGAACAGCCTCATAAAAGCAATGTTGATTTCCGCCTGGCTTAAACAGCTTGTGATATGGGCCGCCATACCGATCCGATCCTTGTGGACTACGATCAGGGTATTGCACTCGCCGGAAAAATCAACGTCAATCTCATTGATCCGCGCGATCCGGATTTTTCCGCCTCCTACGGACTCGCCCCGCATGGAAACAGTCTTTCCGGTAATGCCTGTCAGATCAATGTCTACCGTATTGGGATGAACTTCGGTCTCTGTTTCATTGCAGGAAAAGCGCCAGGTGAGATTTTGCTCCTTTGCCAGCTCATAAGCGCGGGGGATCCGGACATCATCGGTAGAACACCCCATCACGCCTGCCAGCAGCGCGCGATCCGTGCCGTGCCCCTTGTAAGTTCTGGCAAAAGAGCCATACAGGACAAATTCTGCCCGGGCGGCAGGCTCTCCCAGCATTTTCCTGGCCATAAGGGCGATGGAGCAGGCGCCTGCCGTATGAGAACTGGAAGGCCCTACCATGTTGGGCCCTAATACGTCAAAAATACT
>Ga0137308_100903_pt2 | contig 29886 bp, 27 predicted proteins | sample Inofrocosms_June_FD_97181 | JGI IMG/M metagenome (GOLD analysis project Ga0137308, IMG submission 97181) | Mouse cecal microbial communities from Vienna, Austria - N-Acetylneuraminic and N-Acetylglucosamine D2O microcosms_June | ecosystem: Host-associated > Mammals > Digestive system > Large...
CATAATTTCTGAAAGCACATGCATAAATTCTGAATAAATTGTAATCGGAAGAAACTGCATTGATATTTTCGAGTTTCTTTTCACCAAAAACCAGCTTACGCATGTAGTTTACTTCTACCGCAACCTGGTGATCCGTTTTAGCGGAAGTCGGCTCGTTAAAATAGTGCTTGTAAGACATGTCGCTTGAAGACTCCATAAAAGAAAAGCCGTAGTAATCAAGCTTTTTAAATAAAGTTCTGTGTTTTTCAAAATAAAATACCAACTGACAGCCCGTAGTAGGATTTAACACACCGGAATCAGCGCATATTTCTTTACGAAGATTATGCATGTATCCTATTCTATCACTTGCAATACGTATATCCCTGTACATCAAATCCAAATGATCATACTGTATATGTATATGCCAATAATCAGATTCCCATAAAACGAAATCAACATCGTCTATAAAATCTCTGTCAACAAGAGAACGATGTGAGCATCTGACCCATATGCTTGTTTTTGTACCGTAGTCTTCTTCATACCCATCTAAACGAAAATTATTCATCCGGATTACTATATCATGCGAATCAATTTCCTCGCCGCGTTTTTTCCCAACCTCCGACGGACCGTTTCCTATAATGGCAATGCTCTTCCCTGCAAGTAATTTTTCGAATATATGATCATTGCGGTTCTTTTCAAGACCCTCAAATACAAAGGCGCTTTTTTCAATGGTATAATCTTTATATCCCATTTTTACGAAAAGCTGTGATACTGGCATATACTTCCATATCGCATTATATCCTATATTATCAATGTATTTATTCAGAACCCTTTTCGCTTCATTAAGCTCGTCCGCTTCCAGCAGGCAGCATATATATATCAAAAACACCTCCGGATTGTCATTTTTCCAGCACCACCAACTCTGCTCCCATGTTCTTAGTGTGTCTATAAGCACGCCTGTATTACCAGTTGTGTTCCATATCTCATGAATATAACGAAACCTGTCATACCTTCTGTTCTGCGGCGATAAATATGTGACTGTAGGAACTTTGGGAGGCGGCGGAGTTTTCTTGCTCGGATTAGCCTTATTGACAGGCTGAACCCGTATGGAATTTAAATCCAACATATAATTTTTTCTGCGCAATATTCTGTAGTGAAAATTAAGCCTAAATAAAATCCACCAATGCTTTATTCTGCATTTTTCATGCTCGCTTCTGTTCGCGTCAACATACGGACCGTATTCACGGCGAACACCCCAGTTCTTTTCCGCAAAGTAGAAATATAATTTGTCTTTAAACGACAATTTTCCGTTGTTCATTGTAAATATCTCCCTGTAAGTTTTGTGCAGATATATCTTGACATATTCTTTGAATCACATTCTAATGACTGCGTTGGAAATCATTGAAATACGTCAAGTATTCCTGTGTCATGTCGCCTTGTTATCGACAAAATTTGCTCGAAAATTCTCGCACAAATCTTGTGAAGACAGGCTCTAATTCTCTTTTAAATGGTATTTAGTGTTTTGAGTGCAATCCGTTTTAAACAGTTAAATTATTCGATTATTTAAAATGGGATTGGTATAACACCGCAAAGTTTTATAATCAGCGTATCACCAAACAGTCCTTTCCACGCCCAAAACAACGTTAGCACCCCGTCATATAGGAACTCGCCTCCTAAAGCATATATAATACTAATCTTTGATCAAGGTATAGACATATATGGATGATCAAAAATTAGTATAAAACCGTTGCCGGATACTCATCAGGGTTTAACATTCTTCCCATAGGAATAAGCTCGGATATTTTGCAGACAAATTTTTCCGACTGACCGTTGGCAAGGCTTGAGGGACATTATTATAATCCGTTGAAATATTATACAATCGCTTTCCTTCATTCTAACGACCATATCATACAATCAATTTCATAATTTCCTCTATAACACAATCCACTATCAAGCAAATGTCACTGCTCGAAAACAATATTTTTTGCAATATCATATCACGAATTTTCCATTTTCTGTAGATAATCAACAATTCTCCCGCCGTCAAACCCCTGCGATACAATCCTTTCAAAATCCCTGTCGGTATCTACATCAACAGTAGGCACAGTTTCAAAACAAACCATAGTATTACCGTGCAGACTGTCATTGGCAACTATATTTTTTGTTGTGAGCACATCTACGTAAATATTTGGAATGTATGTATCTGGGTATGACTGGCGTGGCATGTTGGCATCGTCATTATTTTTAAAAAATATGCTTTTTACATATTCCTCTCCGTCCTTAACAAGCCACTTGTATGCGGTAAGATAATCATCGACTTTATTAACGGAAAGCAGGCATGTTGCCTCGGGGTAATCCTTTATTTTTGTTATTCCTTTATCGATAATTTTAGGATCCCTCATCGGACAGGTTACGCGCAAATGCACCCAATACTCCGGAACCTTACCCTCATTTTCATAAAACCAATTTATAGCATGCTGCATAAATTCGATATCGGCAGACGTATCCCCGGAAATTTCCGCGGGCCTCAGAAAAGGAACCTCGGCGCCGTATTTCTGCGCAATTTCGGCATACTGCTCGGAATCCGTACTCACAATTACCCTGTCAATATTCTCGGATAGTTTTGCGGCGGCAATCGTGTACGCTATCATCGGATAGCCGTTAAGGAGACGTATATTTTTGTTTTTTACTCCCTTTGAACCCGAACGCGCGGGAATAATGGCGAAAACCTTTCCTTTGTCTATGTGTTCAAGTATTTTTTTGTCCATTTATATCCTCCGTCAAAATACGGTATAGTTCGCGTATAACCCCGTATCCTCCTTTTGCCGAAAAACAAAAATCGGATATTGCGGCTATCTCCGGCTCTGCGTCGGACGGACAGGCTTTGTACCCGCATATCGTCATTGCTTCCGCGTCATTCACATCATTGCCTATATATAAAACATCGTTTAAATTGCAGCCGTTATTCGAACAATATTTTTTCAGTATTTCTTTCTTGCTGTCTCCCGCATTGTGAATAACAGGAATTTTCAGCTTTTCCGCACGTCGGGCAACAATCGGACATTCTTCCGTTGAAAGAATTATTTGAGGAATATTAAGCCGATCTTTAATCATTCTTATTCCGTAACCGTCGCCGCGGTGGATAAATACAAACTCGTTTCCGTGCTCGTCTATAAGCGCTCTGTTATCGGTCATTACGCCGTCAAAATCGTAAACTATAAGCTGCGGATTAAAACTAAAAGCTTTTTTCATTTCAGTGCTTCCTGTATTTTAACTTATCGCGTTGAACCTGTTCTATGGGCAGAATTTCCACGCTTTTTTCGGTCAGCGCTTTTTTTATCTGAACAAGATTTCTTTTAAGCTTCCTTATTCCGTCGGGTTCAAGCGAAGCGGCGTGATCGGTTCCTTTCCACGTTCTGTCAAGAGTATAGTGCCGTTCAATCACATTTGCTCCCAACACATAAGCAGCATCATCGACGGATATTCCGAGATGATGTCCCGAAAAACCGATATTTTTCACAATATTGCCATATTTTTCAATAAGCCGTGTTATTTCCAAAAGACAAATATTTTCAAAGGGAACGGGATAACCGGAAGTACAGCTGAAAATAGTAAGATCCTTGTTTCTGCCCTTATTGACAAACAGGCCTATCAAATCCTGTTCCTCCTTATGAGTGGTCATTCCGAGAGAAACCTGAATTTCGCCCTTATAATTGTCACAAAGCCAGTTCAGCATTTCATAGTGATTGTTGCAGGCGGAGGGAATTTTTATAAATTCCGGCTCCAAAGAGGCTATTTCCTTCGCGCTTGTCAGATCCCAGACAGACGTGCTGTATGTAATCCCCATTTCTTCACACCATTTTTTTAACTGCGCGTGCTGCTCCACAGTAAATTCAAGATACTCCCTATGTTCACCGTAAGTATTTCCGTAAGAATTTACAGGATTAGGGTGCGGAGCGTTATACTGCTCTTCCGTAAGCAACTCTCGGTTGCACCTTTTTTGAAATTTTATAGCGTCTGCCTGACAAAAAACAGCGGCTACCTTTATCATTTCCTTTGCGATTTCCATATCTCCTTTGTGATTACAGCCTGCTTCGGCTATAACATAGGGTGTTTTATAAGTCATCTTTTTTCCTCCGATAAATTTTTTATAAAATAGCTTTTTGCTTTTAAAAACTTTGCCGCGGTAGAGTTTATTGATAAAATTTTTGAAAATTCCGCATTTTTTATCAACAATAAAATTTCAACCGGCATATTTTTATCTAAGATAACCGCCTCCGGAAAAAACGGAGCATAATCGGTATTATCCCTTGGATGTGGTTTTATGACAAGCTGTTCTTCGGAAATCTCAGACGTGTTTTTCATAACCAGTTGTTTGTACAGTTTTATCTGTTCTTTTTCACTGTTTACGACCTTATCCGTATAAAACGGCTGTGTAAGCAGAAGAACCGTATTATTCGGAATTATTTCGGGCATGTCCTTCAGAAAAACTGATTTCAATATATCCCTGTCCTTAGACGTGAGAGCGTTGAACATAGCTTCCCTTGGTACTTCTATAAGCTTACCGTCTGCAAAACGCTTAATTACAATATTCCTTTTGTCATTCACCTCAACCTCGGCGGTGCATTTATCATAGCCGCAATAAACATACCCTATTCCGAAAAATTTCTTTAAGGCAGACTTCACACAGCCGTTGTTTAGCATAAACGAAAAATTACTTTTTGATATATATTTGAAGCTGTCCAGAGCGTCCTCTATCAATCGATACTTTATTCTCTTATCTTTGAGATAATGAGCAAACCATGTGTTGTCGTGAAAAATATTTATTTCATCGTATACGCTAAGATCAATTGTAAATTGTTTTTCAATGGTTTCCGCATTTTTCTTGTGATAAAAAAATATATAGTCAAACTTATTGAGCGGTTCATATTCATTTATTTTGCCAATATAATATGTTTTTTCAAAGATTCCACTTTCTTTTAACTTATCCGAGAGAGACTTACCGTCTGGAATATAGCTTGTGCAGATTATATCTGCCGTGTCATAATTTAATAATTGCTTTACGCAGGAAATCAACGCATGATAATAGGTGCTGACCACGTATAATTTTTTCATTTAATACGCTTCCCTTAAAAACTCCAACGGACTCTCCTCCGCCGTTTTCTTCACAGGATAATAAATCTCAACATTATCAGCGCCCATAATGGCCTTAAGAATTGTCGCGTCCATATTGTTCTCCGCGCACCTCGCTCCAAAGGTATCCCTTATCTCCGAAAATCCAACGTCAAACAACCCGCACTTTCCCGCTATCTTCCGAACCTTATTCTCAACCGTTTCCGCCCCGTAAGCCTTATTCGGAAACCCGTTTATCAAGTAACAATCCTGCGGAATTTTATCGTACACCGGTCTCAGAAATTCCACCAAAAACTCCGGCAAAAATATAACTCTCTCAAAATTTTTTATCGTATCCGTTTCAAAATATCCATCCGTTTTTTGGGACAAATATAATTGTGCGGTAGCACTTTTGCAAACCCTCAGCTTCTTCCCGCAAAGGTCTATATCTCCGCGTTTCAGCGCGCACAGCTCCTCTGCGCGTATCCCCGTATTCAAAGCAAGATATATTCCCGCGCACATTACGGAATCCGCGCCTTTCAAATATTTAACAAGCCTGTCAATCTCATCGTCCGCTAAAATTCTCAGCTCTGCTCCATAATTTGAAACCTTACACAAATTCCTTTGCGAAACTCGAATTTTAAGCCCGTTTTTACTCGCGAAATCCAAAGTCAGCCACATCACCCGCATAATATCCGCACGGGTTTTCAATGGCAAATCGTAATTTTTGTCAGTAACCGAATCGGCGTGAGCAAGCGTAATTCTGCGGCAGTCCGTGTTACCCAAAACAGGAAAGATATATTCCTCGCAAAGCCTTAAATATTTCTTTTTTGTAATATCGGTCAAACCGTTTTCGTCGTTATTAAGCCATTTCACCGCAAAACTTCTGAATGAATTTTCATTGCTCGCTGCAAAAGAAGAAGTGTGCATAACCCGCAAATCCTCGTCTATCAGCTCCGCCATCTCACTTCGTATATTTTCAAAATTTGCCGTGTAAAAATCCTTAAACGCCCTCATTGATAGCTTTTTGGGATCAATTCCCGTGTTTTTGCACGCTTCTCTTATCGCTCCGTTCATATTGCCGCGATCCGGAAAATTTCCCAGCTTGGTAAGAAATACCGCGCCGCGGTACATACCGTTATCCGCGCAGAATTTACGCAAATCGGCGCAAAGATTTTTCGGCAGGTACACGTTCCTGTTTTTCCGCACTCCGTAGGGCAGGACAAGTAACCCCGACTCGATGGCTTCCACGGTAAGGTATTGAAGTTCGCTATATTTAAGCCCCGCACTGCAAATCGTTTCCACTATAACATATAATCGGTCGTCCTGATGACTTTTCACAGCGCTTAAAATCTGCAAATACTCCTCCATGGTAAGCAGCTCGTCGGGTGTTTTCGCTCTGTGCGCAATTAAATCCTTGTTATTTATCCTCAAATTACATCCAATAAATTCCAAATACTTGTTTATGCCGAAAAGCATGGTTTTAACGGTTGCCGGGCTGTATTCCGCAAGCTTTGCGTCCTTGTAATCCTTTAATTTTTTTTGAGAAATTTTGTTTTCTCCGAGAAACCCGGCAAACATTTTTATATCATGCTCATATCTTTTTTGCGTATGAGGTTCTGCTCCGTTGGCGGCTAAGTATTCGACGAATTCTTTTATTGATTTTTCATCCACTATTAACCTTCTCTGCTTCAATCGGATCACCTCTTTCAGGCACTTGCTCATTTCTTGAAATTATAGGGTGTTTTTGTTTTATATGTATAATTTTAACAGCCGTTATTAATATTACAGGAGGTTTCTTGTTATAAAGTGCCAAGATATTTGGCCGTAAAAACCTATTGACAATCATTTTTTTATATGCTATAATTTTAAAAAACGACAAAGCTTGTATTTAAGCGTTACCCTATAATTTCAATGGAAATGTGTGCAAAACGACTAAAAGACGCGTTTAACAATCGTATTTTACAAGGTTTAATTTTTCTAACTGCCGTCGGTGCACACCCCCGCTTTCCATCGTATAAATTCGAGTGGTGTCCACACTGGAGTGTCCTAAAATATCGGCAAGTCTTACAATATCTTTAGTATGAGTATAAAATATTCTGGCAAAAAAATGTCTGAAGTTATGGGGGAAAATCTTTTGTTTACAAACTTTAGCTGATTCAGCTAATTTTTTCATATCTTTTCGTATATTAGAGGAATCGATCGGCTTGCCGGATGATGTCACAAACACCGCCCCGGAGCGGATTTTTTTGTTTTTTGCGTATTTTTTCAGCGCCACACAAATCTTTTTTGTGAGTAAAACAACCCGCCGTTTTCCCTTGCAGTTGATGTCAGCACACCGCTCTTCAATGGCTTCAACTGTGATATATTTCAACTCGGAAATGCGGATTCCGGTTGAGGCGATTGTTTCGATTATGAGCATCAGCCGCCGGTTTCCGCTGTTCCGAGCCGCGTCCACAAGGCGATAATATTCATCTTTTTTTAATTCTCTTTCCTCTGAAAGGAACAAGATTTTTTGTATTTTAAGCGGTTTTACTTTGAAACGCGGCAGATTCAGAAAATCCATGAATTTGTTTACCGCAGCAAGCATTGAGTTTACGCTGGTGGGCTTGTATTTATTTGTAAGTTCTGTTTTGTATTCCACTGTGAGTGTTTTTGAAAGCTCTTTTCTCTCCGCAAAATCATAGAATTTGCATACGTCTCGGACATATTTTTTTATTGTGATTTCGCTTTTTTCCTCTTCTAATAAAAACTGCGCGAAATCCGATATTTTTTCTTCTGTCAGTACCATGGCGTTTCCTCCGAAAAAATTTTATAATTTAAGGACTTGACATATTTCGACAAGTCCTTAAATTATACCATAAAAAGTGAGCGAAGCGAACGATTTATATAAAACGGTAAAATGTTCTCAGACTATAGCATAATTACTACCTCTTAATTTATTTTCAAATTTGAGGTAAAAAAATGACAGTACAACCCTTAGGTCATACTGTCACTTTGTTTATCATATTCAGTTTTTGTGATTTCTCCGTTAAGGATATCACACTTTCCCGGGAGATGTTTTTTTGCAATAAAAAAATATTCCTACCAAACGGATATTAAGAAAGAATCGCGTGTTCGTCGTTAACGTCGAACAGATGAACCTTGTTGGGGTCAAGCGCAAGCTTGATAACGTCCTGAGGACGGGCGGTGCAGCGGGGACTTACGCGCGCTGTCATGGGGATACCCTCGCAGGTGAGGTAGAGGTAAGACTCGGCGCCCATCATTTCGGTAACATCTACGTTAGCCTCAATAAGACCGGTTGTAGCGGCGGAGAGGAACATTTCTTCCTCATGAATGTTTTCGGGACGAATACCCAAAGTAACTTCCTTGTCAACATAGTACTGCAGGGCTTCGCACTCCGCGGTTTTGCTGTTGGGAAGCTCGATATAGAACTTTCTTCCTCTGCTGCTCTTAGTATCTTCGGAGCCGAATTCAACGGTGTACTTACCATTCTGCATAATAAGCTTAGCGTCAATGAAGTTCATCTGAGGAGAGCCCATAAAGCCCGCTACAAACTTATTAACGGGATTTTCATAAAGGTTGATGGGGGAGTCGATCTGCTGAATGAAGCCGTCCTTCATAACAACGATTCTGTCGCCCATGGTCATAGCTTCAATCTGGTCGTGGGTTACGTATACGAAAGTAGTACCCAGTCTCTTGTGAAGCTTGGAAAGCTCGGTTCTCATCTGAGCGCGGAGCTTGGCGTCGAGGTTTGACAAAGGCTCGTCAAGTAAGAATACCTGAGGATCACGAACGATTGCACGACCCAGCGCAACACGCTGTCTCTGACCGCCCGACAAAGCCTTGGGCTTTCTGTCCAGAAGGTGGCTGATGTCAAGGCTCTTGGCAGCTTCTTCAACCAATCTCTTGATCTCATCCTTGGGCACTTTACGAAGTTTAAGACCAAATGCCATGTTTTCAAATACTGTCATATGAGGATAAAGAGCGTAGCTCTGGAAAACCATCGCAATATCTCTGTCCTTGGGCGCTACGTCGTTTACAAGTCTGTCGCCTATAAACAGCTCGCCTTCAGAGATTTCCTCAAGACCCGCGATCATACGGAGCGTAGTGGATTTGCCGCAACCCGAAGGACCAACGAGGATAATAAATTCCTTATCCTTGATATTCATGGTGAAGTCGGAAACCGCGGTTACGCCGCCGGGATAACGCTTGTAAATGCCTCTGAGTGATAAACTTGCCATGTATGTGACCTCCTAATTTGATAACTATAATTCTATGTTAATATAATAACAGGAAAATCGAAAAAATGGTAGTACCTAATTAACTAAAAAAAAATCAAAAGCTTTATATACTTTGACTAACAACGCCAAAAGCAAGTGAAAAAGGGGTGAATTTTGTTGACAACTTGCACAAAAAAACGGTTTAAAAAGCCCATTGTAAGCCCTTAAAGCAAAAAATTCGGCAATTCTGTTAATTTTTTATTTACTTTTTTGTGAAATGTTTTCATGCTCACGGCATATACATTAAAAAAATAGACCTACTCGGAAACCGGAGAAGTATCGTATGACGCAGCAATTTCGCTGTCAGGCGAAGCCTGTTTTCCGCAGGAATACGGTATGTATTTTAAGGAAAATGGGCAAAGCATGATAGCAAAAGGGCAAGCCGGACGGTGCTTCGTAAGTTTCCGAGGATATCTTATGAAAGGTTGAAAAAAAATGAGCAGAAAAAACAAAATAGGCATAAAACAAGTGGCGCTGTTTGTAACGGCGGTGGTTATAGCGGTATTTTTAATAAATTTTACCATCGGTTATTTAAAGGGCGTTTTCGGCTCCGTATCCGCAGAGGACGCGGCGGAATTTCTGGAGGGATATGGCTGGGAGCTTGAGATAGGAAGCTGCATACAAGAGGAAGTGGTTATTCCCAATGTGTTTTCCGAGGTATACGAAAGGTATAACGCTTTACAGATCAAGCAAGGCTATGATCTTACCAAATATAAAACCGACACCGTTATCCGCTATACGTTCCGGGTGAAAAATTTTGAGGGATATGAAAACGCCTGCGCTCACGTACTCGCCAAAGGGGGAAAAATAATAGGGGGAGACGTGTGCAGCAGCGACCTCAGCGGGATAATGACAGGATTTGACGGAAAAACGAGTTAATGGCGAAAAGTTATTGCAAAATTTACGTAAATGGTGTATAATATCAATGTTATAAAGGGCAATCCGTTTGGTAAGTCCTAAGCAAACAAGCGATTATTATACTATGCGTAAAGGAACAATAAAATATAAATGAAGAAAATATATGTTTGTCTGTTATCCGCAATTATTGCTTTAACCGTACTATCGTCGGCATGTTTCGCTTTGAACCTTGAGGAAACAGGCGATTGGAATCAATTGATTACATCAAATTACAAAGACGGTTTTATGACCATTGATACAGATGGCGATCGTATCAAGATAAGCGGTGTTTTTAAAAACGACTATCCGAAAAATATAAGCATTATGGGTGCGGACGCTTCGGAAGAACATCTTCGCGCGGAAAGTGACGGCACCTTTTCGGGAGAATTGGTCTGCACTCCTTTTGAAAATTCCTATTATAACCTCAGAATCACCTTTAACTCACGTATTATCTACGTTTATACTTTAAAATACAACGATGGATGGAGCATCCCCGACAACGGTATCGCCGAAGCCAACGAGAAAAAGCTTCAAAACATCGTTTCCGCCCCGCCCCTCGCCGCCGCGTATTATTTAAGCGCCGAAGGCAACAGGGACGAAGCGGAGGAAACCTTATCGGAGCTTAAAAGGATAGTCGGCGAGGTCTGCGGAGATGAAAAAGACGATTATGTGAAGGCAATGAAGCTTATAGACTGGGTAGGCGCGAATATTAGCTACGATCACGACGCGGCGGAAAACTCGGTAACAATGGATACCGTGGCAATACATAACGTGCTCGAACGCCGCCGCACCACTTGTGCGGGCTTTGCCAACACGTTTTCCGCGCTTCTGGAGATAGCCGGAATCCGTTCGGTAAACCTGAAGGGAGCGGCCGTGGCGGGTGAGGTAACTTACGAGGAGCTTCCCGTGGGAACGGAAAATCATGAATTCAGCGCCTTCTGGTACGAAGCCGAAAAAAGATGGGTATACTGCGACTCCTGCTGGACAAGCAACAGCTCTTACCGCGACGGCAATTACAAGTGGGAGATTTCCGGGGGGACAAGGCACTTTGACGTTACCGGAAAGGCCTTCGCTCTCAACCACAGAATAGACAAGGCCGAGGAGCGTTCCTATACCAAAGCGCTTGCGGCTCTTGACGGCGAGCTTTCCGAAACCGCTTCGGAAAAAGAAGAATCCCACGTTATGGAAAACGAAACGAGGGAAAGCGAACAAACCACGGCAAAGGAGGGAACATCGGAATCCGGATCCGGTGAAAACGCTACGAAAAACGATACCGAAAGCACTTTTGGAAGTACTTCCGAAGAAAAAGAAAAAAACGGCAAAAATCCGACTCCATACATCATAATCGGCCTTACAGGGATTATGGTAATAGGTGCGGGAATCATTTTGGCCGTCAATAAAAATAAAAACAATTAAGCCAACACCGCGCAAAGACCGCGCTGCGCTTTGCCGCGCATACGCTTACATCTTTTCCGTCATTTTTGTCCACCCCCCTTGAAATAACCCGGTATTCCTGCGTCGTTTTGGATAATCTGACGAATAAGCTCACTGCGCTTCTGCACGACAATCTTTGTGCGATATTGCCTTAAAAGAAAGGAAAACAAAAAAATGTACATTATCGAAATGGAAAACGGCAAAGAAATCAAAGTGGAGCTCTATCCCGAAAAGGCTCCTATTACGGTAGAAAATTTTGAAAAGCTCGCGGCGGAAAAATTTTACGACGGACTCACCTTTCACCGCGTAATCAGCGGCTTTATGATTCAGGGTGGATGTCCCAAGGGCGACGGTACCGGCGGACCCACGGAGAAAATCAAGGGCGAATTTTCAGCCAACGGCGTACCCAATGATTTAAAGCACACACGCGGCGTTCTGTCAATGGCGAGGGCGATGGATCCCAACTCTGCGGGCAGCCAGTTCTTTATAATGCACAAGGACGCTCCTCATCTCGACGGTCAGTACGCGGCGTTCGGTAAGGTTGTGGAGGGAATGGAAGCGGTGGACGAAATCGCGGAGTGTGAAACCGATTTTAACGACAAACCGCTTAAACCCGTTGTAATCAAAAGAATATACAAGGCATAACAGGTATAATGGAAATAAAGCTTTTACCCATTGAAAGGCTGGACGAGCTCAACGAAATTTACGATATGCACCGCTACGAAAACTTTCAGGAAACCCGCAGGCACAATCTGGAAAGCTGCAAAGAAATATGTGTGGTGGCGGAGGAAGAGGGTAAATTTGTGGGCGAACTCAGTATAATGACCGAAAACGCAAATATTCCCGCGGCGGTCATTCCCAATAAACGCGTTTATCTGTTCGGACAGCGTGTCCTTCCCGACTATCAGCGGCGCGGCATAGGCACCGCGCTTATAAGGTACGCCGTTTCATTCTGTATGCGGAGAGGCGTTTTTGAGTTCACAATAGGCGTGGAAACAAAAAACGACGTAGCGAGACGGCTGTACGAAGGGTTGGGCTTCGTGAACTTTCTCGAAAATTGCAGCGAGGTTCAGTTTGGGGAAATGTGCAGATTCAATCTGCTTATGCTTAATACCACGCCCTTTTAAAACTGTGGGATTAAGGTGCAATCTTTAATCAAGTCTACAACTTGATTAAAGATTGGTATGAGTGCGGTAACGTTTTAAGGCAACACCGCGCAAAGACCGCGCTGCGCGCTTTGCCGCGCATACGCTTGCATCTTTTCCGTCATTTTTGCCCAAAACTCCTTGAAATACGCCAGTATTCCTGTGTCGTTTTGGACAATCTGACGAAAAAGCTGACTGCGCGTCTGCACGACAATCTTTGTGCGGTGTTGCCTTAAACCGTGAGTATTGCGTATGTTTAAAACGTGAGCCACATAAGCTATGATAGTATTTGTATCTGCGGTATATTGTCGGTATCATACATTACCTTTGCGTGATTATCACGAAGGGATTCCAGAAAAACCACCTCTCCCGTTTTTTTGTTAATCCCTTTCCGTATAACCTTACCGCAGCGGTAGACGGTTCCTTTTTCACTGACGAAACGCTCGTTTTCGGACTTTATATGATATTTAAGCGGCTGTGGTTTATCCGCGCGGAGTTCTCCGTTCAGATATTCACCGTCGCTTTTTATCAGAAGCTGGTATGTTCTGTCTGTATAATTGCGCACCCGATAATCCATATAGTTATACATTATGGAGGTACCGGTACCGAATGGTATTTGCCTCCTGAAATCTGGGAAAAGATCGAATCCGTCGTGATGATGGTGCTCCGTTACGGTAAGCTCGGAATGCAGCACCAACCAGTGTATCAGATTGGTAAACTGGCACATCCCCCCTCCGATTCCGGAAGAAACCTTTCCGTCGGATATGGTTAAGCCTTCCAGATATCCGCTTCGCTTGCTGTCTCTCCCCACAAGACGCCAAAAGGAGAAGGTTTCTCCGGGCTTTATAAGAATCCCGTCCACCTTCGGAGCGGCAATGGAAAGATTTACGGCTTTATTGTTTTGCAGCCGCATATCCACCTGTCCGAGACGGCGGCGGATAAGAGCGTGGTATGTGTAAACCACAACGGGAAGATGCTCCTTCGACTTTTCGGAAGCAAAGCTTTCTTTTTTCAGGATATCACTCAGCTTGCGAAGCGCGATGTTTTTTTCCACGGATATCTTGTAGGTGAGCGGAGAAATCTGACAGAACAGCTTTCTTTTCATAATATCATCTCTTTTTATTTTAATTTGAATTGTGCGCTGTTTTTATTATACTTATTTTTCGGTATAATGCAATTACAAAGCGGTTACAATTTGATTACAATTCGGTTACAAAAATATTATTTTTCTTTACGGTTGCTTTTTTTCAATTACTGTGTTATAATATTTTAAAACATTTTTATAAGATTTGTGAAAGCTGAACTGTTATGAACGAACGACTCCCTTACCTCCGCGAAAAAGCCAATAAGCTTCCTTTGACTCCCGGTGTTTATCAGATGAAGGACGGCGGAGGAAAAATTATATATATCGGAAAGGCCAAAGCGCTGAAAAACCGTGTGTCAAGTTATTTCCGCGCGGTTGAGAGTCATAACCCCAAGACATATCGGTTAGTGCAGAATATAAACGATTTTGATTTTATTGTCACCCCCACGGAACTGGACGCGCTGGTGCTTGAGGCAAGCCTTATAAAGCTGCACAGCCCCAAGTACAATATTCTCCTTAAGGACGATAAAGGCTATAACTATATCAAAATATCCGGCGGGGACTATCCGAAGATAACCTACGCGCTGCAAACCGACGACAAAAGCGCGGAATATATCGGCCCCTACACCAGCGGCTATACCGTAAAGCAAGCGGTTGAGGAGGCGAACAAGCTGTTTATGCTCCCTACCTGCTCGCGTAAATTTCCAAGAGATATCGGGAAGGAAAGACCCTGCCTTAATTTTCACATAGGGCGCTGTATGGGCATATGTAAGGGAAAAATTTCATCGGAGGAATATAAAAAAAGCGTAAATCAGGCCATAAGCTATATAAAAAACGGAAGCAAGCAAAGCATTGAGCGGCTCACGGAAGAGATGGAGGAGTACGCCGAAAAGTTGGAGTTTGAAAAAGCGGCTAAGATAAGAGACCGCATAGCCGCCATTCAGAAAGCCGAGCTTACCCAGCATATCTATACCGCCAGAAACACCGACTGCGACATTGTAGCGGCGGCGGTAAATATGGATAAATGCAGCGTTGCGGTGGTAAAATACCGCGGGGGCAGACTGATAGACAAGGAAAATTTCTTTATAGGAGAAGAAGAGGACAGCAGCCGCACCCGCGAGGAATTTCTTGTGGAATACTATTCGGACAAGGCTGAAATGCCGAAGGAAGTGTATCTTGACGCGGAAATAGAGGACAAGGAGCTTCTGGAGAACTATTTCGGCGACAAATACAAGCACAGGGTTACTTTGATCGTCCCCAAAAGAGGCGAAGGACTTACGTTAGTCACTCTTGCAAAAAGCAACGCGGAAGAATATCTGTCTCTCAGGGTCGGAAGAACCGCCAAAGAGATTGCCGCGTTGGAGGACCTTAAAAATATTCTGGGGCTGCCCAAGACTCCGGAAACAATTGAAAGCTACGATATTTCCAATATGGGCGAAGAAACCAGAGTGGCGGGAATGATAGTTTTTAAAAACGGCAGACCGTTTAAGCAAGGCTATAAAAAATTCAACATAAAATACGTTCAGGGCATAGATGACTACGCTTGTATGCAGGAGGTAATAGAACGAAGGATACAGAGATATCTTGACGGCGACGAAAGCTTCTCGCCCCTTCCAGACCTTATTCTGCTTGACGGCGGAAAGGGGCATGTGGCGGCGGTAAAGGAAGTGCTTGATAAAATGAACGTAAGTATAAACCTCTTCGGTCTTGTCAAGGACGATAAGCACCGCACCCGCGCCATTGCCAGAGAGGGCGGAGAGATACAGGTGAACGGCAATAAAAACGTATTCGGTCTTATTACGAGAATACAGGACGAAGTGCACCGTTTCTCCATCAATTTTCAGCGGAAGCAGCACAAAAAGAAACAATACGAACTGGAGCTGACCCGCGTTCACGGTATCGGCGAGGCGAAAGCCGTGACGCTGCTCAAAGAATACAAAACAAAAAAGGCGATGAAAGAGGCCACGGCTGAACAACTGGCACAAACAGCGAAAATAAGCAAGGAAGTGGCGCAGGAGCTTTATTTGTTTATACAGGAAACCTTTTGATTTAACATACAAGGAGATTGAATTTGAGAGTTATTACAGGTTCCGCCAAGGGCAGGCGGCTAAAAACATTGCCCGGACTTGAGGTGCGCCCCACCATTGAGGGAGTCAAGGAAGCGATATTCAGCATAGTGCAGTTTGAGATTGAAGGCGCGATAGTGCTGGATATGTTTGCCGGTTCGGGACAGCTTGGGATAGAAGCGCTCAGCCGCGGGGCAAAGAAGGTTTATTTTGTTGACAATTCGGCGGAGTCGGTTAAAGTGATACGGGATAACCTTAAGCATACGCGGCTTGAAGAAAACGCGGTGGTGTCCAACACGGCGAATAACGCTTTTTTAAGATCCACAAGGGAAACGTTTGATATTGCGATTCTTGATCCGCCTTATAATCATAAGCTTATTCGGAAAACAATGCCGGCGCTGGTGGAAAAAATGTCCGAGGGGGGCATAATTATATGCGAGCATGAAAGAGAAACGGAGCTTCCGGAACGATTCGGGGAATTCGGAATCAGTAAGGTGTACCGTCACGGCAGAGCGACCTTGACGGCTTACAGAAGAAGTTCGGAAGAAAAAACCGAGGAACAGAGCCGCGACTGACGCAACTTTCAAACAATATCACAGGCAAATCGAATTATTCAAATTATTTGAATACACCCTATGTTCATACCCGGCAAACAAGGAAAGGACATAACCATGAGAACGGCAATTTATCCCGGCAGCTTCGATCCCGTAACCTGCGGTCATCTCGATATAATAAAAAGAGCGGCAGGGCTTTTCGATAAGCTTATAGTACTGGTGTCGGTAAATCCCACCAAATCCTCCTGCTTTACGCCGGAGGAAAGAGTCGACCTTATAAAGAGGGTTACGAAAAATATTGCCAACATAGAAGTGGAGAGCTACGACGGCCTTCTTATAGATTACTTCAGTGCGAGAAACGCCGACGTAATCGTAAAAGGGCTTCGCGCTATGTCTGACTTTGAGTATGAGTTTCAGATGGCTCTGGTAAACAAAGATCTTTGCTACAACGCGGAAACCGTCTTTCTTTGCGCCGATGCGGTAGGCACCTTCTTGTCATCAAGCATGGTGAAGCAAATAGCTATGTTTGACGGCGATATAAGCTCATATGTCCCTCCCGAAATAGAAGCGGACATAAAAAAAGGCGTGAAGCGGCTGAAACCGACAGCAGAATAATCAGGAAAATTGCTCCTGCGCCTGCGAGTAATTACCCCTTGTTATGTAATAAAATGAAAGGAAGTATAAATAATGAATATTGACGACGCTTTGGAAGCAATGGACGAAATCCTGGACAAATCCATGCAAGTCCCTTTTTCACAGAAAAAGGGAATGGTTGACGTAAGCGCTCTGCGTGACCTTATAGACGATATCCGGATGAATATGCCCAACGAGATAACTCAGGCGAGAAATCTTGTCAACGACAGAAAAACAATTTTAAACGACGCGAAGCAGGAAGCGGAACGAATTATCCGCAAAGCGGAGGAAAGAGCCGAACGTCTTGTTTCTCAGCAGGAGATTACAAGACAGGCAAACGAAAAAGCCACTCAGATACTTACCAACGCTCAGACTAAGTATACGGAGCTTTGTAAAACTACCAACGACTATGTGGATTCTATGCTTTCAAGGGTTGAGGAGCTTCTTGTAAATGATCTGGCTGACGTCAAGAAAGCAAAGACGGCGCTTAAAAGGAAATAGTAAAAGCTCCACAAAATAAGGCTTTGCCCATTTGCGGAAAACAAAAACAGCGTATCAAAATCCTTTTGATACGCTGTTTTTGTTCTTATTTGCAATGCTGTAATATAATTTCCGGTATCTTTGTAAGCGGAGCCTGCTGACAGACCGCGCCCTGTTGATACGCAACCATAGGCATTCCGTATACCACACAGGTCTCTTTATCCTGACCTATGGTAAATCCGCCCCGATCTCTTATCTTCTTTAACCCCTTAGCCCCGTCGGCGCCCATTCCCGTAAGAATCGCCGCTACCGCGTTCTTTCCCGCAGTGTCCGCAACACTGTCGAACAAGACATCAACCGAGGGACAATGACCCGAAACCTTTTCTCCCTCCTTGGAGGTAACGAAGTATCCGTTTGAGTCCTTTGCGAGCCTTAAATGAAATCCACCCGCACCGATTATTATCTTGCCCCTCTCTACCCTGTCTCCGTCCTGCGCTTCCTTGCATCTCATTTTACAGATGCGATCCAGACGCTCGGCGTACATTTTTGTGAATACCGGCGGCATATGCTGCACTATAACGATACCCGGAGTGTTTGCGGGCAAGTCCTGCACCACCGCAAGAAGCGCGTCGGTGCCGCCCGTACTTGCGCCCAAAGCTATCACTATACTGCTGTTCCCGCTTCCCGTAAGGATAAGATTCTTTGCCGAAGCGGGAGGCGGAACATTGGCGGGATGGCTGTAAAGCTTCACCTTGGCTATGGCGGCTACTTTTATCTTCTGCGCCAACAGCCTCGCAAAATCCTCTATATCTGTCCTCGATCTTACCAGAGGTTTTTTTACAAAATCCACCGCGCCCGCGCTGATGGCGTCAAATGCGCTGATGGCTGTCGCGGTTACAACAACGGTGGGGATAGGCTTTTTAGGGAGCAGCTCCTTAAGAAAATCAATACCGCTCACCTTAGGCAGCTCCACGTCAAGTATAAGAACATCGGGCGTCATTTTATCCAGCTTTTCCCTTGCGGTAAAAGCGTCTACGGCCGTACCTATCACTTCTATCCCGCTTTCCGCGCCAAGAAGTCTTGAAAGCGTTTCTCTGAAAACAATGGAATCGTCTACAACTAAAACTTTAATCGCCATATCTATTCCTCATAAACATTCAAAGGATAAAATTAAAGCGCAGCTTACACAAGCTGCCGGAATTGCGAAGCAATTCCGAGCTTCAGCGGGGGATTTAATCGAGAGATGAAACCCGCCTTCTAAGAGACGAGAGACATCCGACAGCGGTTATTTTTTTTCTCCGGGAAGCGGCTTTCTGTAAATTGCCGGTTTGATATACCGGAACCTTGTCTGCTCTCTGGGTACGCTTTCCGCATGTCCGATAAAGAGGTATCCGCCCGGAGTCACTACGTCATAGAATCTCTCCACAAGCGCAACCTTAGTGGGCAAGTCAAAATAGATCATTACGTTGCGGCAGAATACTATATCGTAAAGCACCGCGGGCTTGGGTATTGGCTTCATAAGGTTAAAGGTGCCGAAATTCACCTTGCTCGTTATGGTTTTCTGTACCTGATAGCACTCGTTGTCCAGGGGAGTAAAGTATCTCTTTACCCATGCGGGATCAAGATTTTTCATTCCGTCCTTGTGATATATCGCTTTCTTTGCTTTTGTAAGAACATTTTCGGATATGTCCGACGCATATATGTTTGTGTCCCATGCGGAGGCTCCCGCTCCGAAAAATTCCTGCATCTGCATTTGGGTGGTATATGCCTCTTCTCCGCTGGAACAGCCCGCGCTCCATATTTTAACATACTTTTTTGGGCGGTTAAGCGAAGATATATAAGGGAGTATTACGTCTTTCATATACTGGTAATGCTCCGGCTCACGCATAAAAAATGTGTGGTTGGTGGTAAGCTTGTTGAGCAAAGCCACTATTTCGGTACCGGTTCTGTCATTGTAAACCGATTCGAGATACTGATGATAATCAGGGAAGCCTTTGTGTTTTATTTCGTTACAAAGTCTTCCTTCAATAAGAACTCTTTTCTGAGCCAAATTTATTCCGTAGTTGTCGTAAACAAATTTAACCAGCTTGTTAAAATCCGCGTCTGTAATCTTTGGTATCACTTGCGTTCTCCTCTCTGCCGTACTGATTTTACACTACGGGAAATTTTCAACTGTTTATCCGACCGAACAAGTTTTTTCTACAAGTCGGTAGATTAATACGCCGCTTTAAAACTTATCTTCACAAGATACCGCACGCGCCTTTTCCGATAGCTTTGCCGACGACCGCCCGCGAAAGCCTTGACACGGCTTTCCGACTTGTTCCGAACAAAATTTATCTGAAAATTTACGCGCAAATCTTGTGATGACGGGTACTTGAATAACATACCGCAAGCGCAGAAGCTTGCCTCTGCGCTTGCGGTCGCGTTTTTTAGTTATTATTCCGCCGCTACCGCTTCAATGTCGAAATCATCGTCGAAAATAAGCTTTTTAACGTCAAGAATCATCTTTATAGAGTCGTTTGTCTCAAGAATGTACTCTATAAACTTATTGTTATTTACTCTTTCAAGAGCAGGTATATCCGCCTTGTTTTCCGCCTTTACGGAAAGTACCTCCTGAACCTGATCGACTATTATTCCCACCTGAATGTCCAAATAAGTAATTATGATGGTGCTTGTCTTGTCGTCATGCTCCTTTTCGGGCAGGTCGAAACGTGAGCGGACGTCAATTATGGGTATTACCTTACTGCGGACATTGATAACGCCTTTGATGTAATGGGGGATTCCGGGGATAACGGTAATATGAGGAACTCCCACTATCTCATTGACATAGGAGATATCCACGCCGTATATCCTGTCGTCGATAATGAAGGTGAGCGCTTTGGCGATCTCCGTCCCGCTGCTTTTCGCAGCTTTGCTTATTTTTTCATTCAGCTCATTCTGCTGTTCACTGACTTTATTTATATCTGCCATAATGCCGAAACCATTCCTTTCATTTTTCGAGTCGTGCTTGTTTGCCCAAGTGGGCAAGCCTCCGGCTTACTGCTTATCTATAACGTTGTTGACGTCAATAATAAGTGAAATACTGCCGTCGCCCATTATGGAACAGCCCGACAAGCCCTCGGCCTTAAGATTATAGCGTGAGAGGTAGGATGGGAAGGGCTTTACAACCACCTGCTGCTCGCCGATAAGCTTGTCGGCAAACAGGCAGACCTTCTTTCCGTCCGCCTCTACCAGAATAAGTATTCCCTGTTCAAAATCGGTGGTTTCCGTTTCCAGATTATACTTCTGATAAAGCTTAAGAATGGGGTAGCACTCGCCTCTCAGCATTATCATCTCATTGCCCTGCGTATCGTAAATGATCTGATTGTTTGTGATCTTGAAGCTCTGTTTAATGGCGGAAGTGGGCACCGTAAAGATAACGTCGCCGACTCTTACCTCCATACCAGCGATAATGGCTAAGGTGAGAGGAATCTTAATAATGAACGAACTGCCCTCATACCGCTTGCTTTCAACAAATATGCTGCCGCCAGATTTTTCGATATTCTTCTTTACAACGTCCATCCCCACGCCTCTGCCGCTGTACTCGGTAACTTCGGTATTGGTGGAGAAGCCGGGAAGCATTATCATATTATTGATCTCGCGCTCGCTGTACTCCGAGGCGGGCTTTGTAAGAAGTCCCGCTTCCTCCGCCTTCTGGAGAACCCTGTCGGTATCTATTCCGCCGCCATCGTCTGCAACGGTAATAATTACCTCTCCCGCGCTGCTGGTAGCGCTGAGTCTAATGGTTCCCTTTTCGGGCTTACCGTGTTCAATACGTTCGCTGACGTCCTCCTCAATGCCGTGATCCATACAGTTGCGGACAAGGTGCATAAGCGGATCGTTGAGATTGTCGACAATAGACTTATCAACTTCGGTATCCTCGCCCTCTATGACAAGTTCAACATTCTTTCCTAATTTCTGCTTCATATCGCGGACTATTCTGTGCATCTTCTGGAAAGGACCTATGAGGGGCACCATTCGGATGGACATTACGGAATCCTGCAACTCGTCGGTAAGCTTTCTCAGCTCTCTTGCCGCTTTCTGGAAGCTTTCCAATTTTAGCCCGTCAAGTTCGGGGTTGGAGATTACCATTGATTCGGTGGTAATGATTTCGCCGACTATATCATGAAGCTGATCCAGCTTCTGAAGATTTACACTGATAAGGCTCTGCTTGCCGCTGTTGGAGCTGGCCTGCTGAACAGGTGCTCTTTCGGGCTTTTTGGCGGGAGCGGGAGCTTCCTTCTTGGCGGGAGCCGCCTCCTTCTTCGCCTCGGCGGCAGGTTTTGCCTGCGCTGTTTTTTCCTCCTTGGGAGCGGATTGCGCGGATTGTTCCGCTGCGGGAGCCGCTTTCTGCTGTGCGGCGGATTCCGATTCCTCCTTTTCGTCTGTTACGATTTCGTATGTATCAACGTTTAACGATTGCTCCACTACCTTCAGCGCTTCATCTACGTCCGCCTTATTAAGTGTAACAAGGAAACCGTCCTCCTGTATTGTCGCGCTGCTTTCCGAATTGTTTTCCACATCCTTAGGGAACCAGTCGATAACGTCAAAGGATTCCTTTAATCTGTTGAGAAGCAAAAACGCGCGCAGGTTTTCCATCTTGCAGTCCTGATCAAAATAAACTCTGATAACAGACTGATTTTCGTTTGCGGCTTCGACACCTCCTGATTTTGCCGCTGCGGGATGTTCTCCAGCTTCGGCCGCCTCGGCCTCTTCAAGCTCTCCCTGAAGCATTTTCGCGCCGTTTTCAAGCTTCGCAATCATCTCGGAGAAATCGGTTCCCTCATAATCGGGATTGCTGCGAATCTCTTCGATCTCAGCCTTAAACAGGTCGGACATCTGGAATACAAGGTCATAAACAAAACCTATATCCTTCATCTTAGAGGGATCTTCTCTAATGATGAAAAACATATCCTCTCCTTTATGCGCTAATTTTTGCAGGTTCTCAAAACCCATCATTGCCGATGAGCCTTTGACGGTGTGCATGATCCTAAAGACCTCGTTAATATCGTCATCTGTGAACTCATTCGCCTGCTCAGTACGCAAAAGAATTTCGTCAAGCTGATCGATAAGTGTGGTGGTCTCAAAGAGATACATATCCACCATGCCTTCCATTCCGGCTTCAACCTTTGCCATTTTTCTGACCTATCCTTTCATTATTTTAGCTTGAAGCGCAGTATTCTCCGCAAAGAAAATCCGTTAAATCCTCTAAATAAGGTATTTATCGGAAAGCCTTTCAAAAAAGAAAGCACTCCAAAGAAAAATTTGCTGACAATAAATTTACGCTGATTTATTGAATTTTTTGCTGATATATGATAAAATGTTTTAAGAACATTTTATTTCTTACGCCATTGCGCCGTTTCCGAAAAACGGACGGCTCAAATAAAGCTGGCTTTTCGATACCGAACACGGACGGACGCTTCCTTATGTCAAATCCCGTCGCATTGAGCAGGACGCTCAGTCGGAAGCCCGATCGGCATTGACATTACGCCGGAAAGGAATTACCATGCCACAGATCCCTCAGATATCAGGACCTCTCAGCGGAGGCAAAACCCTAACCTCAACCGGCAGCAACACCGGTTCGCCTCAAAATGCCGAAGCCTTTTCCATAAACGGAGTTAACGCCGTCCAGCGCCCCGGTGGAGTTACTCAAAAAGGCGAAGCGGGGGGCACAGAAAACCACGGAGTATCCGGCGATACCTCGCCTTCAATAGGAGCACCCGCCGCGAAAGATCCTTCCATGGCGGTGGAAACGCTTCACGACGTCTTCTCCGGAGATCTTCTGGAAAACGCCAAGCTTAACGGCTACACCGAGCTTGTAGGCGAAATCGACGATCTCACCAAAGCCATTTACATAAATCCCGATAAGCTTCTTAACGAAATATTGACTCAGGAAAAGGACAACACCGTTTTTTCGGGCAACGAGCTTTTCGATATACTGCGAACGGTGTGCGGCGAGTCGGGGGAAGACACCAAAGAACTTGTGGCAAACCTGCTGAAAACGCTTAATTACGCCATGAGCAAAAACGAAATAATAGAAGCGGTCAGATCAAACATCGGATTCCTGGCGGAATACTTCGGCAAAAACACTACACTCTCAAAGAATCTTACCGCTCTTTATCAGAAATGGATGAGCGGCGATCCAACGGAAAATTTTGAAAGCCTTAAAAATGAAACCGCAGCGCTTATGCGCACCATATCGGGCAGTCTTCAAAGCGATTCACGCACCGAAACCTTGGTGCCCTTGGTCACTCACAACCTTTCCCGATACAATACCAACGAATACATGATGAAGGAAGCTTTCTCCCAGCTCATGTCTCAGATACCATCGGCATCGACCCGCGAAGCGCTCAGCAAGGCTTTTGCATCCTTTGTGTCCAAGCTGCTCACAAATTCATATAATAATAATACTACAAATACGCCAGAAAATCAAGTATCTAATGAAAATTTTGATGTTTCCGCCGAAAAAGCTTCTATTTTAGCCTATATAAATGCGCTTGCAGAAGGCGAAACAACCGCTTCCGCACAAAACAATGGCAATATTGCACAAAATTTAGCTGCATTTCAAGGCACAAATGCACAAAACGAAAAAACACAGGAAAATGTTTCCGAAAACGGAACCGCCGAACCTCTTGCCGAAACGGGAAAAACCAACCCGTCGGCAAGTTACCGTGAAAACGAAACATCCGTTCTGTCCGAAGATCAAAGAGCGGAGAATTTCCGTAATTCGGTACCCATTTCGGACACAAGGATAAACTACCTTCTGAACAATTACCGAAGCGAAAGCATAGCTGCCAAGGACGCGCTGATTCAGCTTCTTTCCCTTATCGTTCCGCAAAACGACTCCTTTGCCGCCGAATCCATAAGAAACATAGTGGAAAACACTTTAAACACCGACCGTCTTGTAAGCTTTCTCAACGATGTTTTAAGGGCAATGCCCGATATGCCGGAGAGGCAAACCCTGTATGACGCGCTTGAAACGGTGATGGAGGACGTAGTACAGTCCTATTCTCATGAGCAGAGCACCGACGTTTCGGCGGAAAAGGCGGCTATACTGGTGTATCTTTCAAAGCTGTCAGGAGGCGCGGAATCCGCTGAAAAGGTGCTTTCCTCAATAGTAAGCGGAGAATCCGCGGAAGCGGACGCAGAAGCGAGGAACGAAGCCTATAAAAGCTCCATCGCTTTGAGCGACAGCCGAATAGAGTATATTCTAAACAATTATCAAAGCAATGCGATAAGCGGAAAAGACGCCATCGACCGGCTTCTGGCGCTTCTGATCCCGAGAGACAATCCGGACGCGTCCGAAGTGATGAAAACCGTGGTAAACGGCACGGATAATCTGTCCGATCTGGTGGATTTCCTTAACCGCGTCCTTGAAAACACGCCCGACATACCGGAACGGCAGACACTGTGCGATGCATTTGAGCATATTGTTGGAGGAATGGCGCAGAAGCAGGAAATGTTGGCGCAAAAACAGTCGGGCTACGAATCAGAAACCATGAAGGCGCTTACCGCCTTTATTGACCGCAACGTAAACCACCCCGCAATAAGAGGGATAGACAACTTCAACGCTTCAAATCTGCTTCAGAGTATGCTGAACGCTCCTGGGGTCTTTACCCCGCTTGCCCACTACATCATTCCCCTTCAGGTAGATGACACCCGCGCCTTCGGTGAGCTTTGGGTGGACAACGACAATACATCTTCGGGAAAAAGCGAAAACGGCGAAAAGAAGTATCACCTGTTCCTGACCTTTGACGTGGAAGCGGTGGGAAGATTTGAGGTAGACGTTTACAGCAGCGGAAAGGAGTTAAATCTTTCCGTACTGTACCCCAAAAGCTACCGTTACCGCGTTTCAAATCTTACCGACAAGATAACCAAGATAGCGGCGGGAGTGGGATACAGCGTGCAGAACTTCAAAACCGGAATATTGTTTAAGCCCCATACTCTTGCGGAAACGTTTCCGAGAATAAACGAAAACAGAAAAAGCTTTGATGTAAAAGCTTGACACAAATCTTCGATCAAATCTACAACTTAATTAAAGATTGGTATAACAATATAACAGGAGATTAACTATGTCAAAACATAAAACCTTCGGTAAATCCGCGGCCGTAGCCCTGAAATACAATCCCGACCTTAACTACGCCCCCATAGTGGTGGCTTCGGGAATGGGCGAGCTGGCAAAAAAAATATTAAACATAGCCGATGAAAACGGAGTTCCGATTTATCGGGACGACAGCGCCGCCGCCCTGCTTGTAATGTTAGGCGCGGGAGAACATGTACCCCCGGAATTATACAAGGTTGTGGCGGCGATTTACGCACAGGTGGTATACGACGCAAACGACCTTAAAAAAATGAGATAAGCGAGGACAACACGTCAATGGCATCTCTTCTTATTGCTATAATTTACATGGCTTTCATAAGTCTTGGGCTTCCGGATGCGCTTTTAGGCTCCGCGTGGCCGGTTATGTACTCCCAACTGGGCGTCCCCTTGTCCTATATGGGGATAATTTCCATGATAATTGCTTTGGGCACGATTTTTTCCAGTCTTGCTTCCGATTTTCTCACACGAAAATTAGGGACGGGACTTGTTACCGCATTAAGCGTTTTTATGACGGCGGCAGCTCTTTTCGGTTTTTCCGCCGCCGATTCCTTTATCGCCCTTTGCGTGATCGCAGTGCCTTACGGCCTGGGAGCGGGAGCGGTGGACGCAGCGCTCAACAACTATGTGGCGCTGCACTTTTCTTCAAAACACATGAGCTGGCTCCACTGCTTTTGGGGAGTCGGCGCTTCCGTCAGCCCGTATATAATGGGATTTTGCCTGACTTCGGGCTTGGGGTGGCAAAAAGGGTATTTTTCGGTATCCGTAATACAGATAATACTCACGGTAATATTGTTTATAAGCTTTCCTCTCTGGAAAAAGCGCTCGGAAAAAAACGAGGAGAACAGCTCCAATGTGGTTGGACTAAGGGGGGCTTTTAAAATAAAGGGTGTGCCTTACGTTATGGCGGCATTCTTCTGCTACTGCGCGTTGGAATCCACCGCAGGGCTGTGGGCAAGCAGCTATTTAAGCGAATACAGAGGGACCTCGGAGGAAACCGCCGCCATGTTCGCATCGCTTTTTTATTTCGGAATCACCATCGGGCGCTTTGCCTGCGGCTTTATATCGGAAAAAGCGGGAGACAAAAGGCTCATAAGAATAGGGGTATGTGCCGCTGCGGCGGGAGTCGCCATGATACTCCTGCCCCTTAAAACGGATATTTCAGCTCTGGCGGGGCTTGTTGTAACGGGCGTCGGCTGCGCGCCGATATACCCGTCCATAATCCATTCCACCCCCGCCAACTTCGGAAAAGAAAACTCACAGTCAATCATAGGCATACAAATGGCCTGCGCTTATACGGGAACCACTATTATGCCCACATTTTTCGGCGTACTGGCGGATAATATAGGTATATTCCTTTATCCCGTCTATCTGCTAATTTTCGCTTTGATATTGGGAACAATGTCGGAGCTGCTAAACAAGGCAACTTCTTCAAAAAATTGTAACCGAATTGTAAACAAATTGTAACCGTTTTGTAATTGACTTAAGCCATAAATCGGAGTATTATAAAAGTCAAATCAGCCGCAAGAATATGCAAAAAAGAAAACCTGAGCGGCAAAACGGAAGGAACGATACAAAATGAAAAAAACGAATAAATTCTTGGCGTCTGTTTTGGCGGCTTCTATGATATGTCTTGCTTCTGCCGCCTGCTCCTCCGAAGGAGAAAATGAGGAAAGTACTCCCGAAAGCGACATGCCCCCAATCAGCATCGATCTTTCGGAATCGGCGCAGACCACCCCCGAAATTACCACCGCCGAAAATACCGATCCCCCGGAAACTACACCGGAAAACACTTCCGAAACCGTTTCCGAAATAACCGGATCTGCGGAAACGTCGGATATAACCGAGGAAAACACATCGGAGCGTTCCGAAACCTCAATTATAGAGGAAACCACATCCGAAACCGTCTCCGTTTCGGAACCCCAACCGGACGTAAGCGGAAGCAGCGAAGGAATTGTCCGCCTTGCTTCAGCCATGGAAGGAAAACCGTTTTATTTTGGCGGAGCCGATCCCGATACGGGCTTTGACAACTCCGGTCTTATGTACTACGTGCTGAAGGAAAACGGCATAGACTGCCCCCGACTTACAAACGAAATAGCGGAATGGGGAGAAAAGGTTGCATTCGAGAAGCTCAAGCCGGGTTATCTGGTATTTTTTGAATACGAGGGAAGCGGAAAAGCGGATTTCGGCGGAATATACATAGGCGGCGGAATGATGATGGTGAGCACGGACGAGGATCGCCCCGTTTCCGTAACCGACATCACCACAGAATACTATCAAAAAATATTCCAATTCGGAATAAAAACCTTTTAATTTTTTAATTATGGATATGCATTTTGTTAAGGTCAAAGGAATTTTGTCCTCCTCCAACGGCATGAACCTGTATCGGGGCTGTTCCCACGGATGTATTTACTGCGATTCCAGAAGCCTTTGTTATCATGTGGCGGAGGACGGACGGGACTTTGAGGACATAGAGGTAAAGGAAAACGCCTTGGAACTCCTCGAAGCCGCTTTAAAAAGAAAAAAGAAAAAATGTATGATAGGGACGGGCGCAATGACCGATCCCTATATTCCTTTGGAGTACAGGCTGGAATACACCAAAGGGGCGCTGGAGCTGATAGAGGAATACGGCTTCGGAGTATGCGTTCAAACAAAATCCGATAGGGTGTTAAGGGATATCGAGCTGCTGCAAAGGATCAACAACAGGACAAAAGCGGTGGTGCAGATGACGCTGACCACTGCCGACGAAAAACTATGTAAAATACTGGAACCTAAGGTCTGCGGAACAAAAAAGAGGTTTGAAGCGCTGAAAAGACTTAAGGAGGCGGGGATACCCACCGTGGTGTGGCTTGACCCGATTTTGCCGTTTATTAACGATACTAAGGAGAATATTGAGGAAATACTTGAGTACTGCGCGGAAGCGAATGTGTACGGCGTTATCTGCTTCGGTATGGGACTTACGCTGAGGGCGGGAAATCGGGAGTATTTCTATAAGAAGCTGGACGAGCATTTTCCGGGACTGAAGGAGGTTTATGAAAGAACCTTCGGATTTAAATATGAGGTTAACAGTCCCGATAACGGCGAGCTGATGAGACTTTTTCACGGAAGATGTGGAAAGTACGGAATGGCGCATAGGAATGAGGATATTTTTGGGTATATGTATAGGTTTGAGGATAAGAATATGGGGGAGCAGCTTAGTTTTTTTGATATTTAAGGCAACACCGCGCAATGACCGCCTTACGGCTTTGCATGCGGCTTGCTTGCATATTTTCCGTCATCTTGCACAAATCATCCTTGAAATACTCCGGTATTCCTGCGTAGGATTTATACAAGCTGATGAAAAATCCGGCGGCGCAATCCACACCCAGTCATTGTGCTGTATTGCCTTAATTTATTCGCTGAAAAGGTTTGTTTCAAAGAACGCACCTGCGCATTAGCCGCACAGGTGCGTTTTTTACTGCCCGTTAATTTGCTTCAACAAAAACAAAATAACGGGCAGTACCTCTAAAAGAGTGATTTTCATTTGGAGTCGAATATATCATGAAATCTATTACTGCTGAGTCGTAAATTTGGCTCTAACGGTGTTGATCTTGTTCTGTTCCGCCTGTTCGGTAGGATACCAACCCTTTTCAGCCATCTTGTCATACACCTTATCCTGCATGCAAAGCGCGTCGTTCAGCGCATTGGAAAACGCCTGATGCACGTTTGCCGTGGGAGATTCCATAGTTCCGTGCATATAAAGATCGCAGGCGCCCTTTTCCAGAAGGAGAATGTCCTCCATCAAATTTTTATCGTCCATTTATATCACTGTTCCTTTCTTTAAAGAAGCCCGTAAAAGCTTTGGAAAATCTGCTGATGCTTCTGTTCCATTTGCTGTATACAGGTCTTAAGGTCGGGATCCTTTACCTGAGAAGCAGTCTCACGGCATTTTGTCTGAAAATACTGCTCATGACCCAGCGCATCCTCAATATAAATCAATTCTTTTCCTGTCATATTTTACCGTCCTTTCTCAACAGCCTTTACGAAAAGGCTGTTTTTGTTTACGGTAATATTTTTCCGAAACAGCACAAAATTATACAGGA